>DHKFR23501__coassemble_744_pt1 | contig 97086 bp, 88 predicted proteins | sample DHKFR23501__metabat2_low_PE_038 | metagenome-assembled genome bin DHKFR23501
ACTACATAAGGGTCGGAGACCACGTTTCAAAAGTCTTCGATATGGGTGGGACTACCCTTGAGTGCAAGAATGAGGACGGAAGCGGGTACATAGTCTGGGGCCCTTTTGAAGATAAGGGAAATGGCCAGCTTGACTGGACCCTTTATCCCGCTTTTTACTATGATGAAAACGGGATCATTGAGTATATCGAGCTCTACTACGACTAAGTCCCTACAGAATCTGCCTGAGCAGACGCTTCGCATAATCCCTCTCCCCGATCTGAGGATGAGGGATTATTAATGCGGGGGTATCGACAGTGCGGTCGCCGTAGAGGAGGATGTCGATGTCGATGATGCGCGGCCGGTAGATGCGGCTGCCGTCGGGAGCGTACTCGTCTCAAGCACCTCGGACTCGCGCACGTCGGAGAAAGATTCTCGCAGCGGCAACGGTAAGTGCTGCAGCACCTGCTTTTTGTAAAAGGCCGATAAATAAGAACTTACAAAAGTAACGAGAGCTTTTCGTGCATCCCGAAGTGTCCGAAAAGAACACGTTGAAAATAGAACGTATTGATAGTGAGGTGATTGTAATTTTATGCCGTGTATCTGCTTACCGTTGTCTGAAATCAATAAACACGAACGGCTTGCGGCATGTTCGGAGCGAAGCGACCAAGCCTCCTCTGAGTGAGGTGAGGTCTGGAGGGGGTAGAAAAAAGCCCGCAGCAACTGCTGCAGGCTTTTTTTAGTGCGGAGGCGGAGGGATTCGAACCCCCGGAACGTTGCCGTTCAACAGTTTTCAAGACTGCCGCCATCGACCACTCGGCCACACCTCCATTTCCCTTCATTTCTGAATCGGGCGGCAAAGATATGTAAATTTTCCTAACCAGCAAAATTATCAGCGGATGATACCATGAAAACCCGGGAATCCGGCCTTGAACAAGCCGGGCTCCCGGATCTTCGTTACCGCGGCACGTCCTCGTATATGATCCGGTCCTGCTCGGCGATTCTCTTCGGTACGGCTCCGATGACCTGATTCAGTTCATCTATGGAAAGGGCATCGAGCGGTTTGCCGAATTTTTTCTGCGAGTAATTGTCCCTGGCGGTGTTGTAGGCCTTGTCCATTGCGTTTCGGATCTGGACGTAGACCTCCGGGGACGAGTCTCTATTGAATCCGATGCTGAATATTCCCAGGAACTGTTCCTCATCTGTATCTGTGCGGATACCCTGTTCCATGATTATCCCGACGGCCTTTTCCGGAATTTCTTTCAGTGTCACCTGATATCCGTCCATCATGATCCTGTCGTTGCTGTTCACGCGGATCTGGTGGAAATATTTCCAGTTGGTTACGGGAATGGCTGTCGTAATCTCCTCATTGTCGCTGATGGCCGGAGGCAGTATGTGTACTGATTCAGCGGACAGTACCGCACCGCCGCCAAGGTCTGCCGTGTAGCGGACTCTTAGGAGACCGGCCTTCCGGAGGCTGTTTTTTACGTCGGTCACGGCCCCCATGTCGGTGCCGCCGGAGATTTCAATCTCAGCAATGGTGGGCTTGCCGGCAGCGATTTTGTCTGCAATGACTTTGTCTATGTCCTCAGAGCTGTATTGCTGACCGTCGATTGTCAGCATATCTTTCGATACAGTGATGGTCAGTACGCTGTCCTGTGTGGCAGAGACTGCGTCCGGAGAAGTGCTGTGAGTGCCGGCTGCCGTAGCGGAGACGGCACTCTTCTGTGTCTGATCCTTGGTCCCGCAGCCGAACGCGAGGAAGGTGGCGGTGAGCAGCGGGAGGGCGGCGGCCAGCCTGAGTGTGGCGTAGCGGCCGGGTCGTGTCTTTGTCATCATAATAAATCGTTTTTTGGTGAGTGAATGATTCAGCCCGCTGGATATTTCCGGATTATATCCGAAGAGCTGCTTGAAGATGGCTGTTCTATATAGAGTCAGGTCATTTCCTTCGTTGAGAACGTCGCGGTCGGCCTCCCATTCCTGCACCTCCTTCAGGTCCTTTTCGGCTATCCACAGGAAGGGGTTGAACCACAGGAGGCTGCGCAGGGCGGAGAGGACGAGCCTCTCGTAAGAATGCCGGTGCCGGACGTGGCTGACCTCGTGGGAGAGGATCATCCGTCGCTCGGAGGGGCTGTAGTTGAAGCCCATGTAGACCGTCCGCAGGAAGGAGAACGGAGTCTGTATCTTCCCGCTCTCGGCTAAGGTCCAGTCCTCCATGCGGGTCAGGCGGGCTCCCCGGCGCAGGTGGCGTATCCGTATGATATTCAGGATTATCAGGACAATAGAGGCTGCGGCGGTCACTCCGTAGAGGGCAGCGGCCGTTTTCAGGACAATGGCCTTCTCGGAGGTTTTCCGGGAGGTGGCGGCGGCATCCTCTGCCGTGGCCCCGCCGTAGCCTCCGTCCTCCGGTAGGAGGTTCCCCCGGAATTCGTGGAGGACGGCCGTCCCCTCTGCTGCGGACTCCGGGGCGGGGGAGTACAGCGGCACGTCGAGGGCGGGGATGAGGGCTGCGAGCAGCATTGTCCCGACGATGTATGCCCGGCACAGCCTGTAGCCGACCTTTCCTGCCAGCAGCCACCGGTACAGGACCAGGAACAGGCCGCTGCAGATCATTACCTCTATTATGTATTCGACCGTCTTCATGTCTTTTATTTGCCTGAGTTGAGGATCCTTAGGATCTCGTCGGTCTCCTCCACCGAGATGGACTTCTGCGAGGAGAAGAAGTTGACCATCCGGCTGACGGACCCGTCGAAGAAGTTGTCCAGTACCGTGCGCATGTAGGTGCCGGTGTACTCTTCCTTCGCCACGAGCGGGAAGTATTCGTAGGTCCGTCCGTAGGCCTTGTGCGAGACGAAGCCCTTGCTCTCCAGTATCCGCACGATGGTCGATACAGTGTTGTACGCCGGCCGCGGCTCCGGCATCTCCTCCAGGATGTCGTGTACCAGCACCTTCCCCTTCTTCCAGATTACCTGCATTATCTCGAGCTCGGCGCGTGTGAGCTCCTGCCGTTCTTCCTTGACTATTTTTGCCATGATGTGGGTATTTTCAGTTTCTGACCACAAAGCTATAACTAAATTTTTAAATATGCAACTAAAATTTTAGTTAATAATAACAACGGTGTGGGGAATTGAGGATTTTGATTATTTTTGCAGAAGTAGAAAAATGATTTTAGGATTTCTCAAAGGTCTGATTGTCGGGATTATAGTTTCGATACCAGTGGGCCCTCTCGGACTGCTGTGCATCCCGCGTACCTTGGCCCGCGGACGTGTGTCCGGACTGTCGGTAGGGCTTGGTGGGACGAGCAGTGATGCGCTTTACTCTGCCTTGGCTCTGTTTGCCCTCTCGTTTATCAGCGGTTTCATAGATGCCCATGAGGAGTGGGTTCTGTTGGCAGGCGGTATGATTATCTGCGTAACCGGGCTCAATCTGTTACTGAGCCGTCAGCGGGTCCGCAGCAGGAATGTCGATGAGGTCAATGCCCGCGCGGTCGCTCCGGCGCGTCATGCGCGGGAATATCTCAACGGATTTCTTATATCGGTCACCAATCCCGGTACACTGGTCTGCATGCTCTGGTTATTTACCTTTCTTGGATTCGATACATCCAGGCAGCCGGCGATGCTGGCGGAATGGGCTGGTACTGTCTTTGGCTCAGCGGGAACATGGTTCCTGATTACATGGAGTATCAACAGGCTCCGTAATAGCCTCACTCTTGGCCAGCTCCATTGGCTGACCCGCATATCCGGAGGTGTAATTCTGCTCATAGGGTTGTCTTCGGTAGTCAAGAGCATCGCTGCGTATGCTGCGTCTGTATGATTTCTTTACAATTTCAAAAAATCATACACTAAAATGTATGAAATGTATACAATTGAGGTGACAGTTGAATATGGTAATATTCTGTAAATAAGCAAGTTGCAAACATTGGCACGATTTTGGTTATAAGAGTAGGCAAACAAAAAAGGAAAACGTTCAAATACTATAACCAATGAAATCGTTTCTCAACTTCATCCGCAAGAACGGGCTCTACGCCTTTATCAACCTTTTCGGTCTGACAGTCTCCCTGGCCTTCGTGCTGCTGCTGGCTGTGTTCGTGAGCCGGCAGCTGACCACCGACTCCTTCCAGGAGAATGCGGACCGCATCTATATCTACGCCAACGAGGACTTCATCGGCAGCGCGTACTACCTGCAGAAGCATCTCCTCGACCATTTCCCGGAGGTGGAGAAGGCCACTTCGTATCTGTCAGGTTCGGGAATAACCGGACTCGGGGAACTGCATATAGCCGGTAATGATGCAGCGATACCGGCACAGACCTCCTACGCAGACAGCTCGTTCTTCGACATATTCTCCTTCCGTCTGCTCAGCGGCTCCGTGGAGGCGTGGAAGGCATCGGACCGCAGTGCCGTGATAAGCCGGCGTTTTGCGGACACTTATTTCCCCGATAAGGATCCTGTCGGCCAGGCATTGACTTACAGTATTGTCGGGGACGGGGATTATACGTTTACCGTGGCTGGAGTTATGGAGGATATCGACCATTCGGTAATCAAGTACTGCGATGTGATGTGCCGCGCCGATATCATGGCGGAGCTCAACGGTGCGAACAACGAGGAGATGAGCAACACCGGACGGTTCGACACTTTCATCATGACCTGGCCGAATTCCGATATTCAGGCCAAGATACCGGAGATCAGGGATTATCTGGGAAAGGTATGGTGGGCCTATTCGGAAAATATGGTGGACAAGGTCTTCTTCATTCCCCTCAGGGACGTGTATTTCTTCGATGAGTCCCAGTCCATTACGGGCAATATCAATCAGGGAGACAGTCAGCTGGTCAGGATTCTGCTGGCCGCCTGTATCATCCTGATGCTGTTCGCGGTGCTCAACTACATCAACCTGACCGTGGCCCAGTCGGGACGCCGCGCCAAGGAGATGGCCACCCGCCGGCTGCTCGGAGAGAGCAGGGCAGGGGTGATATGGAGGATGATAGCGGAGGCCACTGCATTTGCAGCCGTATCGACGGTGCTGGCCGTGCTGATTGCCGAAGCCCTGGCCCCGTACGCCTCCCGGTTGCTCGGTTATGAGTTCTCGGTACTGGCGGAGATTACCCTGCCCATAGCCCTGCTTATTGTCGTAGGAATCGCCGTAATAGGCTTCCTTTCGGGCATCATCCCCGCGCTGACGATTTCCAGGGCAAAGCCTATCGACATCGTGCGCGGCTCGTTCAACCTGCAGATCCGTTCGTGGTTCGGCAAGGCGCTGATAGTCATCCAGCAGGTGGTGGCGGTGGCCATGATTGCGGTCTCCCTGATGATGCTCTTCCAGATAAGGGCTATGATCCACGCTCCGTTAGGATACAATACTGAGGATATCCTCAATGTTTCCAGCGACATTTTCACCTCCGGAAGCCAGATCAGGGAGTTCCGGGAGGCGGTGGAGGCAATGCCGTTCGTGGAGTCGGCAGGTTTCGGGGAGGGTACACCTCTGTACGGCACGAATAACAATACCAAGTATTATCAGGGCGGTCTGCTCGGCTTCCAGCTGGTACGCGGGGACTCGGCGTATTTCAATATTCTCGGCCTCAGGCTCAAGTCCGACAATCACCTGGCGGAGACGGCATGGTACTGGAATGAATATGCCTTCAAGGAGGCGGGCCTGCCGGAGACGGCCACTGAGGTCCGGTTCGGAAACGAAAAGGTAGGTTATTACACGGATGCTATTGCCGGAGTGTACTACGACTTCAAGATCCGTCCCCTGCTCTATGACCAGTCGGCGGCCATGATCTACATGTACGATGTTTATCCGGAGAACCGTACGCCCTGGAATATCCTGGTCAAGGTAACCGGAGACCATGGCGAGGCATACGAGCGCATAGCGGAGGCGTACAGCCGCATCCGCCCTGACGGGGCCTTCGACGCCGCGTACATTGAGGACGAGATAGCCGCCACCTTCGAGGAATACACCCGGCTGCAGAAGATAATCATCATCTTCACGGTCATCGCGGTATTCGTCTCGTCCCTCGGCCTGTTTGCCATGAGTACCTACTATATCCGTGCCCGCAGCCGCAACATAGCCGTGCAGAAGGTGTTCGGAGCCGACAAGCGCCTTGTCCTGCGCCAGATAGTCATCTCGTACCTTATGCTCTCGCTGATTGCCTTTGTCGTCTCCGTTCCCGTCAGCTGGCTGCTCACCGACGCATGGCTCAGCCAGTTCTCCTACACCGCCGCTCCCTGGCTCCAGTGGGTTCTCATCCTCGCTTCCGGAGTCCTCTCCTGCGCCATTGCCTTCCTCACGATTCTCTACCAGAGCATTGTCGCCATCAATACAGCTCCAGTCATCGCGCTGCGCAAGGAGGACTGATTACTTTTTCCGCTTGACGGTATTTGTGAGTTCTCTCACTTCTTCGGGAGGGATCGTATGACAGAGGTTGTCGAAATTTTCGATAACCTCTGTTGTTTAAGGTCGAATTTTTCGACCTTAAATTGTTTTTCCGTCAGTAGTGATAGGATAATAGTTTAAGTTTCCCTACTCCTTCCGAATGAGTCAGATACTTGCCGAAGGAATTACAGCCAGCGGAGGATACGCGCGGGATTGCCGGCGCAGATGGTGTGTGGCGGGACGCTGCGGGTGACGACGCTGCCGGCTCCGATGACCGAGCCTTCGCCGATGGAGACGCCGGGGAGGACGGTGACATTGCCGCCGAGCCAGACATTGTCCCCGATGGTGATGGGGAGGGCCTTCTCGATGCCCTTGTTGCGCTCCTGCGCGTCGAGGGGGTGGACGGCGGTGAGCAGGCTGCAGCCCGGACCTATGAAGACGTGGGATCCGATGGTGACGGGGGCCTCGTCGAGTACGGTCAGGTTGAAATTGATATAGGTGTCGTCACCTATGGATATCTGGGTGCCGTAGTCGCAGAAGAAGGGGGAGAGGATGACGACGTTGCGGCCCATGTGGCCGATGATCGAGCGCAGCAGGATGTCGCGGGTGGCTGTATCCCTGGGGTGCAGCCGGTTGAGCTCGTAGATCTTGTCGCGGCAGGCCATCAGCTCCGCCGTCAGTTCGGGGTTGCCCACGGCGTCATACCATTCGCCGCTCAGCATTTTTTCTTTGGCAGTAGTCATTTCGTGTGTGCAGTCGGTTAATCGCGTGCGCAAAATTACTATCTTTGCCATCACGAAACAATAAATAACAACAGATATGGAATTCAAATACGAGGAACTTTTCCAGATGGGTGAGGATACTACCAAGTATCATCTTGTCACCAAGGACTATGTGTCTACCGCTCAGTTCGAGGGCGAGGAAATTCTGAAAGTCGATCCCGAAGGACTCAGGCTGATTGCCCGCCAGGCTTTCCACGATGTGGCCTTCATGCTCCGTCCCGAGCACAACGAGATGGTGGCCAAGATTCTCAATGACCCCGAGGCCAGCCGCAACGACAAGGCCGTGGCCCTGACCATGCTGCTCAACGCCGACGTGGCCAAGAACCAGAAACTGCCTTTCTGCCAGGATACAGGTACAGCCATCGTAGTGGCCAAGAAGGGCCGCAGGGTATGGGTGGACAAGACCGCCGAAGGCTCCCGCATCAGCGACGAGGAGGCCCTGCAGCACGGCGTCTACGATACCTACACCACTGACAACCTGCGTTATTCCCAGACTCTTCCCCTGGACATGTACAAGGAGAAGAACTCCGGCAACAACCTGCCCGCTCAGGTGGACATCTATGCCACCGAGGGCGGCGAGTACAAGTTCCTGTTCATCGCCAAAGGCGGCGGCTCGGCCAACAAGACCTTCCTCTTCCAGGAGACCAAGGCCCTGCTCAATCCCGAGAAACTCGAGAACTTCCTGATCGAGAAGATGAAGACCCTCGGTACGGCGGCCTGCCCTCCCTACCACATCGCATTCGTAATCGGCGGCTCATCGGCAGAGACCAACCTCAAGACCGTCAAGCTCGCCTCCGCCAAGTACTACGACAACCTGCCCACTACCGGTGACGACCTCGGCCGCGCCTTCCGCGATATCGAGCTGGAGCAGAATCTCTTCAAGGCAGCCTGCAACATCGGCCTCGGCGCCCAGTTCGGCGGCAAGTACTTCGCCCACGACATCCGCGTGATCCGTCTGCCCCGTCACGGCGCGTCCTGCCCCGTCGGCCTCGGAGTATCCTGCAGCGCCGACCGCAACATCAAGGGTAAGATCAACAAGGACGGTATCTGGCTCGAGGACCTGGACAGCAACCCCATCCGTCTCGTTCCCGAGCAGCTGCGCGGCGGCTTCGCAAAACATTCCGGCGGTGTGAAAATAGACCTGAACCGCCCGATGAAGGAAGTCCTCGCCGACCTGTCCCAGTATCCCGTATCGACATTCCTCCTGCTCAGCGGCACCATCATCGTAGGCCGCGACATCGCCCACGCCAAGCTGAAAGAGCGCATTGAGAGCGGAGAGGGCCTGCCCCAGTACATGAAGGAGCACCCGATCTACTACGCCGGCCCCGCCAAGACCCCCGAGGGAATGCCCTCCGGCAGCTTCGGTCCCACCACAGCCGGCCGTATGGACAGCTACGTGGATCTCTTCCAGGAGAACGGCGGCAGCATGATTATGATCGCCAAGGGCAACCGCAGCCAGCAGGTGACCGACGCCTGCAAGAAGCACGGCGGCTTCTACCTCGGCAGCATCGGCGGCCCCGCGGCCATCCTGGCTCAGGACAATATCAAGAAGGTCGAGCTCCTCGAGTATCCCGAACTCGGCATGGAGGCCATCTGGAAGATCGAGGTAGTCGACTTCCCCGCCTTCATCCTCGTGGACGACAAGGGCAACGACTTCTTCAAGACTGTCCTCAAATAGGGAGGCCGTCAGGATTTTTAAGGAAAATGGCCCGGTCCTGCAGGTTCTGCGGACCGGGCCTTTTCATGCTCATTTCTTAGTCTTGAAGGACAATATGTGAACAGTAACTCCGGTGGCAATGGCGGCCAGCAGAACTCGCAGCCACAGCTGGTGGACCAGGAAGATACTCAGGGCAATGGTCAGCCACAGGGTCGTGACCGAGACGGCCTTCACCCTCCGGGAGATGCACTTGTGCTCCTGGAAGTCCCGGATATAAGGCCCCAGCTTAGGATGCGCCATCAGCCAGGCATGCAGCCGCGGCGCCCCCTTCATCCAGCACCACGCCGTCAGCAGCAGGAACGGAGTGGTCGGCAGCACCGGCAGGAACATTCCCGCCACTCCCAGTCCCAGCGACACGGCACCCAATATGATCAGCAGATAATTCACGCCCCAAAAGTAACAAAAATCATTTGTCCCGGACGTACCCATCCAGTCTGTTTTGCTGTAATGATTGCAACTAGCTGCAGCATTGATATTTATGCATATCGCCCTGAAACAGACTGACAGGAGAAAATTATCGGCTTGCATCTTACCCCGTCCTGCAGCATACTCAGAAGCGGATTCCGAGAAACAGTAGCATTCTTTTTACCTCAGTCTGTTATTGTAGGTATTGTGATAAAATGCTAAAATTCTAAAATTCAATGCGTTATACTAGCTGTCGGAATTACAGACACAGAGGGGCATGCCGCTATACAACGACGCTTTATGAGAGATGCTTCAAAACAGACAGAAGGCAGCAGAAGACGGAATGGAGGGAAATGAACTGACGTTGCGTATCAGTTGTTAGTAGTTGAGGCCGAACCACCAGAGCGGAAGGATGTTGCCGGAGGAGAACTCGATGCCGTCCTTGACGATGTAGCCTTCTTCGGCGGAGGCGAGTTGTCTGCGGCCTTTGGACTTGCCGCCGGTTTCGAAGGTGCGGTCGCCTATCCGGAAGTCGGAGATGGCGGAGGATGTGACCTGGTTGCGGACCCGGGTCTGATTCAGGAAGAATGTCTCGCGGAGGCTGCCGGTGTCTGATTCGCTTTCCGCGAGCGCGTAAATAAGGTTGGGATTGTCCAGATAGACCTTCTCGACTTTGCCCAGTCCGCGGATGCCGCCGGTGTCGTCCCGGAGCTGCGCAATCATCCCGGCATCCTCAATATATTGAAGGTAGTCCGGCATCTGGTTGCGCCCGGCTCCTATGAGGTCTGCGAGTTTACTCATGTTGGGCTTGAAGGGGACACTCTTGGCTATGATGGCAAGCAGTTTCTTGAACTTGCGTCCCATGGAGGCCGGCAGGTCGGCGAAGACGGGAATGTCGTTTTCCAATGTGATATTGATAATCTGCCGGAGTTTTTCTTCAAAGCCCGGGTCTCTGGAGAAAGGGTAGTAGCCCCGTTTCAGATAGTCCTCGAACAGCAGCAGGGGCGTCTTTATGTCAAAGGTCTCTGGCTTGCCGGCAATGATGTCGTCAAGAGTGAGGACGGGTACCCGTATATCGTGGTAGAGATGCAGGTATTCTCTGAATGACAGTCCGTGGAGATGATAGAGAACGGCCCTGCGGCTGAGGTCCGACGTGCCTTTTGTCAGGTCCAGGACGGAGGAGCCGGAGAATACCACGTTCAGTTCGCTGTAGTAGTCGTAGATGAGTTTCAGCTCCCTCGACCACTCCTTGTATTTGTGGATCTCATCGATGTAGAAATAATGTATGCCCCGCTGGACCAGAAGCCCGGCGAGGTCGAGCAGGCGGTGGCTGCTGAAATAGATGTCGTCTGCATTGACATACAGCACGTCGTCCGGGTTCATCTCCTGTTTGATGTGCTGCAGCATCAGCGTGGTTTTCCCTACGCCTCTCGGCCCTTTGATGCCGATTATGCGGTTGCTCCAGTTGATATCGGAGTAGAGGTATCTGTTGAAGCCTGTGCCGGTTTCGCGCAGCAGTTTCTTGTAGAAGGCTGTTAAAGTTTCCATGCAGTAATTTTTTGCAAATATAGCAAAATTGCACTTGCGAAGTGCAAAAATGTGAAAAATTTGCACTTCACAAGTGCAAATTAGAGGCTTCTCCTACGGCCGAGGAAGTAGTAGAGGGCGATGGCGGCGGTGGTGAGGGCTTCGGAGACGGCCATGGCGAGCCAGATGCCGGCGTCGCCGAGCAGACGGGGCATGATGATGAAGCTCGGGACGATGAAGACGAGGCCGCGCAGGCAGGCGAAGAGCATGGCGGGCTTCATCTTCTCAAGGCTCTGGAGGAGGCCGATGGAGGCTACGTTGGTGACGTAGAAGATGTAGCCGAGGGCGAAGAGGGGCAGGCCGTCGATGGCGATGCGGGCGGCGTTGCCTTCCTGGCCGATGAACAGGCCTACGAGGGGGCCGGGCAGGAGCACGAAGAGCATCATGCCGACGAAGCCGCAGATGACGGCGGTGATTATCGACAGGCGGCTGACGGATAGGACGCGGTCCATCTTGCCGGCTCCGTAGTTGAAGCTGACTATCGGCTGGGCGGACTGGGCCACGGCGTTGCCGAACATGAAGACGAAGGGGGTGTAGTAGCAGGCCACACCGAAGGCGCCTACGCCGTCGTCTCCGAGGTAGCGCATGAAGACCTGGTTGCCCATGAACATGAGGACGGCGATGGTGGCCTCTCCGAGCAGGGCGGGGGAGCCTATCTTGCACTGGTAGCCGATGTTGCGCATGCTCAGGCGCATGCTCTTGCGGCTCATTTTCAACTTGATCAGACGCACCACCCTGGCCCGCAGCAGCAGATAGCCGATGCCCATGCAGCCGCCCACGACGATGCTGATGCCGGTGGCTATGGCCGCGCCCTTGACGCCCATATCGAGGGGGAAGATGAAGAGCCAGTCGAGCATGGTGTTGATGATGGCCGTTATGACCGAGCACCACATGGCGTACTGAGGCGCTCCGTCCAGGCGGATGATGAAGAGCGATACTGAGAGCCACATCTGGAAGGGCAGGGCCGGGACTATCCACAGCAGGTAGTCCAGCACGAGGGGCATCAGGTGCTCCGAGGAGCCGAGCATCCTGGCCGTGGTCTCGGGAAAGGTCATGATGAGGCCTGCGACCAGCGCGGCTATGATGGTCACGAAGAGTATGGCCTGGGTGACGTTGAGCCGGGCGGCCTTGACCTTGCCGCGGGCCAGGTGTATCGAGGCCACTACGGAACTGCCCGCTCCGGCCATCAGACCGAGACCGGTGAATATCATCCATACAGGTACGCAGATATTGACGGCGGCTATACCGTCGCTGCCTACTCCGTGCCCTATGAAGATACCGTCGATGGCCGTGACCGCCGACATGCTCACCATCCCCAGCAGTGTGGTTACGAAATACTTACCGAACAGGGACGGGATATTTACTGTTCCGAAATCAATAGCATCGCGCTGCATAAATCATAACCAAATCAGTTGTATCTGGAATTTTACTTATTGTATAGGTTCGAGTGTATCCAGCTCATATTCCCGGATGCCTGTCCATCTAATGATGTCGCCGGAGGATATTCCGTCGGCTTTCATCCTTCTGGCGCTCTCGCGCTGTTGCTGCATGGAGCCGGCCATGATGCCGCTGTTGACACCGTCCTTGTACCATTTGTCGAAGCCTTCTTCGAAGCCTTTTGCGTACCCTTGGTCAAATCCATTCCTGAAGATGCTGTCAGCCGCTGTCCCGGCCGCACGGGCTTTGTCCAGAAAAAGAGTGTATTCCCTAAGCTCTTCGGAAGAATAGGCGGAGCTGTCCAGAAGACTCAGGGCCTGCCTGACCTCAGGGCTGGTGACCGTATCTACGTCTATTTCCGTTCCATCTGCGCCTGTGTCTCTGAGAAAACGCAGCCATAGCAGCTTGTCAGACGGCTGGAAATATGTGCCGGATTTTGCTCCGGAAAGATCAATGAATATCATTTTCAGGGGTAAGTCTGGAAGTATGCTGTCGTTGTTGCATTCTTCGAAAACCAGGGGGCTGCTGTCTGTCAGATTGAGTGAAATGATTTTTTTGACGGCAGTTCCGTATTTTCCGGCAATACGGACTGCTCTGCTGCGGGCCGTTTCTGCAATGGTCTCCCGGCTGCATGTCCCTGCCGCAACCCACAGGCAGAGGTCAACAGCTGCGGTCTCCCCTTTTCTGTCCCTGTATATCACACCTATCGGACCGCACGGAAGGGGAATGCAGGCGGAAGGGCAGGCCAGGCTGAAAAATTCCAGACATTCCTCAATCTCTTCCTCCTGGGGATTTTCAAACGGCAGTATGGCATTGAGAAAGCAGGCGGTCACTTCAGGATTCCAGAAAAAAATCTTTCTGAATGTAGTTCCGGTCCGCGGACTGAGGAAGCAGGTGTGTTTCATAAGCGGATTCTTATGTGGTTAAAGCATTGTTAACAATTTTGTTTGCAAAGATATATCATGTCTTCGACAAGACAAAGAAATAATGTAACAATTAAAAAATGTGAACCCGGGGAGCAGAGTCAGCCCGGATTCACATCTTTGTATGTCCGCCTGTATGCGGTAGATCAGAGCTTGCGTTTTATCTCTACTATCTGGTAGGCCTCGATGGTGTCTCCGATCTTGATGTCGTTGAATCCTTCGATGTTCAGACCGCAGTCCAGACCGGCTGCGACTTCCTTGACGTCGTCCTTGAAGCGCTTGAGCGAGCCGAGGGCTCCGGTGTAGACCACTATGCCGTCGCGGATGACGCGCACTTTGGAACTGCGTGTAATCTTGCCCTCCTTGACCATACAGCCGGCTATGGTGCCGACCTTGGATATCCTGAAGGTCTCGCGAACCTCTGCGGTGGCGGTGACTTCCTCCTTCTCCTCAGGAGCGAGCATACCCTCGATGCCGCTCTTGACTTCGTTTATGGCGTCGTAGATGACGGAGTAGAGGCGGATTTCGATTTCCTCCTTCTCGGCCAGGCGGCGGGCATTGGCCGAAGGCCTTACCTGGAAACCGATGATGATGGCGTTGGATGCTGCGGCCAGCAGGACGTCGGACTCGGAGATGGCTCCCACTGCCTTGTGGATTACGTCTACGTGAATCTCGTCGGTGGAGAGCTTGATGAGGGAGTCTGAGAGGGCCTCGATGGAGCCGTCCACGTCACCCTTGACGATGATGTTGAGCTCCTGGAAGTTGCCTATCGCGATGCGGCGGCCGATCTCCTCGAGGGTGATGTGCTTCTGGGTCCTCAGCCCCTGGATGCGGAGCAGCTGCTCGCGCTTGTTGGCCAGGTCCTTGGCCTCGCGCTCGTCCTCCATGACGTTGAATACCTCTCCGGCGGTCGGAGCTCCGTTGAGTCCGAGTACCGATACAGGGGTGGAAGGGTCGGCCTCGTCGACTTTCTGGCCGCGCTCGTTGAACATGGCCTTTACCCTGCCGTAGTAGCTGCCGCTGAGCATTATATCACCCACGTGCAGAGTTCCGTTCTGCACCAGTACGGTAGCCAGATATCCGCGGCCCTTGTCGAGGGACGATTCGATGACCGTGCCTTTGGCCATGCGGTTGGGATTGGCCTTGAGCTCGAGCAGGTCGGCTTCCAGCAGTACTTTATCGAGAAGCTTGTCTACGTTGAGGCCTTTCTTGGCCGAGATTTCCTGACACTGGTATTTTCCGCCCCAGTCCTCTACGAGGATGTTCATGTTGGCGAGCTGCTCGCGGATGCGGTCAGGATTGGCTCCGGGCTTGTCTATCTTGTTGATGGCGAAAATCATGGGAACACCTGCCGCCTGGGCGTGGTTGATGGCCTCCACGGTCTGGGGCATGATGGCGTCATCCGCTGCGATGATGATGATGACCAGGTCGGTAATCTTGGCTCCGCGGGCACGCATGGCGGTAAAGGCCTCATGACCCGGAGTGTCGAGGAAGGTGATGCGGCGGCCGTCGGGGAGCTTGACGTTGTATGCTCCGATATGCTGGGTGATGCCGCCGGCCTCGCCTGCGATTACGTTGGATTTACGGATGTAGTCCAGCAGAGATGTCTTTCCGTGGTCTACGTGGCCCATGACTGTGATGATGGGCGGACGTTCTACCAGCTCTGCAGGGTCGTCCGCTTCGTCCTGTACTCCGTTCTCGTCATCCGCAGTCACGAACTGTACCTCGTATCCGAATTCCTCGGCCACCAGCACCAGGGCATCGGCGTCGAGGCGCTGGTTGATGGACACCATCAGGCCCAGGTTCATGCACGCCTCGATGACTTTTGTCACCGGGATATTCATCATCACGGACAGCTCGTTGACCGTCACGAACTCCGTCATTCTGAGTATCCTGCTCTCCATCTGCTCCATCTCGCGCGCCTCCTCCATTTTCTGGGAGATGAGCTCGCGTTTCTCTCTCTTGTGCTTGGAACTCTTGGTCTTGCCCTTACCCTCGGTCATGCGGGCGTAGGTCTCCTTAATCTGTTTCTGGATCAGGTCCTCGTCTATCTCCGTACGTACGGGTTTGGGTTTTTCCTTGTTGCGGTTCTTCTTGCTTCCGCGCCCCTGGTCTCCGTCTTTCTTTTTGTTTTTCTGATTTGCAGGGTCAGCTTTGGTAATATCCACTTTCTCGCTCTGTCCCTTCATGATGCGCTCGCGCTTGCGGTGGCCTCCTTTTTCGGAAGGTGTGTGCTTCTTCTCGAATACCGAGAGGTCTATCTTACCGCTGATGACCGGACCTGCCAGTTTCTCAACTTTGGTCTCGATATGCTCGACGACTGTCTTCTCAGGCTCCTTCTGGGGCTCTTTCGCCTCTTCTTTCCTGTCTTTCCCGGCAGGCTGAGGCTGGGGCTGGCGGGGAGCTGAAGGTTTCCGGTTGAGGTCTATGTGCCCCAGAATCTTGAGAGTATGTGTCTCTTTTTCCTTGGGTGCAGGGGCCGGACTGTCCTCGGACACGGTGGCCGGCTCTCCGGTGTGTGCGGAGTCCGTCACCGATGCGGAACTGGCCTCATCTTCTGAATTGACAGCAGCCGCAGGCTCCTCCTTTGCGGGAACCGGCTCAGCGACATCGGAGACAGGCTCCTGAGTATGGTCGGAGACTGCAGTCTCTGAGGATTCGGAAGGTTCACTATGAGGACTCTCTGCCTTCTTCTCCGTGATGGCGGGCTCGGGAGAGGAGGGATGGCTGATGGTCGTCGTCTTGATGATCACCTCGTTTCCGAAATCTTCCTCAGGTTCCGGTCTGGAACCTTCTTTCTTAGTTATTTCCTTGACTTTGATGGCAATCCTTTTGGATTCCTCCTTGATGAGCTGCTCCTTGGCATATTCTTTCTTCACCAGTTCGTATTCCTCTCCGCTGATCTGAGCTCCGGGGCGTGCGTCCACCTCGTATCCCTTCTTGTTTAGGAATTCCACCAATGTCCCTAATCCGATATTGAACTCTTTGAGTACCTTGTTTATTCTGATTTTTTCTTGTCCCGCCATATGTTTTCTGTTTAGTTAGTAACTCGTTTTTTCTATTATTCGAACTCCGCGCGGAGTATTTTCTGAACGTCCTGCACTGTCTCCTCCTCGAGGTCAGCCCTGTGGCATATCTCCTCTACGGGCAGAGCCAGCACGCTCTTGGCAGTGTCGCAGCCGATGCCCTTGAGGGCGTCGATTACCCACTGCTCGATCTCGTCATTGAACTCGTCGAGCATTACGTCCTCTTCCTCCTCACCCGGCTCGTTCTCGCGGAATACGTCTATCTCGTATCCGGACAGCTGGCTGGCCAGCTTGATGTTGCTGCCGCCCTTTCCGATGGCCAGGGATACCTCCGAGGGACTGAGGTTGACGCGTATGTGCTTGGTCTCCTCATCGATGGACATGGAAGAGATCTTTGCAGGGCTGAGCACACGCTGTATCAGCAGCTGGGTGTTGGAGGTCCAGTTGATGATGTCTATGTTCTCATTGCGCAGCTCGCGGACGATGCTGTGGATGCGCGAGCCCTTGACTCCTACGCATGCTCCTACGGGATCGATGCGCTCATCGTAGGACTCCACCGCCACCTTGGCCCTGTCGCCGGGGATGCGTACCACCTTCTTGATGGTGATCAGGCCGTCGAATATCTCAGGCACCTCCTGCTCGAAGAGTCTCTCGAGGAATGCAGGGGAGGTACGGGAAAGTGTGATTACGGGGGTGTTGTTCCTCATCTCCACGCTTTCAATCACCGCCTTGACGGTCTCGCCTTTCTTAAAATAGTCGGAGGGAATCTGCTCGGACTTGGGAAGCACCAGCTCGTTGCCGTCCTCGTCCATTACCAGTACTTCCTTCTTCCACACCTGGTAGACCTCGCCGACAAGAATCTCGTGGATACGGTCCTTGTATTTGTTGTAGAGGTTGGCCTTCTCGATGTCGGCGATGCGGCCCTGGAGGTTCTGGCGCAGGTTGAGGATGCCCCTGCGGCCGAAGTCGGAGAGTTTCACCTCCTCGGGGAACTCCTCGCCGACCTCGTAGGAGGGGTCGATCTTGTGGACGTCCTCGATGGATATCTGGGTGTTGGGATCCTCGACCTTCTCCACTACCTCGCGGTTCCTCCATATCTCGAGGTCCCCTTTGTCGATGTTGATGATGATGTCAAAATTGTCGGCCGAGCCGTACATTTTTTCCAGCTGTGTGCGGAAAATATTTTCCAGCACGCTCATCATGGTAGGTCTGTCGATGTTCTTGAGCTCCTTGAACTCGGCAAACGTACTGATCAGGTTTACTTCCATTTTGCAGTTTATATTTTAATTATTATTTGTTTCGTCCTCGTCATCGGGGCTGCTGCCGGCATCTCCGGCGGAACTCACCATAAGGGAGAAATCCTCCTTGTCCCTGTCCAGTCCGGACTCAATCCAGCGGCTGAGGGCCACGCAGTCATCGATGCACGCCGGTCTGCCGGGAGTGCGGAAAAAGACCTTTATATTATTGGCCTTGTTTACTTTTACGTTCACCAGTTCGAGGCCGTGTTCCTCTATATATGGTGCAGCGATCTGTTCTATGGTGTGTTTCTCAATCATGCGGATAAGTGTTGTTACGTGAGTTATAGATAAAACGAAAGGGACTTGCCGTCCCTTTCCTCTTCCAAATCCGCACAAAAATAAGGGTTTTGTGTATATATTCCAAAAAAAAGTGTTTTCTTTGCAGATAAAATTTTTCTAAAATATGGAGATAAGCGCAAAAGTAATAGCGGAACATCTCGGTGGAGAGATTGTCGGCGACCCTGAGGCAAAGGCGTCGTCGGTGGCGCGTATAGAGTCCGGAAAGCCCGGGACGCTCTGCTTTTTGGCCAATCCCAAATATGAGCATTATCTTTATACCTGCAAGGCAAGCATAATCCTTATAAACAAGTCTTTCGAACCCAAGGAACAGGTCTCCGCGACTCTTGTCAAGGTGGACAATGCCTATGAGGCGGTGGCGTCATTGCTGGACCTTCTCAACGCCATGAAGGCGGAGAAGAGGCACGGCAGGGCTTTTTCGGCCCACGTGGCATGGTCTGCCCGTCTCGGCAGGGGGGTCTATGTGGGACCCCTCGCGTACATAGGCCGCAGGTCCAGGATCGGCAAGGGCACTCAGATCTATCCTCAGGTCTATATCGGAGAGGGCGTGACGATAGGCGAGAACTGCATCCTGTATCCTGGAGTAAAGGTCTACAAGGGATGTAAAATAGGCGACAACTGCATACTTCACGCCGGAGCGGTGATAGGTTCGGACGGTTTCGGCTTTGCCCCGACAGCCGACGGTTCCTATAAGAAAATACCGCAGACAGGTATCGTGACCATAGAGAACGACTGCGAGATCGGCGCCAATACGGTCATAGACCGGTCCACGATGGGTACGACCCTTATAGAGAAAGGAGTCAAGCTGGACAATCTTATCCAGGTAGCGCACAATGTGGTCATCGGCTCCAACACCGTCATTGCGGCCCAGGCCGGTATAGCCGGCTCGACCAAGATCGGACGCTCCTGCATGATCGGCGGTCAGGTGGGCTTTGCCGGTCATCTCCATATTGCCGACCGCACGATGGTCGGAGCCCAGGCTGGACTTATGACGGATGTCAAGGAGGAGGGCAAGGCCCTGATCGGCACTCCTGCGCTGGAACATAGGGAGTTTATGAGGGCCTATGCAGTCTTCCGCCGCAACGGCAGGAAGCAGTAGAAACAATTTCATACCAACGATGTCTATGCTCGATAATCAGAAAACGCTTAAAAAAGAATATATTTTTGAAGGAAAGGGTCTTCACACAGGTCTCAATGTCACAATGAAAGTGGCTCCGGCCCCCTCGGGGCACGGTATCCGTTTTATCCGGGAGGATCTGGGACCGGATGCTTCGGTGGACGCTTTGGCCGAATATGTGACAACGACTCAGAGAGGCACGACACTTGAGAACGGTCCGGTGCGGGTTTCTACGGTGGAGCATCTGCTCTCCGCTCTTACTGGACTGGGAGTGGACAATGCCGTGGTTACCGTCAACGCGCCTGAGGCGCCTATCCTCGACGGAAGCGCCCTGTCCTATGTCCAGGCGATAGGGGCCGACGGGCTGCAGGAGCAGGATGCTCCCCGTACCTATTATAAAATAAAGGAGACGGTGCATTATAAGGATGCGGGTACTGGTTCGGAAATCACGATATATCCGGCGGATGAATTCTCGGTAGACCTTACCGTTGACTTCAATTCCCACGTCCTGGGAGTTCAGAAGATTCACTTCGACGGCAGTACTGATTATGCCGCGGAGATAGCTCCGTGCCGTACTTTTGTATTTTTTCATGAACTGGAATTCCTCTTCAGCAACAACCTCATAAAGGGAGGCGACCTGGAGAACGCCATCGTGATAGTCGAGCGTCCTGTTCCGCACGGGACCCTTTCCAGGATGGCCGCCCTGTTCAATGTCGCGGAAGTAGGCGTGCTTCCGTCCGGATATCTGGACAATGTCCATCTGCATTTTCCGGACGAGTGCGGCCGTCACAAGATGCTGGACCTGATAGGAGATTTTACTCTCGCCGGCTGCAGAATCAAGGGCCGTGTGGTGGCGGACAAGTCCGGACATAAGATCAATACGACTGTGGCACGGATTGTGAGGGAGATGATAAAAACCGAAATGACAAACAACAAATAATATGATGCAATTCTCATCAGTGCACCCCAACGCCAGGATTGCCGCGAATGTGGAGATCGGACCCTACTGCTACATCGCGGAGAATGTCGAGATAGGGGAGGGATGCGTGATAGGTCCCCACGCTACGATTTTTGACTATGTGAAAATAGGTAAAAACTGCAAGGTCTTCCCCGGGGCCGTAATCGGTGCAGTCCCTCAGGATATGAAGTTCTCCGGAGAGGTGACATGGGTGGAGATAGGCGACAATACCGTTATCCGCGAGTGCGCAACGGTCAACCGCGGTACTGCGGCCAGCGGCAAGATGCTCACAAAGATCGGAGACAACTGCCTGATTATGTCCTACGCCCATGTAGCCCACGACTGCCATATCGGCAACCATGTAATCCAGACCAGCTATGTGGGTCTGGCCGGGGAAACCGACGTGGATGACTGGGCCATCATCGGCGGAGGCTCGCTTGCGCACCAGTTTACGCATATAGGCATGCATGCCATGATACAGGGCGGCTCGCTTATCGGCAAGGACGTACCTCCCTATGCGCTGGCCGGACGCGCACCTCTGTCTTTCTGCGGTCTCAACAATGTCGGCCTGCGCCGCAGAGGCTTCACCAACGAGCAGATCGACCGTATCCGCGAGATATACCGCATCATCTACAACAGCGGCCTCAACCGCAGCGATGCCTGCCTGGAGGTCGAGAGAGAGGTGCCGCCCTGCATAGAGAGGGACAATATCCTCAATTTCATACGCGCCTCCAAGAGAGGTATTGTCAAGTATTCAGACCTCTCCGCGGATGTCTAGCCGTACGGCAGTACTTTCGGCCGCGTATTTTCCTCCGGTAGAGTACTTCATGGCCGCTGCGGCGACCGGCAGGATACTTATAGAGACGCAGGATTCCTACGTCAAGCAGACTTATAGAAACCGTTGCAGGATATATGCCTGCGACGGTATTCTTTCTCTGACAGTGCCGGTCTCACTGCCGGCGGGCGCAAAGGCTCTTTCAGGTGCTGCCGTCGATTATTCCAAGCCCTGGCTTCAGCAGCATGAGCGGGCTCTTATCTCTGCCTACCGTACCTCGGCCTTCTTCGAATATTATCAGGATGACATATTCCCCCTCCTGGAAGCCCGTCCTGCGCGGCTTCTGGACCTGGACATCAGTCTGACGCTCCGTCTGATGGAGCTGCTGGGGGTGCGCTGCGAGGTCTCGTTGACGGCAGAGTATATTCCATCCTACGGCTCAGGATACCTGGATCTGCGGGACGCCTTTCATCCTAAAAAAGCGGTCCCTGAAGTGTTCAGAGACCGCTGTAGACCGTATTATCAGGTGTTTTCAGAGAAATTCGGCTTTATATCCGGGCTGAGTGCCCTGGACCTGCTTTTCAACGAGGGACCTGATGCCGTGTCCTATCTTCTTTAGCCTTCTCCATCCATTCTGACATATCAGAATCTCCATCCTAGGGTCAGCAGCAGCTTCCAGTTGAGGTATCTCTCGGAGGCAACCGGCGCTGCATGCCCTTCGTAACTGTCGTACAGGGAGAAAACGTTATTGTTGAAATTGCACTGCTGCTGGTATGCCAGGTCGATGAAGAAGCCGCCGGCACTTCTGAAACCCAGGCCTGCCGAGGCATAGTGGCGGGAGCTGTCATAGCTCTTCTCAGGAGAGCTGTAGTAATTGTAGCCCAGGCGTACAGCCAGCTGCTGGTGAGGCCATGCCTCGATGCCTGCCCTGATATTGTTGACTGCCTGGTAGTATTTGCCCATGAACTCGTTTTCCAGACTGAAAACATCCCTGTTGCCTCCTGATGCAGCCATGCGTATGCCTGAATAGTCAGTCCTCTCGTAGTCCACTCCTATAGCCATGAAACTGCCTAAGGTGTAGCCGATGCCGAGATTCCACCTGAAGGGAGCCGTTATCCGGTAGGAGTTGGTGCCTACGGGAGAGTCGAGGGAGTAGTTGCCGAACATTTCCGTGCTGCCGCTCATGGATTCCATCCATGTCTCGTTGAGGAACATCCAGTTGGGGGTGGATATGGATCCTCCTATGGTCAGGCCGGCTATGGGACGGACGAGGAAGCCGGCTGAGATGTCGACTCCGAGTCCGGATGTGGTCATCTGGTATTCGCGGCTCATGCCCGTAAATCCGGTGCCTCCGCCGGATATGCTGAAGTCAGTGGGGTTGGCGGCCCTCTCGGTGATGGAGGTGTAGTCGTTCAGCCAGATGCTCTGGAGGGTGACGCTTACGCCGAAGAAGAAGATGTTGTCCACATTGCCGGATGCATTGATGACTACGTCCTGCACGTAACCGGTTCTCTCACGGTAGAAGTCCTGGACCAGGTTGCCCGGGATGAAATATCCGCCGGCATCCACGTTCTCGGTGGCGCCGATATATGAGGAAGGACCGTTCAGAGTGTCCAGGAGCCCTGTATTCCAAGCCAGTACCTGGCTCCATGATACGTTGTCGAGGTAGTACGGCCTGTCATCGTATTCGTCGCCGATGGTCAGTCTGCCGCCGGGTATGTCAGGCATGGTCGCAGCAAGGCTGCCCAGGTATGAGGACGTGCCCTGGATACCGGAACCGGAGCTGCGGAATGCGAAATTGTTGGTCTGGTTGGCTGTTATCGCGAAATTGAAGTTGAGCAGTCCTCTGGTCCTGCCGGTCTCGAAGGCTCCGACCCATCCGATGTTGGAGAGGGCGAACCTGGTCCTTGAAGTGCTGTTGTTGTTTCCAAGGAAATTGTTGTGGCTCAGTCCGGTATAGAGTGACGGAGTGAGCGTGAACTCTGAATAGCGGTATACTCCCGATGCTGCAGGGTTGTAGGACAGGGCACCCAGGTCTCCTCCGAGGGCTGTCATGGCGTTGCCCATCGCCATACTCCTGGCAGTACCGTCGTAGTACTGGCCGGAGAGGAGCAGGGCGTTGTAGGTATATGAGGGAGTCAGCTGGGCATAGGCCTGTATTACTCCCAGAAATAGAGCTGAAACTGTGAGTATTCTCTTTAACATGGCTTGGTTCTGATAAGTTATCTTCTGGCTCCGCCTCCGCTGCGTGAACCGCCTCCGCTGTAGGAGCGGCTTCCTGCTGAAGAGCGGGAGAAGCTGCTGGTGCCGGAGCGGATTGTCGAGCGGGTGCTGTTGTTGAAAGTGGTGCTTCTGTTGAACGTAGTACTTCTGTTGAAGTTGGCGCGTCTGTTGTTCTCGAGGCTTCCGGAACGGTTGAAAGTCGTGGATGTGCCTCTGTCATAACGGGAATCGTATCCGGAGCTGACAGACCTGCGTACTTCGAACGGGCTGCGGAACTCTCCGGTGCTGCCGGCCGGCCTGCGGAATCCGGAGGTCCTGGCGGTATTTTCGGAGACAGGCTTGCGGAATGTAGTGGAGATAGAACCGCGGTTGACGTAACGTTCGCCCAGATTTACCTGGGAACCGGCAGTCCGGAAAGTCCTGCCGTCGCGTACGGCGGTGGTTTGAAGCCTGTTGCCGTTGCGGTCAGCGGTGAAAGTCGTGCCGCGTCCGCCTGCCGTGCCTCTGACTGCACGCATTGAGGGTGCTTCCTGCTTTCCGTCGGCTCTGGCGGAGAACCTGCCGGATGAGGCAAGAGTCCTGTCGATGCCGCCTGCGCGGGCTCCGACACTGCGCTTGCCGTGATAGGTGGGATGGAAGGATGCTACGGGATAGCCGTAGTACCATGGATCATACCATCCCCAGTAGCCTCCCCAGTGACCGCCCCACCATCCGGGGCCGTACCAGCCGGCGTACCATCCGCCCCACGGCCCGTACCACGGATCGTACCAGGGGTCGAACCATCCCCAGTACCATGGATCATACCATCCCCATCTGTTGAACCATGAGGGCCTGAATACGCCCCAGTACCTCCAGTCCCAGTAGGAGTAATAGTCACGGTAGCCGTATCCGGGATACCAGTCGTCGAAATTGAAATTGATGTTGATCTGGTTGAAAGAGTCCAGAGTGTCGTCGAGCCTGAGGGTATACTGTGTCTCGGGTACGTAGTCCAGGTTTACGGTGCTGTTGGCGCTGGCTATGATTATCGTGTCCGAGAACCGTGCCGCCTCCTCACGGGTACGGTCTATGAGTTCCCTGACTTCCCTGTTGTCAGCGGCTGCCTCCTGCCGGACGTCTTTCGAAGGCCTGTAGTATATGCCGTCCTCAAAGCTGGAAGATGCATAGTAAGAGGATGTTCCGCAGGAGGTCAACAGGACCGCGGAACAGAACGAAAGTAAAATTAAACTTTTTTTCATACCTAACCTCCTTTTTTGTCAATAATTACTACTTTTGCACACAAATTAACAAAAATCATTCCATTTAAACAAGACATTAATGGCAAAAGAGGTAACAAGTAAAGAAGAGAATTATTCCCAGTGGTATAATAATCTGGTAGTCAAAGCAGACCTCGCCGAGAACTCGGCAGTCCGCGGCTGTATGGTGATCAAGCCCTACGGCTATGCCATCTGGGAGAAAATGCAGGGACAACTTGACAGAATGTTCAAGGCTACAGGCCACCAGAACGCATATTTCCCCTTATTCATACCGAAATCTTTCCTGAGTCGCGAGGCCGAGCACGTAGAGGGATTCGCAAAGGAGTGCGCTGTCGTGACGCACCATCGTCTGATGGCCAATCCCGACGGCCCCGGAGTGGTCGTGGATCCAAGCGCAAGGCTGGAGGAAGAGCTGATAGTGAGACCTACCTCCGAGACCATAATCTGGAACAGCTACAAGAACTGGATCAAGTCATACCGTGACCTGCCCATACTTATCAATCAGTGGGCCAACGTAGTGCGCTGGGAGATGCGTACCCGTCTTTTCCTCCGTACAGCAGAATTCCTCTGGCAGGAGGGTCATACCGCGCATGCGACTGCGCAGGAGGCTATGGAAGAGGCTCAGAGGATGGTCCATGTCTACGCCGACTTCGCCCGTACGCACATGGCGCTGCCTGTGATAGTGGGGCACAAATCCGAGCACGAGCGTTTCGCCGGAGCACTCGACACCCTTACCATCGAGGCTATGATGCAGGACGGCAAGGCCCTTCAGGCCGGTACCTCCCATTTCCTCGGGCAGAACTTCGCCAAGGCTTTCGATGTCAAGTTTGCGGACAAGGACGGCAAGCTGGACTATGTGTGGGCGACGTCATGGGGTGTCTCCACCCGTCTGATGGGCGCCCTGATCATGGCTCACGGCGACAACAACGGCCTTGTGCTGCCTCCGGCCATAGCACCTATACAGGTAGTGATGGTACCTATCTATAAAGGACAGGAGGAGCTCGACCGTATGGTGGCTTATATGAAGGAGATCGGCAAGGAACTCGATGCTGCCGGCATCTCCTACAGGATAGATGACCGTGACAATGTCCGCTCCGGTTTCAAATTCGCCGAGTGGGAGCTCAAGGGAGTGCCTGTCAGGATAGTGATCGGTCCGCGTGACCTCGAGAGGGGCGAAGTGGAAATCTGCCGCAGGGACACTCTGGAGAAATCCTCTGCCTCTCGCGAGGGCCTGACCGGGCATGTCAGGAGCCTGCTGGATGAGATCCAGGCCAACATCTACAATAAAGCCCTTGCTTTCCGTGAGTCCAGAACCGTCAAGGTGGACACCTGGGATGAGTTCAAGGAGCGCATCGAGGAGGGCGGTTTCCTGCTCTGCCACTGGGACGGCACCCCGGAGACCGAGATGAGAATCCAGGAGGAGACCAAGGCCACCATCAGGTGTATCCCTGTTGACAGCTGTGTGTGCGAGGAACCCGGCAAGTGCGTTTATTCCGGACGTCCTTCCCAGCACAGGGTGGTATTTGCAAGATCATACTAAAATAATAGATACAATGAACAGTGACGGCACCAGCCCCCGGGAGAAGATTGTGGGGCTTCTGAATGTCAAGTCTGTAACCAAGTCGCAGATATTCGACCAGTGTCTTGAGGTTTTCAGTACCCTCAAGGACGTGCTGAGCGAGATGAGCAATGACCTCAACGAGATGCTCGAGAACAACGGCTCACGCCGGGTACGCCTGGAGTACAGGGACCGGGGCAAGTTCGAGGCTGAGCTGAAGTTTGCGGATGACGTGCTGATATTCAGCCTGCACACGGATATTTTCCAGTTTGACCGGGAGCATCCGGTATGGAAGAACCCGTATGTCAAGGACAATCCCTACAACGGTTACAGCGGAGTGATCAACGTCTACAACTTTCTCTACGACTCGCTCAAGTACAACCGTAATGACGACCTGGGCTATCTTGTGGCCCGAATGTTCATCAACAGGGAGAAGGCGTTCTTTGTAGAGGGAAAGCGGCAGAAGAAGCAGATCACGGCTCTCTTCGGCAAGAGTATCCTCTCGCGTGAGGACCTGGTGATGTTCGTCGAGTCGGCAATAGCATATTCCCTTTCATTCGATCTTCTGGTACCCCCGTACGATATGGTGAAGGAGGCTACCGTAGGAGAAATGAACACCAAGATAGAGTCTTCGAGGATGAAGACGGGCAAACGCTTGGGGTTCAGGTATAATTCTGATGACGTTTTAAATACTGAAGAACGTGTCCAATAAGATGTTTACCATAGCGGCGCTTTTGGCCGTGTTTCTGCCCTGTGGCCTCAGCGCCGAAGGCAGAAAAAAAATAGAGTACAAGGAGATAAAGAAAATCAATATAGAGGCCGATGCCCTGGATCCCGCCCAGAAGGTGTGTCTCGACATCGTCTCGTCCATAGACGAGGCGGCCGTCGATACCTCCAGCAAGGAGCCCCCGAAATACTGGACCAACGGCATCCTGACCCAGGTCGGCTTCTCTCAGGTGTCCCTGACCAACTGGGCAGAGGGCGGCTCGGCCAACATCTCCCTGAACGGTCTGATAGACGCCAATGCCAACTACTCCAAGGACAAGATGATATTCGAGAACCGTCTGAAGCTCTCTTACGGTTTTATCCAGTCTTTCGAGAAAGGGACGCCCCTCAAGCAGCAGTTTGACAAGAGTGATGACCGGATCCAGCTGGACAGCAAGTGGGGATGGATGCTCAAGAACAAGCTGTATTTCTCCGCGCTCTTCAATTTCAGGACTCAGCTGACTCCGACTTACTCGTACGGAACCGAGGTCAATGAGGCAGGGGAGGAGGTGACTGTACGCAATGCCCAGTCGAGGTTCATGGCTCCCGGTTATGTCTCCCTCGGTCTCGGTATCAATTACAAGCCGTTCAATTTTCTGTCCTTCAACCTTTCTCCGGCAACGGGCAATCTTGTCATAGTCACGGATGAGCTGCTTCGCGAGACCTACGGCAATGCTCCGGGGCAGGCAGTCAGGGCAGAGTTCGGAGCCCAGCTCAAGATGGACATCAACTATGCCTACAAGATGTTCAAGATCAGTTCTGCCCTGACGTTGTTCTCAAATTACATCAACCATCCTGAGAACATTCAGGTGTACTGGGATGTGGATGCGTCCCTGGCGCTGACCAAGATACTGACCCTGACCCTGAGAACCAACCTTATCTACGACGACAATATCAAGATTGCCGACGCGAACGGAGTCGAGGCTCCCAGAGTCCAGTTCAAGGAAATCGTCAGTCTGGGACTTACCTGGACCATCGGCCAGTATGTGAAACCTGAATAGGTATGGACATCATCCGGGAGTTCAACAGTGCGCTGGCCGGATTGTCGGACGGCCGTGTGGAGGGACGCAGGTACCTTCTGGGTGTGAGCGGCGGCATCGACTCCATGTGCATGGCAGCGCTGTTCCTCCGCTCGGAGCTGCATCCTCAGTTCGCAGTGGCCCATGTCAATTTCTCCCTCCGCGGAGAGGAGAGTGACGGAGATATGACCTCAGTCGAGGAATGGGGCCATATCCACGGGGTGCGGGTGTTTACCAGAACCTTCGATACGAAGGCCTATGCATCGGAGAATTCTGTATCTACGCAGATGGCTGCCAGGGAGCTGCGCTACGGTTTCTTCAAGGAACTCATGGATTCCGAAGGATTTGATTTTCTGTCTATTGCCCATAATCTGGACGACAGCATAGAGACCATTTTCCTCAATATCGCCCGAGGCACAGGGCTGCGCGGACTGGCCGGTATACCGGTCCGGAACGGACGTATCATCCGTCCCTTGCTGGGGGTGTCCCGGGCGCAGATCCGGGCCTATGTGGCGGAAGAGGGCGTCTCTTACCGTGACGACCATACCAACTTCGAGTCGCATTATGCCCGCAACAGGGTGAGAAACATCATTTTCCCCGAATTCAGGAAGATCAATCCCTCGTTCCTCAATACCGTCCGCCGTGATTCGGAATATTTCCGCGAGGCCTCTCAGATTATCGACGGGGTCTATGAGGGAGTCCGTTCCAGAACATGCACGCAGGATGGAGGTGTGCTTCTTATTGACACGCGCGCTCTGCTGACTGAAGGCCACTGCGGTTACTGGCTTAACCGGATGCTGCGCGAATATGGTTTCAACAGCGGGCAGGTGGCGGATATCGTGCGGTGCATGGACTCAGGACAGAATGGACGCGTTTTCCGCTCAGGGAGCCACGAGCTGCTCTACGGGACTGAGAAGATGAAGGTCTATCCCCTGATGCGGGAGGAGGAAGGAGAGCTGTGTATCGACAGGCCCGGGGTCTATGATTTCAAAGGACTGCGTTTCCGGATAGATTTCTTTCCGAAACCGGCGGCCTTCAGCCCTGTGTCCGACGGTTCTGTGCTGTATTTTGCGGCTGATGGCCTCAATATGCCCCTGCTGTGCCGGGGTTGGAGGCCAGCGGACCGTTTCCGTCCTTTCGGGATGCGGAGGGGGTCGAAGAAGCTGAGCGATTTCTTTACGGATCTCAAGCTGGACAGGATACAGAAACAGGCCCAGCCGGTGCTGCTGGATGCCGACGGCAGTATAGTATGTCTGCCCGGACTGCGTATCGACGACCGCTTCAAGATAAAAACCCCGACAACCGTGGTCGCCGGGGTCTCGATTCTTTCCAGATAGGGGGTCCTATTCGAAATAATAAATGTAAGGTAATCTGGCGTAGATGCCTTTCTCCGCCTTGACGGACTCGAAGAGGCTTTCCATGATCTTCTCGGGCTCAGTGAGAGTCTCCACTGCCGCGCTGGCTGAGCCGAAGCTGTCCATCAGTTTGTCCAGGCTGCTCTGGGCCTTGGGCCAGGCTTCTATTCTGTAGCTGTCCAGGCCTGCCGCCACGGCTGCATAGTCGACAGCGTCCTTCAGACCTCCTATCTCATTGACAAGGTCAATGTCAAGGGCCTCGTTGCCGCACCATACACGTCCCTGGGCGATCTCGTCCACTCTTTCGGGAGTAAGGCCGCGGCCCTCAGCCACGATGTCGATGAAATGGTCGTAGATCATTTCCACCTGCTCCTGGAAGGCGGCTGTCTCCTCGCGGTCGAGGCTGCGGGTCATCGAACCCATGTCGGCATGGCGGTGCGAGCGGACAGTGACCGGATTGACGTGGGCTATGTCCTTGAATGTTTTTTCCAGGGAGGGCAGCATGCTGAATACTCCGATGCTGCCGGTAAGGGTCGTATTGTTGGAATAGATCTTGTCCGCTCCGGCAGAGATCCAGTAACCTCCCGAGGCGGCCATGGTGCCGTAGGACACTATCAGGGGCTTTTCCTGCTGGAGCAGCTCAAGCTCCGTGCGTATGATCTCGGCCGGCTGTACCGAGCCTCCGGGTGAGTTGACCCTGAGGACTACTGCCTTGACGGAACTGTCGGCGCGTAAGTCGCGGATGATGGGCTGGAACTTGTCGGCTGTGATGCCGTCGGAGCTGCCGTCAGGATTGATCTGGCCGTCGGCGTAGATGATGGCTATTTTGTCCTTGGCCTTGTAGTCGGTTTTGATACGTGCCTTGATGTACTTGTCCAGTGTTATCATTTTCACGTCCTTGAGCTTTTCTGCGCCGGAGAGTGTCACCAGCTCCTGCTCCATGCCGTTGACAGTGCGGAGCTCATCTACCAGCCCGGCCTCGATCATGTCCTGGGCGGTGTTGAGCTCCAGGTTGTTGACCATGCGGTCCAGGTCAGTGAGAGAAATTTCGCGGGACTCGCAGATGCTGCCTGCGGCTGCCTGCCAGAGGGCGTCCACCATGGCCTGGTTCTGCTCCCGGTTGGCCTCGCTGATGTCGCTGGCGATGAACTGCTCACCGGCGGATTTATATTTGCCGTGGCGGATGAGCTGCATCTCCACGCCGAAGCGGTCCAGGATGTCCTTGAGGAAGATGATGGTGGTGGCTATGCCGAGGATGTTGTTCGAGGCGAACTCGTCGGCGTAGATCTTGTCGGCTACAGAGGCGAGGTAGTAGCCTCCGAAGGAGAAGTTCTCACCATAGGCTATCACTGGCTTGCCGGAGGCCCGGAATCTGTCGAGTGCTCCGCGAAGCTCCTCCATGTAGGAAATGCCGCTGGAGGATCCGCAGTTGGTCAGGTATATGAACTTGATGGCAGGATCGGTGGCCGCATAGTCGATGGCCCTTACGGCATCGAGAATGCCGATGCTTGAGGTGCTGCCTGCGTAGGGCACGATGGAGCTGAGGTCGAGCGGGTCGGAGACAGTCTGTTCTCCGATTGTAGAACCGAGGTCGATTTTAAGAACTGAAGAGGGGGCTACGGAGACTGTTTCCTCTGCCGGCATCAGCGCGCCTATCATGCCGATGGCCAGCAGGAAGAGCAGTCCTAATGCGATAAACGAGCCAAGAATGGCCGCAAGAAGACTTTTCAGAAATTTCATGTTGAGTTAAATTTAAATTATATCAAACAAATATACGCAAAAAGCGTTATCTTCGCCATTATTTCTGAAATTTCACACTGCATGACGGATATAACACTTTTTTAAACAGTGTTGAAATGAAGAATAAAACGGTTATCGCGGCACTTTTGCTCTGTGCCGCTGTCTGTGCTCATGCGCAGCAATCGTACGGTACTCTCTCCGGAACAGTGTACACTCTCAATCTTGACGGGGAGAGGGAACCGGTAGCTTTTGCTACGGTCTATTGGCTCGGGTCGGAGGTATACGCCGATTGCGATGAAAACGGGAAGTTCAATATTAAGAGGATTGCGGAACAGGATGCCGCGTTGGTGGCGGCGGCTCTCGGCTATGTCAGGGATACGCTCCGGGTATCTGTGGATCAGAAGACTGTGGAGATATTCCTGCGCAGCGACAATGAGCTGGAAGAGACTGTCGTCACGGCCCGCGGAGACGCCAACTATCTTTCAAGGCTGGCAAATGTCAGGACCGAGGTCATATCCTCGGCGGGGCTGAACAAGATGGCCTGCTGCAATCTCGCCGAGAGCTTCGAGAACTCGGCCTCGGTGTCCGTCGGCTATTCGGACGCGGTTACCGGTGCCCGTCAGATTCGTCTGCTCGGTCTGTCCGGCATCTATACCGCAATGCTGGACGAGAACCGCCCGGTGATGCGCGGTCTGGCGGCCCCGTTCGGCCTGTCCTACATCCCAGGGCAGTGGCTCGAGAGCATCCAGATAGCCAAGGGGCCCTCGTCGGTCATCAACGGAGTGGAGGCCATATCCGGCCAGATCAATGTCGAGCACCGCAAGCCTACTGATGAGAAGCCTCTGTTCCTCAATGCCTTCGTCAACAGCATGCTGATGGGGGAGCTTAATGCCGCGTCCTCCCTGCAGATAGGCAGCAAGTGGTCGACAGTCCTGATGGCGCATGCTTCCCATTCTTTTATGGACCACGATATGAATGGAGACGGATTCAGGGACGAGCCCCTTACGACCCATCTGAACATAGCCAACCGGTGGCTTTATTACGATGATGGCGGGGTACAGGTGCGATTCGGGATAAAAGCCCTGTACGATAGCCGGTTGGGCGGGCAGATGTCATTCGGCCGGCATCAGGTGGACTCGCTCAGGACGATGAACGTGCCCTGGGGTACCAGCATAACCAACCGGGGTGTCAACGGTTATCTCAAGGTCGGCGTCCCGCTCAATGCCGACAACTCCCGCAACATAGCCGTGGTGGCGGACTACACATATCATCAGTTCGATTCCTATTTCGGCCTGAAGAGCTTTTTCGGGAAACAGAACTCAGGCTTTCTCAATATCATGTACCAGGACATACCGAATGACTCTCACCGTTTTACTTTCGGTATTCGGGATTTCTTCGACGGGTACGGCCAGATACTGCATGACGGCTACGTAGATCCTCTGTCGTCATCCGGTCAGGCCGTATTCACTGACTTCGATCTCTCGCGCCGGGAGAATTCTCTTGGAGTCTACGGAGAATATACCTATACCCTGGGAGAGAAATTCTCGCTGGTGGCTGACCTGAGCCTCGACTGGAACAGTCTCTACGGGCTTTTCCTCTCGCCCCGGGCCAATCTGAAGTGGGCTCCTGCGGACTGGCTCGTCATCCGGGCCTCTGGAGGCCGCGGCACCAGTTCGCCCAATGCAGTGGTGGACAATCTCGGCATGATGTCCACCGGACGCCGGATAGATATCGCCTCTGACCTGGGCATGGAGTCTGCCTGGACCTACGGAGGCAATGTCACTTTCTACATTCCGATGGGTTACGAGGACAACTCCTATCTCAGCCTTGACTACTTCCGCAGTGACTTCACCAGCCAGATTATTGTCGATCAGGAATATGACTGGAGTGCTGTAAGCATCTACAATCTCGAGGGTCCGTCGTACACCAATACCTGGCAGGTGGATTTCTCCGTAGAGCCTTTCGAACGCTTCACCGTCCTGGCCACCTTCCGTTACACGGATTCCAAGGTGTGGCTGCGGGACAGGGGGCTGGTTGAAAGGCCCCTCGTCAGCCGTTACAAAGGAGTCCTGAACCTCCAGTATGCCACGAGGATGAATATATGGACCTTCGATTTCACCGCTCAGCTCAACGGACCGTCGCGACTTCCCGATTTTGCCGTAGCCCCGGGAGAGAGCGGGCTGAGCCCTGTATATCCGGTGCTCTTTGCGCAGATTACCCGCAAGTTCAAGGGGGTGGACGTATATTTCGGAGTCGAGAATATCACCAACTACCGTCAGGAGCATCCCATAATCGGGGCGGAGAACCCCTGGTCTGCTGATTTCAACGCTTCGGTGATCTGGGGTCCCCTGACAGGAGTAACAGCTTATGCCGGAATGAGATTTACCCTTTGGAAATAATTTTTGCCAAATTTTAAAATATTTAAAAGTATGAAAACGTTTAAAATTTTTATGAAAACGGCCGTTGCCGTATTGATGTTGTCATTTTTTGCCGTAAATTCGTACGCCCAGAAAAAGAAGGCTCCGCTGCAGGAAGTCGTATTCTCTGTAAACCTTCACTGTGAGAACTGTGTCAAGAAAGTTCAGGAGAACATCCCGTTTGAGAAGGGAGTCAAGGACCTGAAGATATCCCTTGACGACAAGACCGTGTGGGTGAAGTATGACCCGGGAAAGACGACCAAGGAGAAACTGGCGGCCGCCATCGAGAAACTCGGCTACGAGGTCCTGGGTGAGGTTAAGCAGGAATAACACACTCATTATAGATTATGTACAAAATACTTAGGAAGAAATTTCTGACGCCGGCCATCTGTCTGATGGACGTTCTGGCGCCCCGTGTTGCGCAGTCAGCCCAGCCGGGACAGTTTCTGATAGTCAGGGCAGGGGAGAAGAATGAACGTATCCCCCTGACCATCTGTGATTACAACCGCGAGGAAGGCAGTGTGACCATCGTCACCCAGCTCGTGGGAGCCTCTACCCGCATCATCTGCAGCTATGAGGCCGGAGAGTCCTTCGCGGATGTGGTCGGGCCGCTCGGTCAGCCTTCCGAGTTTATACATCTGAGTCCCGAGGAGCTCTCGCGCAGCCGTTATCTCTTCATAGCGGGAGGCTTGGGAACTGCCCCCGTATATCCCCAGGTGAAGTACCTGCATCAGGCCGGGGCAAAGGTGGACGTGATAATCGGTGCCCGCAACAAGGACCTGGTAATCCTCGAGGAGGAGATGCGGGCCGTCTGCGACCACCTTTATATATGCACTGACGACGGCTCGTACGGTGAGAAGGGTCTGGTGACTGACATCATGGGCCGTCTGCTGGACTCCGGCGAGAAATATGACCAGGCGGTGGCCATCGGCCCCATGATCATGATGAAGTTCGTCACCCTCAAGGGACGTCAGTACGGCATCCCTCTGATCGTCAGCCTCAATACCCTGATGGTGGACGGTACCGGCATGTGCGGCGCCTGCCGTGTGACCATTGCCGGCAAGACCCGTTTCGCCTGTGTGGACGGACCGGAGTTCAATGCCTACGACGTGGACTTCGAGGAGGCTATGCGCCGTCAGGGCATGTACCGCGACATCGAGAAGGAAAAGGACCACCAGTGTCACATAGGACTGCATCAATAACAACATCAGGAGGATACACAATGGCAAACAAGATACCCAGAGTCCCTGTACGCGAGCAGGATCCCGCTGTCAGGGCGCATAATTTTCAGGAAGTATGCTACGGATACAATGAACAGGAGGCCGTCCTGGAGGCCTCGCGCTGCCTCAACTGTAAGAAACCCCGCTGCGTGGAGGCCTGTCCGGTTTCCATCCAGATACCCGCATTTATATCAAAGGTGGCTGCCGGAGACATCAGGGAGGCTGCCCGCATCATCTCTCAGGACAGTTCCCTGCCCGCGGTCTGCGGCCGTGTCTGCCCCCAGGAGACTCAGTGCGAGGGTTCCTGCATCCTGGGAGTCAAGGGCGAGCCGGTGGCCATTGGCAAGCTCGAGCGTTTCGTGGCGGACTGGAGCCGTCAGAACGGAGTCCGCTTCGCTGACAAGGCTCCCGCCAACGGTATCAAGGTCGCAGTGGTGGGCAGTGGTCCGGCCGGTCTGGCCTGTGCCTCTGACCTGGCCCGCTGGGGCTATGACGTCACCGTCTTCGAGGTGCTGCACAAGGCCGGAGGCGTGCTGCAGTACGGTATCCCCGAGTTCCGTCTGCCCAAGGAGGAGGTAGTGGAGTACGAGGTGGAGAATGTACGCCGCCTCGGAGTGAAGATAGAGACCGACGTGGTGGTGGGAAGGACCGTCACAGTGGATGACCTCTTCGACAAGGAGGGCTTCAAGGCAGTCTTTATAGGCTCGGGAGCCGGTCTGCCCAAGTTCATGGGCATCCCCGGGGAAAATCTCAACGGAGTGTTCTCCGCCAATGAGTTCCTCACCCGCAACAACCTCATGCACGGTTACGATCCGACATACGACACCCCCGTATTCTCCGGCCGCAGGTCGGTGATAGTCGGAGGCGGCAATGTGGCAATGGACGCCGCCCGCACCGCCCTGCGCCTGGGCTCTGAGGTGACCGTGGTCTACCGCCGCACCGAGAAGGAGCTGCCCGCCAGAGTGGAGGAGGTGCACCATGCCAAGGAGGAGGGCATAGAGTTCCGCCTGCTGACCAATCCCGTGGAAATTCTGGGAGATGAGAAGGGCTGGGTGCGCGGTATCCGCTGCATCCGCATGGAGCTCGGCGAGCCCGACGAGTCGGGACGCCGCTCCCCCGTGCCTGTGCCCGGCTCCGAGTTTGAGATTGAGACGGACACCGTCATCATGTCCCTGGGTACCTCTCCCAACCCGATGATTGCCCGTTCCACACCGGGACTGGAGACCAACCGCCGGGGCTGCCTCATTGCCGATGAGGACGGAGCCACCACCCGCCCGATGGTGTTTGCCGGAGGCGACGCCGTGACGGGCGCGGCGACTGTGATTCTGGCGATGGGCGCCGGCCGCCGGGCTGCCGCCGCTATCCATAAGGCATTGCAGTCTGAGAAATAATTCCTACCTTTGCCCGGATTAATGTATTAAACCTAATGAGCAGAAAATTGAAAATCGTGGTCCTGGCCAAGCAGGTGCCGGACACCAGAAATGTAGGAAAAGATGCGATGAAGGAGGACGGAACGGTCAACCGCGCCGCATTACCTGCTATTTTCAATCCTGAAGACATGAATGCCCTCGAGCAGGCGCTCAGGATCAAGGACCGTCTGAAGGACGTGGAAATCCATCTGTTGACTATGGGCCCCGGCAGGGCCGCCGACATCATCCGCGAGGGCCTCTTCAGAGGCGCTGACGGAGGAGTCCTCCTGACCGACAGGAAGTTCGCAGGAGCCGATACCCTTGCCACATCCTACGCGCTGGCCCAGGCAGTCCGCAAGATTGCCCCGGACATGATCATCGCAGGCCGTCAGGCTATTGACGGTGATACAGCCCAGGTGGGCCCTCAGGTAGCCGAGAAGCTGGGCTGGCCTCAGATTACCTACGCAGAAGAAGTACTGTACATCGACGATAACAGAGTGACCGTACGCCGCAGGCTGGAGCGGGGCATCGAAGTGGTGTCCTCCCCTCTGCCCGTGCTGATCACCGTGACCGGCACCGCAGCCGCATGCAGGCCCCGCAACGCCAAGCAGCTCCTCCGCTACAAAGGAGCCCGCACCGTTTCCGAGGACCAGGCTTCCGGTTCAGAGTATGCCGCCTCAGGCAAGTGCTCCGAGCATTTCCAGATACCCGAGTGGGGCTTCGCCGAGATAGGCGGAGACGAGAAGAGCTACGGTTCCTCCGGCTCGCCTACCAAGGTGAAGAAGATCGAGAACATCATCCTCCAGGCCAAGGAGTCCAGGACCCTCTCGGACTCGGACGCTGACATCGAGGGTCTCGTAAAGGAGCTGATATCCAGTCATACAATCGGTTAATCTGTTAAAACGCTAGACGACATGAACAACATTATAGTATATTGCGAGACCGACGGAGGACGCCTCTGCGACGTGAGTCTCGAACTGATGACCAAGGCCCGTGACCTGGCTGCCTCGCTCTCCTGCGACGTGGAGGCCCTGCTGATAGGACATGATGTCAGAGGTCTGGCCGACGAGCTTTATTCCTACGGTGCCGCAGTGGTGCACCTGGCCGACGACAAGCGCCTGGAGTTCTTCCGCACACTGCCCTACGCATCGATTACCATTGACCTTTTCCGCAAGGAACAGCCTCAGATAGCCCTCTTCGGAGCCACCTCCGTGGGCAGGGATCTCGCTCCCAGAGTCTCCAGCGCTCTGCACAGCGGCCTTACCGCCGACTGCACCTCCCTGGAGATCGGTGACCACCAGGACAAGGAGAAGCAGTACCACAACCTCCTGTACCAGATCCGCCCCGCATTCGGAGGCAACATCATCGCCACCATCGTCAACCCCGAGCACAGGCCCCAGATGGCCACTGTCCGCGAGGGTGTGATGAAGAAGGCTCCCCTGGCCGCACCCGTGGCCGGACGCATCTCGGAGATAGACGTCAACTCTATCCTGAAGGACAGCGACCTGACCGTGGAGATCGTGGCCCGCGAGATTGAGGAGAAGAAGATCGACATCAAGGGCGCCCAGATCATCGTGGCCGGCGGCTTCGGAGTGGGCAGCAAGGAGAATTTCGACCTGATATTCGAGCTCGCCAGGACCCTAGGCGGAGAGGTGGGAGCATCCCGCGCCGCTGTGGACGCAGGCTTTGCGGACCATGCCCGCCAGATAGGACAGACAGGCGTGACCGTACGTCCCAAGCTCTTCATTTCCTGCGGTATCTCCGGTCAGATCCAGCATACTGCCGGTATGGACCAGTCCTCGATGATCATTTCGATTAACAGCGACCCCGAGGCCCCCATCCACAGGATAGCCGACTATGCTATCGTAGGAGACCTCAATGTGGTGATACCCAAGCTCATCAAGTTCTACAAACAAAACAGCAAGTAAGGAGAAGAAGTCATGGCAAATTTTTATACAGACAACAGTGATTTGAAGTTTCAGCTCTCGCATCCCCTGATGCAGAAGATAGTGGAGCTGAAGGAACAGGATTTCAAGGACAGCGGAGTCTATGACTACGCTCCCTGCAATGTCGAGGATGCCATCGACTCCTACGACAAGGTGATGGAGGTCATGGGCGAGATCTGCGCCGACACCATAGCCGCCAACGCCGAACAGGTGGACCACGACGGCCCTGTATGTGAGAACGGCCGCGTGACCTACGCCGCCGGTACAGCCGAGAACCAGAGGGTGCTCACCCAGGCCGGCATGTACGGTATGTCCCTGCCCCGTCAGTACGGCGGACTGAATTTCTCCCTCGTGCCCTACGTGATGGCTGAGGAACTGGTTTCCAGGGCCGATGCCGGATTTGCCAATATCTGGGGCCTTCAGGACTGCGCCGAGACCATCCACGAGTTCGCCTCCGAGGAGATCAAGGCCGAGTTCCTGCCCCGTATCCCCCAGGGCGATACCTGCTCCATGGACCTGACCGAGCCCGATGCCGGCTCCGACCTTCAGGCCGCCATGCTCAAGGCCGAGTGGTGCGAGGAGAAGGGCATGTGGATGCTCAACGGTGTGAAGAGGTTCATCACCAACGGTGACGCTCAGATCAAGCTCGTCCTGGCCCGTTCCGAGGAAGGTACCCGCGACGGCCGCGGCCTGTCCTACTTCGTACACGACCAGAAATGGGGCGGCGTGACTGTCCGCAGGATTGAGAACAAGCTCGGTATCAAGGGCTCTCCTACCTGCGAGCTGGTCTTCAAGAATGCTCCCGCCAAGCTCATCGGCGAGCGCCGCATGGGCCTCATCAAGTACGTGATGTCGCTGATGAACGGTGCCCGTCTCGGAGTCGGCGCCCAGTCAGTGGGTATCTCCGAGGCCGCTTACCGCGAGGCCTACAAGTATGCCTGCGAGCGCCGTCAGTTCGGCAAGGCCATCATCGAGTTCCCGGCAGTATCCGAGATGCTCGCCGTGATGAAGGCCAAGCTGCAGGCTTCCCGTGCAATCCTCTATGAAACCACCCGTTTCGTGGACATCTACAAGTCCTACGGTTTCCTCGCCGAGACCCGCAAGCTCACCCCCGAGGAGCGTCAGGAGATGAAGAAGTATCAGCGTTATGCCGATATGTTCACCCCTGTGCTCAAGATGATGTCCAGCGAGTACTGCAACCAGAACGCCTACGACGCTATACAGGTGCACGGCGGCTCCGGCTACATGAAGGAGTATCCCGTGGAGCGCATCTACCGCGATGCCAGGATTACCACTATATATGAAGGTACATCCCAGCTCCAGACAGTGGCCGCCATCCGCTACGTGACCACCGGCGCCTACCTCGCCAGGATACGCGAGTACGAGGCAGAGGAGGTGGCTCCCGAGTATGCAACTCTTAAGAAGACCCTGGTAGAGATGGCCGCACAGTACGAGCAGGCCTGCGCCCTCGTACACGGACATGACAATACCTACATCGACTTCCACGCCCGCCGTCTGGTCGAGATGGCCGGTCACATCATCATGGGCTGGCTCCTCGTGCTGGACTCACAGCGGTGCGCGGACTTCGCGAAGTCAGCAAGGGTGTTCGTCGGCAAGGCCAAGTCCTGGAACCAGGAGCGCTACGACTACATCGCAGGCTTCTCCGAGGATGACCTGGCAGACTACATCAACTAAAACCCGCTATATGAAAAAATACCTTTCAATGGTAGCACTTTCCCTCATTTGCGGAGCTTCTGCCTCCGCGGATGAGGGAATGTGGCTTCCGTCCCTCATCTCCCAGAGGATAGGGGACATGCAGGCCAAGGGATTTGCCCTCACGGCCGAGGACATCTACAGTATCAACCAGGCGTCGCTCAAGGATGCCGTGGTCCTCTTCGGAGGCGGCTGTACCGGTGAGCTCATCTCCCCGGAAGGCCTTCTGCTGACCAACCATCACTGCGGCTACGGCCAGATTCAGAAGCACAGCTCCGTGGAGCATGACTACCTCCGCGACGGCTTCTGGGCCATGACCCGCGCCGAAGAGCTGCCCAACCCCGGTCTTTCGGTGAGCTTTCTCGAATACATGGAGGATGTGACGGAGCAGGTGCTCGACGGATATGAGGAGAGCATGACCGAGGAGGAGCGCGAGGCTCTGGTCGCGGAGAATTCTGCAAAGCTTGTTGAGGAAGCGGTGGCTGCAGGCAACGGTCTGCGGGCTTCGGTCGAACCTCTGTACTACGGCAACAAGTACTATATGTTCGTCTACCGCAGCTACACCGACGTACGTCTGGTGGGAGCACCCCCTTCGTCGATCGGAAAGTTCGGCGGTGACACTGACAACTGGATGTGGCCCCGCCACACCGGAGACTTCTCCATCTTCCGCATCTACGCCGACAAGGACAACAACCCCGCTCCCTATTCCGAGGACAATGTGCCTTACAAACCCAAGAAGTACTTCCATATTGCCGCCGGCGGAGTGGAGGAGGGTGAGTTCACCTTCGTGTACGGCTTCCCCGGCAGCACCCGCGAGTACATCATGTCCGAGGGTGTGCGCTATATTTCGGATGTGTCCAATCCTTTCAAGATCAACCTCCGCACCATGCGTCTCGATATCCAGAAAAAGTACATGGACTCGAACCAGGCGGTGAGAATCCAGTATTCGTCCAAGAATGCCGGTGTCTCCAATGCGTGGAAGAAGTGGCAGGGAGAGATGAAGGGCATCGTCCGTCTCGGTACCGTGGCCAAGAAGCAGGCCTTCGAGTCCCGTTTCATGGACTGGGCCGAGGGCTCGGAGTATGAGGGCATCATCCCCGCACTCGACTCCCTCTACGGAGTGCTCGAACCCTACAACTACGCCCTCGAATATTACAACGAGTCAGCCCGCACCATCGAGCTTGTACAGTTTGCCACCCGTGCCCTGAGTGCGGCTGAAAGCGGTTCAGATTCCGTACTGAAGGCCGTGGAGGCTGCCTTCTACAAGGACTACTACCTGCCCATCGACAAGGAGTGCTTCGTAGCTGTCATGAACGCTTATAAGGAGGATGTGCCCGTGGATTTCCGCCCTGAGTACTTCGACAGTACACTGGCAGTGTACGGCGGCTCCATAGAGAAATGGGCCGATGATCTCTTCTCTGCCTCTGTATTCGCCGACCGGGCCGCCCTCGAGGCCCTCGACTGCGCCGGCGTCGCTGCACTGAAGGATGACCCTGCCGTAGTATTCGGCCGCGAGTTCAGCGCATGGATAGGGGAGAATCTCCGTCCTACGGTGGCCCGCGTCAATTCCGAGATTACCCTGCTCAACCGTGACTACATGCGCGGTCAGATGGAGTTCCAGCCCGACAGAACCTTCTATCCCGATGCCAACCTCACTCTCCGTGTCGCATACGGCCACATCAAGGGCTACGCCCCCTCCGACGGAGTGTACTACCTGCCGTTCTCGACCATCGAGGGCATCATGGAAAAGGACAATCCAGAGATATTCGACTACAACATTCCCCAGAAGTTCCGCGACATCGTTGCCTCCGGTGAATACGGCCGATGGGGCTATGACGGCAAGGTGCCCGTCTGCTTCATCGCCACCAACCACACCTCCGGCGGCAACTCAGGCAGCCCTGTCATCGACTCCAAGGGCCGCCTGATCGGCATCAACTTCGACCGCGTGTGGGAAGGCACCATGAGCGACATCGAGTTTGACCCGGACTTCTGCCGCAACATCTCCCTGGACATCCGCTACGTCCTCTTCGTCATCGACATGATAGGCAATGCGGACCATCTGATAGACGAGATGACCATCGAAACAGAGTAAATTTTTTTGAAAAAAAGTTTGTCGGAACGGAAATTTTACTATCTTTGCGGTCCGATTCGGGATGTGGCGCAGTTGGTTAGCGCACCACGTTAGGGACGTGGGGGTCGGACGTTCGAGTCGTCTCATCCCGACAGAGAGGTTCTCCGAAGCGGAGAGCCTCTCTTTGTTAAGAACATATGTTTCGGGAAGTGGCGCAGTTGGCTAGCGCGCTGCGTTCGGGACGCAGAGGTCGGGTGTTCGAGTCACCTCTTCCCGACAGAAACCTTTCCTCAGGGAAAGGTTTTTTCTTTATTTGTGTAGAAAAAAAGCTGATAAGTGAAAAATAATGCCTAACTTTGAAAGTGTTGGGCATTATTTATTTTATCTAAACTCATACAATATGAAAAAAACATTAATCAGGCTGCTTCTGGGTATTCTTTTGCTGGTTTCCGCCGCAGGGTGTGAGAAGAAGGAGAAGACTCCCGAAGCAGAACTCGTAGTCCGTAATGCTTCGGACCTGGCGTCCAGCGGCGCCGTAACCCCCGACGGAGGAAGCTTTTCCCTGTTGTTTTACTCATCCCTTCCATGGGAGGCATCGGTCTCTCCCGTTGACGCTGCCTGGCTGAATGTCAGTCCTTCAAGCGGAGGCGCAGGTGAGACCTATACAGTCCTGTCGACCATAGCCAATACTTCTGCGGAATCCCGCACCGCTTATGTTACCATTTCCTGCGGGGATCAGTCCTATAACATGACGGTTGTCCAGGCCGGGCGTGAGGAGGAAGAAGAGGAAGACATCTTCGAGGTGTCGCCTGAGACTATTGAGGTCGGACATACCGGTGGGACTGTGTCGGTGAATATCAGGACAAACCTCGATTATGAGATAGAAATCCAGGATGCGTGGATAACTCTTCTCACCGAGGAGAATGTTCAGGACGGAACGTTGGAGTTCGAAGTGGCTGAAAACTATTTCAAGGAGAACAGGACCGGAACGGTCGTCATAAGGGCGGAGGAATACTCTGCGGAGATAAGCGTCATCCAGAGTGCCGCCCCCGAGGAGGACTTCTTCAACCTCTCTCCGACTTCCTTCGAGGTGCCTGCGGCCGGAGGTGACATAACGGTCAGCATCAGCACCAATATGGATTATACCGTCGAGATAAGGAATCCTGAATGGATAACCCTGGTGTCCGGTGCAGGAGTCAAGGAAGGTGATATGATTTTCAGGATAGCCGCGAATCCTGCATCTGAGGAGCGTACAGGCGGAATACAGTTCTGTGCCGGCACATCCTGCTATATGGTGAGCGTCCTTCAGGCCGGCAGTGAGGAGGAGGAAGAAGACGGTCCGTCCGGCGGCAACGAGGATGTCGGCAACGATGATAAATACAAACTCTAACTAAAACTGAAAAGCTATGAAGCGCAGAATATTGATACCGGCCTGCGTCCTTGCGGCGGCACTGCTCGCAGGATGCAACAAGGATGAGAATATCCAGGGCCTGACGGATATATCAACTACTACTTTCCAGGCCTTCACCGAATCTGGCGGCACAAAGACATTCCTGGAGAACGGCGGGTCCGAGACGGAGTCCCATTCCGTGCTGTGGGTACCGGGAGACGCAATCGGAATAGCCTCGGCATCAGATTTCAGCAGGTATGAGTACAAGGGTGACGGACAGACGGATTTTGCTGAATTCGAGGGAGATCCTGTGCATGGAGATTATTTCTATGCTGTATATCCCTATTCGGAGAAGGCAGCTCTTTCAGGAGACATGCTCTCACTCGAGCTGCCGTCAGTCCAGGAGTACACGCCTCTGTCCTTCGCTCCCGGGGTGTTCCCGATGGTGGCCAGGAGCGAAAGCACGGTTCTGGAATTCAAGAATCTCTGCGGCCTGCTGAAAATCAATCTGACAGGCACGGAGACCATAAGCTCCATAACTTTCCGCAGCAGCGGTCAGGGCGTTTCAGGTCCGGCCACTGTGTCTATGGATTATGAGAGCGTACCCGAGCTGGTTATGTCCGACGGTGCGGGGATGTCCGTGACTCTGGACTGCGGTGAGGGCGTGGCCCTGAACGGAACCGTTCCGATGCCGTTCTACATCGTGCTGCCTGCCGGGACCTACGATGATTTCTCTATAGTGGTCACCTCAGCTGACGGCGGGGTGATGACCAAGAGCAACTCTGGTCTGGTAATCAACCGGAGCATGGTACGTCCTACCTCGGACGTGGAGTTTGTGCCGGACGGGACAGGGTACGACGGCGACCGTGAGGCTCTGATCGCCTTCTACAATGCTACCGACGGTCCGAACTGGAAGGACGATACGAACTGGTGCAGCGACCAGCCGCTGGATACGTGGCACGGAGTAATTACGGACAGCGAGGGACGTGTGACGGAGATAGGCTTGAACAACAACAATCTGTCAGGTGAAGCCGGCAATACGCTGGCGCCGCTTACGGCATTGACATATCTGGATTTATACTCCAACAATATCAGCACTTTGGATGTGTCTGCCAATACCGCGTTGACCATACTCTATTGTTCCGACAACAGTCTCGGCACTTTGGATCTGTCGGATATCCCCGGGCTGGAGGTTCTGCTGTGCTCCGGTAACAGACTGACATCTCTGGATATCCGCAATAATGAGGGCTTAGCGAGTATTGAGGTCGGCCGTCAGACAGATGCAGACGGAAATTATGTGGATATGTATCTGTATGTCACCGAGGCTCAGCTGGAACTGTGGAACAATTCGTGGAGCGGTAATGCGCTGAATGAGTACGTTGTAGTGTCTACACGTAAGGATTATTTTGACATTTCCCCCAGGTCGTTTGATGTGCCTGCCGGGGGCGGAGAGATAGCCGTCACCGTCAGCACGGACCAGGATTATACAGTCGGGATAGCTGATCCTGAGTGGATAACCCTGGTGTCCGGCGAGGGCGTGAAGGAAGGCCGTGTGGTGTTCAAGGTGGCCGCTAATACAGTTCCGTCGGAGCGTACCGGCATGATTCAGTTCTGCGCCGGCAGCAACTGCTACAATGTGGAGGTGCGTCAGGAGGCCGAAACCCAGGACGTAGACGAGGAGCTGTTCAACAAGACCTTCTTCCACCGTTCCCTGGGCATGCGCTTCACTGCCGACTGGTGCGGTTACTGTCCCAATATGGCGGCGGCGTTCAGTACCGTTCAGGAACAGCTTCCCGACAAGTTCGAGGTCGTCAACCTCCATGGCAGCGGCAGCGGACTGTATTTCTCTTCTACGGGCGCCTTGGAGAGCCAATATGGAATTTCCGGATACCCTTCCGGCATCGTGGACGGGCGGACAGATATACCGAACTTTACCGAGCAGTCCGCAATCGTTTCCCTGGTTACAAGTACAATCAGCGAGACAGAGTCCACATATCCCACCGTCTCCGGCATCAGCTTCAACTCCTCCATCTCGGGCCAGACCCTGACCGCAGACGTGACCCTGTACCTGAAGAAGGCGGATAACTACAAGGTGACGGTGGTGGTGCTCGAGGACGGCATAGTCGGATATCAGGCCAATTACTACGGTGACACCTATTATGACTACGTGCATGACGGTGTCGCCCGCATCGCGATGTCGGATATCACGGGAGACAGTTTCACCACCTCTTCCGACAATCAGACCCGTACCTTCTCCTACAGTGCTGAGATTCCGGCAGACTGCGTCAAGGACAATCTCCGCGTCCTGGTCTATGTCCAGAGGGCATTCGGCTCGCAGCCGGTGATCAGCAGCGGTAACTACGGCGGCTACTATGTCGACAACTGCGCCTCCGCGAAAGCCGGCACGTCCCTTGATCTGGTAACGGTCGAGGATATGGAGGATATCGGAGGTGGCAACGAGGACTTCGGCAATGATGGCAGACATGAATGGTAACTTATAAAACGACTGAGTATGAAAAAGCTTGAAAACATCATAATCCTAGTATCAGCCTTGCTGCTCTCTTTCGCCATGCTGGCGGGGTGCAGCAAGGAGGAAGACCTCTCTGCTCTGGAAGAGTCCTCCGTCATCTTTTTCCATGCCGTGACGGAGTCGGGCGAGACCAAGACTGTCCTGGAAAACGGTGATTCTGAGACCGCGTCCCATCCCGTGCTGTGGACGCCCGGCGATGCTATATGGGTGGGTACAGCCGATGCCTCCGGAAAATATGTGTACGAGGGCACAGAAGAGACCACTTATGCGGATTTCGGAGGCACTTCGCTTAAAGGCAGCACTTATTATTCCATTTATCCTTATTCTGCCTCAGTGTCCTTGTTGGACGGAATTATCTCCTTCGATATGCCGTCCACGCAGGAGTATGCTCCGCTTTCCTTCGGCCCCGCGGCATCTCCGATGGCGGCAGTGAGCACTTCTACGACCCTGGAGTTCAGGAATCTGTGCGGCCTGCTGAAACTCAATCTCCTGGGTGAGGCCAGCATCCGGTCCATCTCCTTTTCTGCGCGGGATGCCGCCGGCAATGATTTGCCGGTTTCCGGAGCCGCGACGGTGGATATGAACAACTCATCCGTACCGGAACTGGTCATGAGTGCGGACGCCAATACCACGGTCATCCTTAACTGCGGGGAGGGAGTGGCGCTGAGCCCGTCGGAGATAACTCCGTTCTACATCGCCCTGCCTCCGGGAACCTATGATGAGTTTACCCTCAACATAGTGTCTACGGACGGGACCGTTATGGTCAAGAACAGCTCCGGCCTTGTCATACACAGGTCCATGGTGAAGCCGACAGCAGAGCTGTACTTCGAGACAGGCACCGGTGAGCTGAGTGAGCGGGATGCTCTGGTGGCTTTCTTCAATGCTACCGACGGTCCTAACTGGACGGACAACACGAACTGGTGCAGCAACGAGCCTCTGGATACATGGTACGGCGTCACGGTGAGCAGCGAAGGGGTGATAGGGTTGGATCTGCAGAACAACGGACTGTCAGGTGATGCCGGCAATACCCTGGCACCGCTCTCCGGATTGATATACCTGAATTGTTACAGCAACAGTCTCAGCGGGCTGGATCTGTCGGGCAATACTGCCTTGACGCAACTGCTGTGTTACGGCAACAGTCTCAGCGAGCTGGATCTGTCGAACAATGCCGCATTGACAACTCTGTGGTGTAACGACAACAGTCTCAGAGAGCTGGATTTGTCGAACAATACCGCACTGACAACTCTGTGGTGTTACAACAACCGCCTTAACGAACTGAAACTGTCGAACAATACTGCATTGACAGACCTGACTTGTTTCAACAACAGTCTCGACGAACTGGATTTGTCCAGCAGTACAGCTATGACATACCTGGACTGTTCTGGCAACAGCCTGTCGTCACTGGACCTGACTAATAATCCAGGACTGACTTACCTGTCTTGTGGGAATAATAATCTTACAGAGCTGGATCTGTCCCTCAATACGCAGATAGAAGCATTATATTGTTTTGGTAACCATCTGACTATGCTGGATATACGGAATTTGACCGCTCTTGGTGAAAGTGTATTGGTAGGCCGTCAGGTCAATACCTCTTCTACGGCTTATATCGAGATGACCCTCCTGCTGACGGACGAACAGAAGGTTCAATGGGACAATATATGGAGCAGCCAAAATGGGAATGAATATGTGGTGGTGTCTACCGGGGACGAGCCTTTCCACCTGAATAAGGATTATTTCGAGGTTCCTGCCTCCGGTCAGGATATAACTGTGAAGCTGACGAGTGAGGATTACACCGTCTCGTCCATTCCTTCATGGATAACCGATGCCGGGCAGTCATCGGCGTACGGCGATACAGCGGCGCATGTGTTTACGGTCTCTCCCAACAACAATGCGGGGGCCAGAAGCGGGGAGATAGTGTTCACAAGTACCGACGGCGGTTTTTCCGATGCTGTGACGGTGTTCCAGAAGGGACAGATCTATGAGTCGACGGACTACAGCGCGGACGGTGCGGTGGAGCTGCTGCAGTCCGCTTCGGTGGGCAACGGCATCGATATCGTCCTGATGGGTGACGCTTATTCGGACAGACTGATAGCTGACGGTACCTACCGAAGTGTGATGGTCAATACCATGGAGCAGTTCTTTTCCCAGGAACCCTATGCGAGCTTCCGCGATTACTTCAATGTGTATATGGTGAATGTCGTGTCTCCGAACGAGGTGTATGAGGAGGGCAGCCGGACTGCTCTGAGCACGTGGTTCGGACAGGGCACTTCCGTTGGAGGAAATGATCAGACTGTATTCAGTTATGCTCTCAATGCGATTACTTCCGACAGACTCGACGAGGCTCTGCTGGTGGTGATGATGAACAGGGATTATTACGCCGGAACGTGTTACATGTATTTCCCGCAATCAGGTGATTTCGGGAACGGGGTGTCCGTGTCCTATTTCCCTACCAGCAGCGATGCGGCCACTTTCCGCGGTCTGATCCTGCATGAGGCCGGCGGTCACGGCTTCTCCAAGCTGGCGGACGAGTATGCGTATGAGTCGATGGGACAGATTCCCGGGGAGGAGGTGACCAACTGCATGAATCTCTGGGATTTCGGTTGGTACCAGAACATAGACTTCACCTCTGACCCGACGCTGGTCAACTGGGCTAGGTTCATAGCCGACGAGCGTTACCAGTATGACGGTCTGGGTGTCTTCGAGGGAGGTTACACCTACTGGACCGGCGTATGGCGTCCGACCGAGAACAGCATCATGCGCTACAACGAGGGTGACTTCAACGCGCCATCCCGTGAGTGTATCTACATCCGTATTCACAAGCTGGCTTTCGGAGCGGACTGGCAGTACGACTACGAGGAGTTCGTGGCCTACGATGCGGTCAACCGCAGGACTTCACCGGCGGCTGCTCCGTCCTACGTGCTCCGCGGGAATGAGCCGACTGCTCCTCCCGTGATAGTCCGCAAGACCTGGCGTGAAGTAATGCAGGAGTCTACAGCAGGTCGATGACTCCGCCGTCATAGATGAGATATCCACGGAGGTCGCCGCGGGAGCTGATGAACTCTGCGGCGGCCTCTTTTCCTATCACCATGCAGTAGGTGGCATAGGCGTCGGAAATAGCTCCGGCCCTGGTGCTGTCGGAGGAGATGACCGTCGCGCTGAGCAGATCATGGTGTACGGGATATCCTGTCACGGGGTTGATGGAGTGGGAGTATTTCTTCCCGTCGATGATGAAGAATTTTCGGTAGTTCCCGGAAGTGGTGATGCCGCAGTCGCTGAGTTCCAGGAGTTTCTGGATGTTCTCACCTGCGGTCCGGGAACCGTCCACTGGGGCATCGATGCCGATTTTCCAGGCTGAGCCGGAGGCGTTCCGTCCCTTGCATACTATCTCCATCCCGACCTCCACCAGATAATCCTGCACTCCAAGACTGTCCAGCAGACCGGCGAGCACATCGCAGGAGTATCCCTGGGCTATGGCGTTGAAATTGAGGGTGACCCTGGGGTCTTTCCGTACCAGCCTCCCGTTCTCCAGGCTGATCAGGTCCATCCCTACGAATTCCCTGAGCGAGTCCACTATGCGTGCCGTACGGATGTCGTTGCGCAGGCTGTCCATATCTGCGGGGTCCGTGAAACCGAAGCCCCAGAAGTCGAACAGCGGGCCTCCGCTCACGTCCAGCAGTCCTCCGGTCTCTTCCCACAGTCTGCCGGACAACAGGAAGAGCTCCGTGAGATACCGGTCCGGAACGATGTCTTCCCCGCGGTTGAACCGGGAGAGCAGCGAGCCTTTGTTATATCCTGATACGGAAAAGTCTATGTCGTGCAGTCGCTTGGAGACCAGCATCGTCACACTGTCCTCGTCCAGTCCTGTCTCCGGTACGGAGTATATGATGTGGAAGGTGCCGCCCTGGGCAAAGCCTTCGATGCGGCGGTACACGGCCCTGTCAGAGCATGAGAAGGCCGCTGCGAGAGCTGCGGTGACGGTCAGAAAAGTAAGGAGACGTCTCATATAAAGTGGCATGATTTTAGTAAAATTACTATCTGTTTGCAAAACTAAGAAAAATTGATGCATATTTGTAGTCGGATTTTACTAAAAACAGACAATGGATAGAAAGTTCCTGAAAATACTCGCGGCAGCAGTCCTTATTCTGACGGCCGCGGTTTCCTGCAAGAAGGACGAAGACGAGGAGACCTATGAATATATGTCCGGAAGCCTGGTGTACGACATGCCTGCGTATGCGGTGACCGGCCAGAAGATAACATCTTACGTTACGGGTATCACCACGCCGTCATCCCCCAGGTATTTCTGGGTGTCGCACGATATTGAGATAAGCGATACCGACACACTGTACAGTCAGAGCATAACCTTTACGACCCCGTCAACTCCCGGAATATATTCCATTTCGGTTTTCGCCAGGGCAGAAGGCTATTACTCCACGATGAATACTTCTGAGATACAGGTGATCAGCGCCAATATGGACCAGATCGGCGGCTGGAACCGCGGAACCTCGAGCTTTACGGACAGCCGTGACGGCGAGAAGTACGCTACGGCGGTCATCGGTTCCCTGCAGTGGTTCGTGCAGGACCTCCGTTACGACGGCAGGGAGAATGGCGGGGATACGCTCGGGCGTCCCTATGACGGATCCGAGGGAATAGACAATATTTTCGGCCGCCTCTACTCCTGGAACGAAGCTACTGGAGGAGAAAGCGGCAGCGGACTCGGCGGAGGCCCTCAGGGAGCCTGCCCTGAAGGATGGTCGGTACCGACCGCAGAGGACTGGGAGGACCTGTCGCTGGCATCCGGCGGCACTGTCACGGATTTCTACAGCAACTGGCCTGAGCTGGGCGAGAAGCTTTCCGCCCCCGTAACTATTGCCGGTACGCCTATGTGGCCCTATTCGCCCGATAACCTTCATGCCAATACTCCCGGCTGGAACGGTTTCCCCAACGGCAACTCCCGCGACCACTACGGCGAGTATGAGAATATCTCCCTCTACGGCATGTGGTGGTGTTCCTCGGAGATGGAGGACGGAAAGGTGCCTTACAGATATATCTACTACAACTCCAGCGACTTTAATTTCTACTACACTGACAAGGACTCCTACGGTGTGTCCGTAAGGTGTGTCCGGCTGAAAGACTGACAAACTGACAAAAATAGTAAACAAGACAGACAATGAAAAAAGGTTATGTAGTGCTTATCGTCATCGCGGCGGTAGTGCTGATTCTCTTCTTCTGGATTAAAGGAGTGTACAACTCAATGGTCAGCATGGACGAGAACGTTTCCCAGGCCTGGGCACAGGTCGAGAACGTCTACCAGCGCAGGGCTGACCTCATCCCCAACCTCGTGGCTACGGTCAAGGGTTATGCCGAACACGAGTCATCGACCCTCGAGTCGGTGGTGGAGGCCAGGGCAAAGGCCACTCAGGCAACAGTAGACCCTTCCCGTCTTTCCGAGGACGAAATATCCCGCTTCATGAGCGCTCAGGATGAGCTCGGAGCAGCCATCGGCCGCCTGCTCGTGTCGGTAGAGCGTTATCCGGACCTGAAGGCCAACCAGAACTTTCTCGAGCTGCAGGCCCAGCTGGAGGGTACGGAGAACCGTATCGCCGTCGAGCGCAAGAAGTACAATGAGGCCGCCCGCAGCTACAATGTGACGGTCCGCAAGTTCCCCAACAACATCTTTGCCGGCATGTTCGGATTCGGGACGAAAGGCTATTTCGAAGCCGCAGAGGGAGCCGCGCAGGTACCGGAAGTAAACTTCGAGTAATGGCAGCCGAGGATCTGCTCAGGAAGGAAAGTCAGGATACGATAGTAAGGGCCATCGCATCCGCAGAGAGAAATACCTCCGGGGAGATACGGGTGCATCTAGAGCAGGTGTGCAATGGTGACCCGTATCTCAGGGCCGCCTACGTATTCTCCAAGCTAGGCATGTTCCGGACCAAGGACCGCAACGCGGTGCTGATCTATCTGGCTCTCAAATCCCACAAGTTCGCGGTAATCGGCGATTCGGGAATCAACGAGAGGGTAGGTGCCGGCTTCTGGAACGATGTCAAGGACGGCATGGCCGCGGATTTCCGTTCGGGAGATTTCACCGGCGGGATGTCGAGGGCTGTTATGGCGGTGGGGGAGAAGCTCAAGTCCTATTTCCCATATCAGAAAAACGATGTGAATGAACTTCCAGACGAGATATCCTATGTCGACAATCAGGAAAACAGTTAGTCTGCTGACGGCCACCGTCCTGCTCTCGCTGACGGTTGCCGCGCAGATTCCTCCTAAGCCATCTGTCCCCTTGGCGGTAAATGATTTCGCCGGCATATTTCCGGCTGCTGACGCCAGGAGCATGAACAGTGTCCTCACGGCGTTTGCTGACAGTACCTCCAACCGGATCGTGGTTGTCACGGTCAGCGACCTTAACGGGATGGACCCGATGATGTATGCCTATGAGATAGGCGAGCAGTGGGGAGTCGGAACGGATAAGTTCGACAACGGTGTAGTGGTACTGGTAAAGCCCAGGACCGGAGGCTCATCAGGTCAGGTGAGCATAGCCGTGGGCTACGGTCTCGAGGGGGCAATCCCCGATGCGGTGGCAAAGCGCATCATCGAGAATGAGATGATTCCCCGCTTTCGGGAAGAGGACTATGCCGGAGGAGTGGCTGCGGCCCTTGACGTGCTCATGCGCCTGGCTGCAGGAGAAATATCCTACAGGGAATATGAGGAATCTGCCGATGCGGGCGGTTACATAGCGATGATTGTCTTCGGACTGTTCCTCATCCTGATAGTGCTGGCGGCGGTTTCCGGGCGCAACGGTCCCAGAAACCTCGGCAGCGGAGGGAGCCGCACCTCCTCCCTGGGGGATGCTATTTTCTGGACATCCGTGCTGGGCGGAGGAGGCCGTGGCGGCGGATTCGGCGGTATGGGCGGCGGAGGCGGTTTCTCCGGCGGATTCGGCGGGGGAAGTTTCGGCGGAGGCGGAGCGAGCGGCTCCTGGTAGAGTGCCTAGACCTCCTCGACTTTCTCGAAAGCCTTGATTATCCTGCTTACAAGCGGGTGGCGTACCATATCCTCGGTCCCGAAATTGATGACGGCCACACCCTTTATGTTCTGAACCAAAGAGACTCCTCGCATCAGGCCGGAGTCTTTTTTGTTGGGCAGGTCTATCTGAGTCGCGTCTCCGGTGACGATGAACTTGGCGTTGCTGCCCATACGGGTGAGGAACATCTTGAGCTGTCCGAGAGAGGTGTTCTGTGCCTCGTCGAGGATAACGAACGCGCTGTCCAGGGTGCGTCCTCTCATGTAGGCCAGCGGTGCTATCTGGATGATGCCCTCCTCCATCAGGATCTGGAGCTTGCGTGGATGGATCATATCGTGAAGGGCATCGTACAGCGGCTGCAGGTAGGGGTCCAGCTTCTCTTTCATGTCGCCCGGCAGGAATCCCAGCCTCTCTCCTGCCTCCACCGCCGGGCGGGTGAGGATCAGCTTTTTCACCTCTTTGTTTTTCAGAGCTCTTACAGCCAGCGCTATGGCCGTGTAGGTCTTGCCCGTTCCGGCCGGCCCGAGTGCGAAGATCAGGTCATTGCGGTAGTACTCGTCTACCAGCCGGCGCTGGTTGCGGGTGCGGGCCTTGACGATACGGCCCTCATTGCCGTAGACTATATTGTAGTAGTCCTCGCTGTGGGCGGGCTCCCTGTCCTCGATCTCTCCTGGATAGGACTCGTAGTCCAGCAGTCTCTCCAGCTCGCTGTCGTTGAGGATGTCTCCCTTGCGTGCATTGTCGATGAGTGCCTCGATTCTCTCCTTCAGCAGCTCCACCTGTCTGTCCTCGCCCTCCAGCCTTATCTCCGAACCCCTCGCCAGGATTCTGACATCCGGAAAAAATTGCCTTATCTTGTCCAGCTTCCTGTCATTGACTCCGTAGATGTCCACGGAGCTGACTCCTTCGATTGAAATTGTCTCTTCTCTCATTTTTCAAACAGCGGTTTTAGTCTATTGTATGTGTCTTTCATTTTCTGATAGTTGTGCCTGCTTCGGAACTCGTCCTCCCTGTCGAGGAACTCCTTCACCGGGAGCACCGTGTAGCCGTCTCCGTAGCCGCCTGGCCTGGAGCACCATACCGGGATGGCCTCCCAGCCGGCCAGAAAGGAGAATCCCCAGAAAGTGACTGCGATGTCCAGCCTGAACATCAGCCCGAGCTCGGTATCGCGCAGGCTCATGTTGGAGATGAGGTTGCCCAGGGAGAATGCTACAGGGAACTCCACCTCCTGCACCACATGCGGATGGCTCCCTATTACGGCGTCAGCTCCCCAGTCCAGTATCCTGGCGGCCCATTCCCTCTGTTCCCGGGAGGGCGTGGTGACGTATTCCTGCCCCCAGTGGGGAAGGACTATGATGATGTCGGCTCCGGCGTCCCCGGCCCTCTCTACCGCTGCCCGCACGCTGCTCCCGTCCATCATGTTTACTACGAACGGAGGCGGAACGTTTATGCCGTTGGTCCCGTAGGTGAAGTTGATGAAGGCCACGTCGATGCCTCCTATCTCCGTGATGTATGGATTGGCGGAGGCCTCGGAGGCACTGTCCCGGTATATTCCTGTGTACGGAACGCCCAGTGCGTCATATTTGTCCAGAGTGGATTCCAGTCCCCGGCGGCCGCGGTCACAGATATGGTTGTTGGCGCACAGGAAGAGGTCGATGCCGGAGCGTGCCGCTTCCTCGGCAAGGGATTCAGGGGCCGAAAATGCGGGATAGCCTGTGTACGGAGGACCGCCCAGTGCAAACTCCATGTTTGCCACGGCGAAGTCCGCCCCGTCTATGAACGGCTGTATGTGGGTGAAATATCCGGAGTAGTCGTATGATGCCGGCTGCATCGTGTCGGTTCCCGGAATATGTGCCGAGCGCAGCTGTTCCCCGTGCTGCATTATGTCTCCCATGAAGAGGATCGACACCGTGTCGACTATGGCCAGCAGAAGGCTTGTCATGGGCATCGGTTACTGCTGAATGAGTTTGATGTTCCCGAAATCCAGGCGTATGGTGAGCCATTTCCTGAGCTTGTCCATATTCTCCTGTGAGATCGGCTCGGGAGCGTGCAGGATGATGATGATCTCCTCGCTGCGTCCCAGAGAGTCCGCGCTGAAGGTGTAGCCGCGGGTGACGGTCACGTCCGAAAGGGTAGGATACTGGGCCATCAGCTCGCCGGTAATCTGCTCGTAGGGCAGCTCCTGGGACTTGTAGCTCTGCAGCTCCTTCTCCATCGACCGTATGACTTCCTCGCGCTTCTTGATCTCCTGGTCGTTACGCTCGTAGATGCTCTGGATGGCCACACGGTCGGTCATCTCGCTCTGGTCGGTCGCCGCGTTCTGGCTGATGACGATCTGCTCCCTGGTCAGGCCCGACTCTTCGGCCGATTTGTAAAGCAGGTCCAGCTCCTCGGGACTGAGGGACTCTCCGGCGATGTAGAGCTCTATCCTGGGCGGCTTGGAATGATGGTCTATGTCGTAGTCGTAGATATAGCTGCGGGGCATCTGCTTGTTGAGGGCGATGAAGCCTCGGGCGGTCTGGCTGAAGTTGTTCTCCCGTATCATCACTATAGCCGAATAGAGGCTTGGTATCACCATGATGACGGTCAGGACTGCGACCCACCGGCTGACCCTCTTCTTTTTGCCGGGGTCGGTGAAAGTAGCCATGGGAAACTTGAGGTACTTGACGGTCAGGAAGGTGGCTATGGCGATGAAGATACTGTTGATGCAGAAGAGGTACATGGCTCCGGCAAAGAACTTGAGGTTGCCTGAGGCCAGTCCGAAGCCTGCGGTGCAGAGCGGAGGCATCAGGGCGGTGGCGATGGCCACTCCGGATATGACGGTGCCTCTCTCCTTGCGGCTTATCTCCACTATGCCGGCGAAACCTCCGAAGAGGGCGATGAGCACATCGTAGATGGTCGGGTTGGTGCGGGAGAGCAGCTCGGTCGGGTTCTCAAGCTCGAGGGGTGAGAGCAGAAAATACATGCTGGAGGCGATGATGCTGATCACGACCATGACTATCAGGTTCTTGAACGCCCTTTTCAGAAACGACGCATCGTTGGTGCCCAGACCGTAGCCTATGCCGAAGATAGGTCCCATGAGGGGGGATATGAGCATCGCGCCGATGATTACCGGAATGGAGTTGGTGTTCAGTCCCACGGACGCCACTATTATCGCGAAGGCGAGGATATACGCATTGGGACCCTTGAACTCGATGTTGCTGCGTATGTATTGTGCCGCCTTGTCGGTGTCGATGTGGTCGCTGAGGCTGATAATGCCGCTGATATGGGACATCAGGCTGCTGAAGAAATGCTTGATTTTGTTTTCCATCCGGCAATTTTTTACAATTAGGCGGTAAATATACATTTTTTTTTGCGGCTGTGTCATTATTTGAGTACTTTTGTTGGATGTATTGAAGTAATAATTTTAAAGTAATTGTCAAGAATGAAAGTATTTAGATTGGTATCGGCCCTGGTGGTCGCGCTGATGCTGGTGACCGGCTGTGATTTTTTCCGTTCCATAATGGGCAAGCCCACGTCCAAGGACCTGGAAAGGATGAGGCAGGAGGCACTGGAACAGGAACGCCGGCAGAGGATCCAGGACTCCGTCGACAGGGCGAGGCAGCTCGAGCTTGAGAAGGCCATGAAGGAAGAGCAGCAGGCGGACCTGCTGGATGAGAGCGCAGGAAGGTACCATGTCATTCTCGGCAGCTTCAAGGTCGAGGGCAATGCGGAGAAGATGTTCGCCCTTCTCGGCAAGAACGGCTACACGCCCCACAGGATCAGGTTCAACAACGGGTTCGATGTTGTCTCCGTCGCCGTCTACGATGACTACAGGGATGCTCTCAGAGCCATGAACGACATTATGGAGTACGAGTTCTGTCCCGAGGATGTCTGGATCTACGATATCCGTCAGAACCTGCATGTCAAGCGTCAGTAAACATCAACAAACATAAAAGGCACTGCTATATGAAAACAACAGCATTTACACAGAAACACATTGCTCTGGGCGCCAAGATGGTGCCCTTTGCCGGATACAACATGCCGGTGGAATATGTAGGCATAACCGAAGAGCACAACACGGTCCGCAACGGTGTGGGCGTGTTCGACGTATCCCACATGGGTGAGTTCTGGGTCAAGGGCCCCAATGCCCTCGCCTTCATACAGTATGTTTCTTCCAACGATGCCTCGGTCCTCTATCCCGGCAAGATTCAGTACGACTGCTTCCCCAACGGAAAGGGCGGTATCGTGGACGATTTCCTCACATACTGTGTCGACGGCCAGACCTACCTGCTCGTGGTCAATGCCGCCAATATCGAGAAAGACTGGAACCATCTCTGCGCGATAGCTCCCAAATTCGGCCTCACGCCCGGTAAGGAGCTCTACAACGCTTCCGACGAGATCTGCCAGCTGGCTGTCCAGGGCCCCAAGGCCGTCCAGGCCATGCAGAAGCTCTGCGATCAGGACCTGATGGGCATGGAATACTACACATTCAAGAAGGTGATGCTTGGCGGAGTCAGCGTAATCTTCTCCATCACAGGCTATACCGGAGCCGGCGGATGCGAGATTTACGCCGCCAACGAGGATGCGGACAAGCTCTGGAACGCAGTGTTCGAGGCAGGCGCCGAGTTCGGCATCAAGCCCATCGGACTGGGAGCCCGCGACACTCTGAGGCTTGAGATGGGATTCTGCCTCTACGGCAATGATATCGACGACACCACCTCGCCCCTCGAGGCAGGATTGGGATGGATTACCAAGTTCAATGATACCAAGGGCGATTTCCTGGACAAGGAGTATCTCCTCAAGCAGAAGGCCGACGGCCTCAAGCGCAAGCTCGTGGGCTTCGAGCTCATCGACCGGGGCGTACCCCGTCACGGCTATGAGATCTGCGACACTGAGGGCAACGTCATCGGTCATGTCACCTCCGGCACCATGTCTCCCTCTCTGAACATTCCCATCGGTATGGGTTATGTCAACACTCCTTACAACAAGGTGGGCACCGAGATCTGCATCAAGGTAAGGAACAGACTTCTCAAAGCCAAGGTTGTCAAGATTCCTTTCTATAAGAAGGACGCCGAATAGTGAAGCGCGCAGTTTCCATCACCGTACTTTTTCTCGCCGCTGCCGTGCTCTCTCATGCCCAGGGCACCGGAGGCACGGAAACGGCCGTGAAACTGGAAGACCACGTGTCGTATCTTACGTCCGTATCCCTGGAGGGCCGCAAGGCCGGCTCTCCGGGCGAGACGGCCGCGGCAGGATATTTCTATGACTGTCTTCAGGAAGCCGGAGTCACGATGCTGTGCCCGAGGACAGGTCAGGATTTTTCGATAGTGACCGGTACGGATACCGTATTTTCCCGCAACATCGTCGGGATCGTAGAGGGATACGACTCTGTCCTGCGCAACCAGTACATAGTAGTCGGGGCGAACCTCGACCACATAGGCTCCAACCTTCTGACGGTGGACGGCAGGAGCGAGCTGCAGATATTCCCGGGGGCGAATGACAACGCTTCCGGGATTGCTGCTGTAATAGAAGTCGCCCGCAGGGTGGCCTCGTCCTCATTTTTTTTCAGGCGGTCGGTGGTGTTTGTGGGCTTCGGCGCCAAGGAGCAGGGAATGGCAGGCTCCTGGTATTTTGCCAACAGGGCATTCCCGGACATCGACAGTGTGTCCGTCATGCTGGACATAAGGGCAGTAGGCAAGTCCGGCCCGACGAACCCCTTTACCTACTACACCGCCATACCCCATCCCGAGATCAATCAGACGGTATCCGGTCTGTCGGAAGTCGGAGCATTCTACACTCCCGCCTACGGTGACGGGGTAGTCCCCTCAGGGGATTATCTGCCTTTTTACGAGAAGAACATACCCGTGATGCTGCTTACCACAGGGCAGGACCGCAACGTCAGGACTATAAGAGACAAGGCGGATTTGCTGGATTACGGGACAATGGACTATATTTGCGATTTCATTTACAACTTCGTCCGCGAGGCGGCCGGCCGGGACCTCATGTTCGACAGGCCCGTGGTAGTGGAGCCGGTAACGGACGGGGATGTGATGTACGATGGAGGGGAGAGGGTCTATTCGCCCTACGAGGTGGATGTACCCCCGCAGTTTTTCAAGGGAGATGTGGGCACGTTCCTCAATGACTGGGTATATACCTATCTCCGTTATCCCGAGATACCTCTCAGCCAGGGTATCTCAGGTACAGTGACGGTGGAATTCATAGTCGAGAAGGACGGAACCGTGACAGGAGTGCGGGCCGTCAGGGGAAATGACCAGTATCTCGAGGATGAGGCGGTCCGGGTAATAGCCGCCTCGCCGAAATGGAAACCCGGTCAGATGGGCGGGGAGAAAGTGAGGGTGAAGTATTCTGTGCCGGTGGAGTTCAGGCTGAAGAAAAGGAAGTAAGTAAGAACCGATATATCATATGTCAACTGATTACAATTTTTCAGAAATAGAGAAGAAGTGGCAGGATTTCTGGGCTCAGAACCGCACTTTCCAGGTGACAGAGGACAGCAGCAGGCCCAAGTTCTATGTTCTGGACATGTTCCCCTATCCATCGGGTGCAGGTCTTCACGTGGGCCATCCGCTGGGCTATATAGCCAGCGACATATACAGCCGTTACAAACGGCTGAGAGGGTACAATGTCCTGCATCCCATGGGATTCGACGCATTCGGACTGCCTGCGGAGCAGTATGCCATACAGACCGGCCGCCATCCGGCCAGGACCACCGAGGAAAACATCGCCCGGTACAAGCAGCAGCTGAACCGTATCGGTTTCTCCTTCGACTGGTCTAGGGAGGTGCGCACCTGCGATCCGGCCTATTACAAATGGACTCAGTGGGCCTTCCTCAAGATGTTCGGCAGCTGGTATGACAATACTGCGCAGAAGGCCCGTCCGATAGAGGAGCTGGAAGCTCATTTTGCGGTCAGCGGCTCTGGGGGCGTGGACGCCGCATGCTCCAGGGAACTGCATTTTACCGCAGCCGACTGGAACTCCATGGATGACAGGCGCCGCGCGGAGGTCCTGATGAATTACCGCATAGCCTACCTGGGCGAGACATCGGTCAACTGGTGCCCTCAGCTCGGTACCGTCCTGGCCAACGACGAGGTCAAGGAGGGACTCTCTGTCCGCGGAGGATATCCCGTGATACAGAAGAAGATGCAGCAGTGGCAGCTGCGTGTGTCCGCATACGCCTCCAGGCTCCTGGAGGACCTGGACGGACTGGAGTGGAGCGACTCCCTGAAGGAGATGCAGCGCAACTGGATAGGCCGCTCGGAGGGCGCCGAGATGATATTCAAGGTCTCCAACGGAGAGCGGACCTACGACATGACCATTTTCACTACCCGTGCCGACACTGTCTTCGGAGTCACCTTCATGGTGCTGGCTCCCGAGAGCGAGTGGGTGGCCCGCCTGACCACCCCTGGGCAGAAGGCGCAGGTGGATGAATACCTTGCCGCCGCCGCCAGGAAGACCGAGCGCGAGAGGATAGCCGAGACCCGCCAGGTTACCGGTGTGTTCAGCGGCTCGTACGCCGAGAACCCTCTGACCGGGGAGAAGGTTCCTGTATGGATTTCAGAATACGTCCTGGCCGGTTACGGTACAGGCGCCATCATGGCGGTACCTGCCCATGACAGCAGGGACTACGCATTTGCCCGTCATTTCAACCTGCCCATACGTCCCCTTATCGAAGGCTGCGATGTCTCTCAGGAGAGCTTCGACGCCAAGGACGGCGTGATGTGCAACTCCGGCTTCCTCAACGGGATGACGGTCAAGGAGGCCATTCCCGCCGCCATCCGTAAGGTGGAGGAGATGGGTATCGGACACAGGAAGGTCAACTACAGGCTCCGCGATGCCATATTCTCCCGTCAGAGATACTGGGGTGAGCCCTTCCCTATATATTATAAGGACGGAACGGCGACTCCCATGGAGCTTTCCGAGCTGCCGCTGACCCTGCCCGAGGTGGACAAGTACCTGCCGACAGAGAGCGGAGAGCCGCCCCTGGCGCGTGCCGCCGGATGGGAGTATCAGGGCTGGCCCATAGAGAAGAGCACTATGCCCGGATTTGCCGGCAGCAGCGCCTACTACCTGCGCTATATGGACCCTCACAATGACTCGGCCCTCGTGGACCGCGCCAAGGACGAATACTGGAGGAACGTGGACCTCTATGTCGGAGGCACCGAGCATGCCACCGGTCACCTGATCTATTCCAGGTTCTGGAACAAGTTCCTCTACGACCTGGGATATGTGTGCGAGAAGGAGCCTTTCCGCAAGCTGGTCAACCAGGGCATGATCCAGGGCCGCTCCAATTTCGTATACCGTATCAAGGGTACGAACACTTTCGTATCCTGCGGCCTGAAGGACCAGTACGACACGACCGAGATACACGTGGACGTCAATATCGTGCACAATGACCGCCTGGATACTGAGGCTTTCCGGAAATGGATGCCCGATTACGCGACTGCCGAGTTCATCCTCGAGGACGGGGAGTATATCTGCGGCTGGGCCATAGAGAAGATGAGCAAGTCGATGTTCAATGTGGTCAATCCCGACAACGTCTGCGACACTTACGGTGCCGACACTCTCAGGCTGTACGAGATGTTCCTCGGTCCCGTGGAGCAGTCCAAGCCCTGGGATACCAAGGGTATCGACGGTGTCCACCGCTTCCTCAGGAAGTTCTGGCGCCTGTACTACGGGAAGGACGGGGCCCTGTTTACGGACACCAAGGCGTCGGCCGCCGAGCTCAAGGTGCTGCACAAGCTGATACACAAAGTCTCCACCGATATAGAGAACTTCTCGATGAACACCTCTGTGAGTGCCTTCATGATAGCAGTGAACGACCTGACCGACCTGGGTTGCACCAGCCGGGAGATTCTGGAACCCATGGTGATACTGCTCTCTCCTTTCGCGCCCCATATCTGCGAGGAGCTCTGGAACAGGCTCGGACACGATACCTCGGTGTCATGTGCGGCGTTCCCCGAGTACGTGGAGAGCTATACCGTGGAGAACACCTTCGAGTATCCTGTCTCGTTCAACGGCAAGATGCGCTTCAAGCTCGAGCTTCCCAGGAACGTGGATCCCAAGGCTGCCGAAGCCGCCGTACTGGACTCTCCCAATACGGAGAAATATCTTGCGGGCAAGCCCGTCAAGAAGATAATCGTAGTTCCGTCCAAGATCATCAATGTAGTATTCTGATATGAATCAGACGACAAAGAAAATAATGATCACCCTCAAGGAGTACGTGATCATCACCCTGGGTCTGGCGCTCTACTGCTTCAGCTGGACATCCTTCCTGATCCCGAAGGGGATAGTCGGAGGTGCCATACCCGGACTGGCCACATTTGTCAACTACGCCACCGGCGGACTTATTCCCGTGTCCGTGACCTACCTGTCAGTCAATGTAATCCTGATTATACTGGGATTTCTGATTCTGGGCCGGGGATTCGGATTCAAGACGATTTACTGCATCCTGCTCAACTCCGTGCTGCTGCAGGTGCTGCCGGACCTGATTCCCTGGGTATCCACCATTGAGGAACCCTTCCTCAATGGTCTGCTCGGAGGTTTCATCGGCGCTATAGGTATCGTCATGATATTCAACCAGGGCGGAAGTACGGGAGGCACCGATATCATCGCCCTCATCCTGGCCAAGTACAGGGAGATATCCCCCGGCCGGGTGTATCTCTTCTGCGACCTGGTGATCGTAGGCTCCGTCCTCCTGCTGCCCGGCAAGACCCTCTCTGATGTGGTCTACGGCTATATGCAGGTCATAGCCTTCTCCCAGGGAGTGGACCTGCTGCTGACGGGCAGCAAGCAGTCGGTGCAGGTTATGATTTTCTCCCAGAAATACAAGGAGATAGCGGATGCGCTGATGACCCAGCTCAAGAGAGGCGTCACTGCCTTCGAGGGTGTAGGATGGTATACCAAGGAAGCGCATCAGGTGCTGGTGGTCATCGCCCGCAAGCATCAGCTGAACGAGATCAACAAGATCGTCAAGAGCCATGACCGTTCGGCATTTATGTCAGTTACCTCGACCATGAGCGTATATGGAAGAGGATTTGATGAATTAAAAGGACCAGAGAAAATAGAATGGAAACGCAAAAAACAACAACATCAAGGACAAGAAAAGTCCTCTCAGTCGTAAATGACTATCTGATAATCACCCTCGGCCTGCTCTGCTACACTGCCGGCTGGTGTATCTTCGTCATCCCCAACGGCATGGTCGGTGGAGGTGTATCGGGTATAGGCGCCATAGTGCAGTATGCGACCAACGGTGCGATACCTGTCAGCTACACATTCTTCTTTGTCAACCTGATACTGCTGATAATCGGTATAAAAGTGCTGGGCAAGGCATTCGGAGTCAAGACCGTCTATGCGGTGGTGGTTACCTCGCTGCTGTTCCGGATTCTGCCGGATGTCATCCCGCAGACATTTATTGACGAGCTGGCGGTAGCTAACGGCAAGCTCCTCTGCGCTCTCATCGGCGGTGCGATGTCCGGACTGGGTATCGGTCTGGCGTTCAGCCGCGGAGGCAGTACAGCCGGAACGGATGTGATAGCCCTCATCATAAGCAAGTACCGGAATATTCCTCCGGGACGTATTATTCTGCTCTGCGATATATTCATCGTCGGCTCGTCCATATTCCTGCCGTCAGACCTCAATTTCGGAGCCAGGATCGCAGGCATCATGTACGGTTATCTGGTAGTGGCCTCGTGCAGCTATGTAGTGGACCTGTCGGTAGCGGGCAACAAGCAGTCCGTCCAGCTGTTCATCTTCTCCAAGCAGTATCAGCAGATAGCGGACATGATATCCGGAACTATGGGCAGGGGCGTGACAGTGCTTGATGCCGAAGGATGGTATACCAAGCAGAGTGAGAAGGTTCTGCTGGTGATGGTCCGCAAGGTGGAGGCCAATTATCTCCTCTCGATGATCAAGCAGATAGACCGCCAGGCTTTCATTTCCATGGGAAGCGTAATGGGTGTCTATGGCCGTGGTTTTGATGCGATTAAAGAAAAAAAGAAAGTTAACAAATTTTAAAAACGCGTATTTTCGCTGAACATTCTTTAACTTTCATAACGTCATAGGTCTCTGTTGTAATTTTGAGGTGGAATTAACCTCAAAATACAATGGAGACTTTTGTTCTTTTATCAGCCAGCATTTTTCCCGCCATCGTATATTTCTCATTGGGACTGTATCTTGTCCTTAAGGGACGGAGATGCGGCGGAGGAGGTGACGGGGCGGCGTTTCTTATAAGGAAGGACTACACTGTCTTTCTCTTTATCCTGGCACTGTGCTTTTTGTCCGGAAGTCCGGCGGCATTGTGCGGGGACTCTCCCGAACTTGGATTTGTTACTGAGCGCATTCTGCTCAAGATCTATCTTGCATCCTCGGTGCTGCCGTACATCGTTTTGCGCAGATGTGTATTTCAGGACAGGCCGTGGATTCAATTCTATGCGTCGGCTGCCCTTGTGGCGGTTCTGGTGATACTGCTGGATGTAATCTCCTATTCGGGGAGCAGCGCTCCCTTATACGGTATGCTGTGCGGCGGGGCGGTGGTAGTCAATCTGCTGATTTACATCTATGTACTGTATTTTGTCTGTCATTGGCCGGCAGGCACCGGCAAGGAACACCGGGCGCTGGCCAGGGAGCTGCAGATACACGCAGTGCTCCTCAGTGTGTATAATTTCATATTCCTCTTCTACTCTTTCGGGGCGCATGTCACCGTGGGTTATTTCCTTGCGGCTGCTGGATTCGCCGCAGTGCATGCGGCCATTGCGGTAGCGGCGGCTGACAGCAGGACGCTGGAGTCCTGTATGCCGCGCAGTGCTTTTTCGGACATGGCACCGGACGGCGGCGGTATTCCGGACATGGGAGCCTTCTCCGCGGGAGAGCATTTCCAGGAAAAGGACCCCGACATGGCGAATGACAGTACGCTGTCTCTGAAAGAGAGACTGCTGGGTTATTTTGAAAGCGAGAAGCCGTACCTGTCCAAGAACCTGACCATGGAGGAGGTGGCCATGCGCCTGTTTACGAACAAGACCTACCTCTCGAAGACGATCAACGTGGAGATGAACAAGAATTTCAGGGAACTGGTCAATTATTTCAGGGTAAAGGAAGCCATCAATATATTCTCCACCAATCCCGATATCTCGATGGGTGAGCTCAGGGACAGATGCGGTTTCAATAACAACGCATCGTTTACAAGTGCATTCAAGTTGAACACGGGCTATACTCCCGGAGAGTGGTGCAGGGATGTGAAGAGCGGCAGAGTCAAGGCTATAAACAAATAACAGAGATATGGAGAAGGACAGTTTTTACGGCAGAAAATGGAATTTTACTATGGAGGTGGTGTTCTACAGGCTGGACCGGAAGGTCAAGGAGGAAAAGCTGTATCTGGACCCCAAGGCCAGCCTCCCGGCTCTGGCGGAGAAATCCGGTACCAACCGTACCTATGCCTCCAGGGCAATCTGTACCCGTTTCAGGAATTTCAAGGACTATATCAACGGTCTGAGGATAGAAAACCTGCTCCAGGATATCCATGACGACAAGTGCGGCTATCTGGAGACGGAGGAAGAGGACGACTTCGCCAACCGTTACGGCTTCAGCACTCGCAGGAGCATGGACAGGATACTGGTGAAGGAGACCGGATGCACCTACAACAAAATACTCAGGCGCAGGCGCAGGAAGAAGCAGTGAGTTGTCCTAGGCGGAGAGTATTTTGGCTATCAGGTCCGTCAGCAGTCCGTTCTCGGTGGTGCTGCCTCCGGAGTTGCTCTTGCTGAGCCAGTCGCATTCGCGGATCCAGGATATGATCCTCATGGTCTTTCTCAGGTCGTAGTTACGGACGGCGGCAAGATACGGACCGGCGTAGCTGTAGTACACTCCGGCTTTGGCCGCAGCGTCCTTGGGGCTGATTCTGTCCCTGAGCATGAGGGCATGCATCATCTCCGCCTTGGAGAAGAAGAAGAACATGAAGCCCAGCGTCATCTGCAGCGGGTACTGCCTGGGGGACTGTCCGAAGAACCATGCTATGCGGAATGCCTTGTCTCCGTCTCTGGAGGCCAGGGCCGCGGTGAGCTCGGATGTGTTGAACTCCCTGCTGATGCCGACGTTCTGCTCTATGTCTGCCGCCGTTACACGGTCAGAGGATTCGGAGATGGCCTTCAGAACCTTGTCCGCCTCCACTGATATCTTGCGCAGGTCGTTGCCTGCATATTCGGCCAGCAGCATGGCACCCTGGGGCTCGATGGTCCTGCCCAGACTTCTGAAGTACGATTCGATCCACCGCGGCATGGCCTCTTCCCGGACTTTGACGGACTCGAAGATGACGCATGACTTGGCCGCTTTTTTATAGAAGGAGGTGCGCTTGTCCATGCTTTTCCCCGAGAAGAGCAGTACCAGCACCGTGGTCGGAGATATGTGGTCGAGGTAGACGCTAAGTCCTTCAGGCTTCTTGAGGGCCTGGGCCTCACGCACTACGACCAGTGTGCGTTCCGCCATCATGGGGTATCTTTCGCAGGTGGTGATGATGTCGTCGACCGAGGTGTCGGCTCCGTAGAGTATGGTCTGGTTGAAGTCGCGCTCGTGGGGCTGCAGGGCTTTTTCTGTGATGAGAGCGCACAGGCGTTCAGGGTAGAAGGGCTCTTCTCCCATGAGGATATACACGGGGCTGAGGCTTCCTGTCTCAATTTCCCTGCGCAGGGTCTCGAACTGTGCTGCTGTATCGGTTTTGGCCATAGCTGCAAAATTAGCATTTTATCATTAACTTTGCAGGCTATGGATACGATTTTCGACCCGCTTCGCAGGATAGAAGTACAGCTTACTCCGGAGGAGGCTGTCCGTCAGGGTGTTATTGCCTGGCTTCGGGATGAGCTGGGTATCCCGGAGGTGATGATGGCCTCCGAGTACGGCTTCCGGTACAACGGCAGGCAGTACAGGGCCGATGTCGTGGTCTTCGGGCGGGACACCTCGCCTCTGCTGCTGGTGGAGTGCAAGGCGCCGGGCATCCGTCTTGACAGGGATGTGCTCGAGCAGGGTATACGCTACAACAGGGTGCTCGGTGTCCGGTATATGATGTTTACAAACGGGGAACAGATGTATTTCTGCGAGAGGGTGGGGGACGGACCGGAATACAGATTCCTCCGGCAAATACCAGAAATAGAGATTTGAAATGATACTTGACTGTTCAAAACCGATATTCGGAGTAATCTCCGAGGAGGCCCGCCGGATGGGCGTAAGGGCCTATGTAATAGGTGGCTATGTCCGTGATCGGATACTGGGTCGGCCCAGTAAGGACATCGATGTGGTGGTGGAGGGAGACGGCCCTGCCCTGGCGCGCAGGGTAGGGCAGCGGACAGGCTCGCATGTGGCGGTGTATGCCCGTTTCGGTACGGCCATGATCCGCTCCTCGGAAGGAGAGGAGGTGGAGTTTGTGGGCGCGCGCAGGGAGTCGTACTCGAGCGGCTCGCGGAAGCCGAGCGTGAGCCGCGGTACTCTGAGAGATGACCAGCTGCGTCGCGATTTCACGATCAACGCTCTTTCGTTTTCCCTGCAGCAGGAGGACATGGGCACGGTATACGATCCCTTTAATGGATTGGAAGACCTTCGCAACGGATTGATCCGTACACCGTTGGATCCGGATGCGACTTTCAGCGACGACCCTTTGAGGATGGTCAGGGCCATACGTTTCGCCACTCAGCTGGGATTCACTATCGTTCCAGAGGCCCTGGAGTCCATACAGCGCAACAGAGGCCGGATGTCCATATTGTCACCGGAACGGGTGAGTGAGGAACTGCACAAGATACTTATGTCGCCGAAGCCTTCGGTGGGATTCGACCTGATGGACAGGACTACACTCCTCGAGCTGATCCTGCCGGCCCTGAGCGCTCTCAAGGGTGTCGAGACACAGGAAGGGCGCGGTCATAAGGACAACTACCGGCATACCCTTCAGGTGGTGGACAATATAGTCCCGCATACCGGCAATCTGTGGCTGCGCTGGGCGGCCCTGCTCCACGATATAGGCAAACCGTCGACGAAGCGTTACGAGAAAGGACTCGGATGGACTTTCCACGGACACGAGGTGGTCGGTGCAAAGATGGTCTACGAGGTCTTCAAATATCTCAGGATGCCGTTGAATGAAAAAATGAAATATGTCCAGAAGCTGGTCTTTCTCCATCTGCGGCCGATAGCCCTGGTGCAGGACGAGGTGACTGATTCGGCGGTGCGCAGGCTGCTGTTCGACGCGGGAGATGACATAGACGACCTGATGACTCTCTGCGAGGCGGACATCACCTCCAAGAACGACAGGACGGTTGCCCGTCATCTTGCAAACTTCCAGCTCGTGAGGCGCAAGCTGCAGGAGGTCGAGGAAAAGGACCGTATCCGCAATTTTCAGCCGCCTGTGACCGGCGAGATGATCATGCAGGCCTACGGCATCCCGCCTTGCCGTGAGATCGGCGTCATCAAGGAGTACATCAAGGACGCCATCCTCGACGGAACCATCCCCAACGACCGTGACGCCGCTCTTGCCCTGATGCGCCGCAAAGCAGCCGAACTCGGCCTCAAGGAGGTGTAGATGCTGAAAAAAAACAGGACGGTCAGTCTGCTGCTGTCCGTCCTGTAAAATGAAACCGCTTAATCTGTCCGATATAAGCCTAGTACTCGTCCTCGTTGAAGAAGAAATCCTCCTTGCTGGGATAGTCGGGCCAGATTTCCTCTATGCTTTCGTATACTTCGCCGTCGTCTTCGAGATCCTCGAGGTTCTCGATAACCTCAAGAGGTGCTCCGGAGCGGGTTGCGTAATCAATCAGTTCGTCTTTTGTCGCAGGCCACGGAGCGTCTTCAAGCTTTGAGGCCAATTCTAGTGTCCAATACATGTTTGTATGTTTAATGTTTTCTAACTTATTTTTGGGGCGGCAAATATAGAAAAAATAATCTTAATCAGTCCAAAAATCTTCTGAAATATTGTGGGTCAGGCATTCGTGCCGTCCGAGGGTGAAAAGCATGTCGGATAGGCGGTTGAGATAGCGGATTACAGCTTCTACGTCAGGACGGTGATCGTTCAGGGCCACGCAGGACCGTTCGCTGCGGCGGCAGATGCATCTGGCGATGTGGCAGTGGGCGGCTGAGACTGGAGCGGCCGGCAGGATGAATGACTTCATGGGGGGCATGTCGGCGCTGAGGCGGTCTATCTCCTCTTCCAGAACGCGTGTCTGCTCGTAGGGGAACGGAGTCAGGCGCGGGTTCTCCACTTCGGATGCGATGTGTGCCGAACCGGTCATCAGTACGGTCTGTACATTGCGGAGGAATGCGCTGCTTCCGGGAATCTCGCAGCGGAGCAGTCCGATGTAGGATATCAGCTCATCCATGTCTCCGTAGGCGCATACTCTCAAAGAAGCTTTGGATACTCTTCTGCCTCCGACCAGGGAGGTCTCGCCGGTGTCTCCGGTCTTGGTGTAGATTTTCATTTTGTATGGAACTTAAAGGTTTTAGTAATATCGGTATTCTCCTCGTCCGACTCGATCTTCCCGTCACGTAGGCGGATGATGCGGTGGGCGTATGAGGCGATGTCCTCTTCGTGGGTGACGACTATCACGGTGTTGCCGCGCCGGTATATCTCGTCGAACAGCCGCATGATCTCGATGGAGGTGCTGGTGTCCAGGTTGCCGGTGGGCTCATCGGCCAGGATGATGGAGGGGTTGTTGATAAGAGCCCTGGCCAGTGCCACCCTCTGTTTCTGGCCGCCTGACAGCTCGTTGGGCCGGTGGTCCATTCGGGCTCCCAGTGCCACGCTCTCAAGGGCTGCCGCCGCTCTGGAGAGCCGTTCGCGTGCCGGCACCCCGGCGTAGACCATAGGCAGGGCTACGTTCTCGAGGGCGTTATAGCGCGGCAGCAGATTGAACGACTGGAACACGAAACCTATCTCGCGGTTGCGTACATCTGCCAGGTCTCCGTCGTCCATCTCGCTCACATCCACCCCGTTGAGGTAGTAATGACCGCTGTCCGGGGAGTCCAGGCACCCCAGTATGTTCATCAATGTGGATTTGCCCGAGCCCGACGGGCCCATGATGGCAACGTATTCGTTCCTGCACACGGAAAGCGAGACTCCGTCCAAAGCTCTCACCTCCTGATTCCCGACCCGGTAGATCTTGTAGATGTCCTCGAGTCTGATAATCCCGCTGTCTTTCTCCATATTCTGACGTTTTAATTGAATCCGGGCTCGAAAGTAACAAAATATTGGCAGTCTACAACATTTTACTTAATATTGCGCCTCAATTTTTTTACGTTTATGGCATTCAAGAAAATCGATGAATACGAACCGCAGGTGACATCCGACCTGGCGGTACATTATAAGGAGGTGCTGCGTCTGCTGGGAGAGGATCCTGAGCGGGAGGGACTGCTGAAGACACCCGAGAGGGTCGCCAAGAGCATGCAGTTCCTGACCCAGGGCTATCATATGGACGGGGCGGAGATACTCCGTTCGGCGATGTTCAAGGAGGACTACCGGCAGATGGTGGTGGTCAAGGACATCGAGCTGTACTCCATGTGCGAGCATCACCTGCTGCCCTTCTACGGCAAGGCCCACGTGGCCTATATCCCGAACGGCTACATTACCGGACTGAGCAAGATAGCCCGCGTGGTGGAATGCTATGCCCGCCGCCTGCAGGTTCAGGAGCGCCTCACCGTGCAGATCCGCGACTGTATCCAGAATACCCTCCATCCTCTGGGTGTAGGCGTGGTCATCGAGGCATCCCATATGTGCATGCAGATCCGCGGCGTGCAGAAGCAGAATTCCGTCACGACCACATCTGCCTTCACCGGCGGTTTTCTCAAGGATGAGCGCACCCGCAGCGAGTTCATGAGACTCATCGGTGTCTCACTGCACTAGAACAGGGTCGTGATGTTGGCGGTGAAGAGCTTGACCGCTATCGCCAGGAGGATGATTCCGAAGAATTTCCGCAGGATGTATACCCCGCCTTTACCCAGTATCCGCTCAGCGAGGTTGAGGTAGCGCAGGACGAAGTAGACGATGACCATGTTGAGGACGATCGCGGTGATGATGTTCACGACATGGTATTCTGCTCTCAGTGACAGTACTGTCGTCAGGGCTCCTGCTCCGGCTATCAGCGGGAAGATGATGGGTACGATGGTGGCGGATCCTCCGGGACCGTTGTACTTGAATATCTCCACGTCGAGAATCATTTCCCCGGCGAGGATGAGGATTATGATGGAGCCGGCTACGGCGAATGACTCGATATCGACTCCGAACAGGGAGAGAATGGCGTCTCCCAGGAAGAGAAAGAGAAGGAAAATGGCTGTCGACAGGACGGCCGCCTTGCCGGGCTCGACCTTCAGCCCCTTTTCCTTGAGACCGATGATTACGGGTGTAGAACCTGTGATGTCGATTACTGCGAAGAGCACCATGAAGGCGCTCAGTATTTCTTTAAGACTGAATTCCATGACGCAAAAGTAAGAAAAATAGCTAATGTTTTGAAAATAATTGCTATATTTGACCCCATCAACAATATAAACAAAAATATGAAAGAACTTATTGAAAAAATCAATGCGGAAATTGAGAATTTCCAGAAGGACGCAAATGCTCAACTTGAAAAAGGCAACAAGGCTGCCGGAACCCGTGCCCGTAAAGCTTCTCTTGAACTGACAGCTCTGCTGAAGGAATTCAGAAAAGCTTCCATTGAGTTCTCGAAGTAGTCTTCCGCATTCAGCTTAGTCGAAAAGAAGCAGTACGGTCTCCATGATGAATGGGGACCGTACTTTTTATTTCAGTCCGGATATGTCTATGATGATGCCGGTCAGGCTCTCAGGGCTCCAGAGCCATAGCTTGTCTCCGTTGATTCTGGAGCATTCGAGATGGGTCATGCTGGATATGAGGTCTCCGGGGCTGCGGTAGTCGATGGAAGTGGTGATGTGCAGTCCGGTGCTGCGCGGGAGGGCGTCCAGCGTGACGTTGAGGCAGGTGTCCTGCTCGTCGGTCTGTATACGGTACTGCAGCCGGGAGGGGTTGAAGGCCTTCTGGTGGTACTCCTCGCTGAAACGGAACAGGGGAGTGCCGTTGCGGTAGACGCCCTCGCGGTTCTCTCCCAGGAAAATTTCCTTCTCCAGGCTGTCGATCTCTATCATGCGTCCGCGGCAGGCCGAGATCAGGAACACCAGTGCGGCTGCTACCAGGAGGTATATCCTATAGGTATTCATCATCTTTTCGGTTTTGGGGTTCTGTGACAGTTATTTTGCGTATGACGGTCTCAAGGCTGCCGTCCGAGCCGTACTGCAGGACAGCCCTGATCTCGTATTCCCCGGTATTGCGGAAGATGTACCTGTCGTTGCCGGTCAATTCACCGCCGTTGATGTACCAGCGCACGGACAGGTAGTCCTCAGGGATATTGTTCAGAACCATTTCCAGGGTGTCGCCCTTGAAATAGTGCCGTCTGAGCATGATGTAGGGATAGGGGGAGGTGAGTGCGCTGGTACTGAATCTCAGGGAGACGGTGTCGCCGTTGCTGTGTGTGCCGGCATGGTAGAGGCTGCAGCTGTATTCAGTCCTTGGATGCAGCGCGTTGAAGACATATCTGTTCAGGGTTGTCGTGTCGCGGAAAGTATCTGTGCCGTCCCCCTCTCCCCATGTTATGATCCAGCGGTAGGCACCGGGTCTGCCGGACTCCCATTCGAGCACGGCCTTGTTCTGGTAGGCGGTGATGCCGCAGTGCCTGGGGGTAAGCAGGATCTCCGCCTCGTCCTCCTCTACGTCGAAGGTGATGTTCTGTCCGTTCTTCATGATGCTGGACAGCCTCAGTCCCACGGGGGTGCCGTCCCAGGCGATGAAGGCCGGGGTGCCGGCGGCGTGCAGCTCTGTGATTCCGGCCTGTCCCGGGAAGAAGACCTGACTTATATGCTCTGCGTATGGAAAGGCTTCGAGAAGGTCGGCGCATTCATGATCGGCGCAGGCGTTGATCAGGTTTGTCGTCCATCTTACGGCGGCCGTAATCCCGTTTACTATATTTGCGGACCTGTCGATATGGTACACCACCATCCCTGAACCCTCGATGTGGGCGTCCCAGCCTGAGTTCGAGCGGTTCTCGATCAGAAAGTACTCTCCGTTGTTGGAGGTGGGGATGCGTATGATCTCTCCTTTGTCCTGTATGGGACTTAAGGATACGGTAGTGCCGGCGGCGATGCCGGTGTAGGTGGCGGAGCCTGCGAGCTCGCGGTCTATCGCGCAGAAGTAGGGCGGGGTGCGGCCGTAGTTGTTGTAGTTGCCGGTATCCATAAGGGACAGCCTGCCCCACAGACAGTTGCTCAGTCCATTACTGCCGTAGTCGGTGTCGTAGAGGTCCACCAGTCCCAGAAAGTGCCCGAATTCGTGGCAGAAGGTGCCGATGCCGGACGGGATTCCGTTCATCCCCAGGTCACCTCCGCTTAGTTCCGAGGCGCAGCCGAAGAGACCGACCCTCACTCCGTCGGCGCGGATGCCCTCCTGGATTATGTTGTAGCTCTGCGGCCAGATGGCGTAGTCGTCTCCGCTCTCGGCCTCATTGTATCCGGCCAGATAGAAGAACACGAAGTCGACCTGACCGTCCCCGTTGAGGTCGTAGTCCGAGAAGTCGGCCGACGTGTCGGCCAGTGTGCAGGCTTCCCTTACCAGCTCCGGCAGGCGGACGTCGTAGGTTATCACCGAAGGAGTGGTGTCGTCATTCTCCCCGTAGTAGGCGTAGGAGCGGCTCAGCCTGACAGGCTCAGTAACATCAAATCTGAAGCCGGTGCCGGGAATGTTGGCCTCGAAATAGTCTTTGGCTGAGCCCGTCCCGCCGTTGTCAGAGTAGCCGGGCGAGTTGAGCATGCGGTCGAAATGGTCCCTGGGACTGCTGACCGTGAAGCTCAGGTCCGCAAATTCGACCGGGATTACGAGGACCCTGACCTCTCCGGACGGGGAGATGCCTGTCCTTGCCCCCGTGACGCCGGGGCTGCCGGCGGCGTATGCGCGGTTCAGATTGTGCGTCCGGATCATCGCGGCCTCGGCGGGAGATATGGCCGCTGCGCTGCGGAAAAATCCGTCCCTGCCCCTGACCATCCTCTTTCCGTCGGCCGTCACGGCGTAGCGGAAGAACTCATCTCCTTTGATATAAAGGGAGATAATGCTGCCGTCGGGCTGTTTTACCCTGACCGGGTAGGGCGGAGCCTTTACGGCCAGGGCCGTATTTATAAAGGTGAGGAGGAAAAATATGGAGCAGATTAAACGCATTTTTCTAAATTTGCCGTATCAATAGTGCAAAAATATGAAAAGATTTAGAATAATAAATATTTCCATCCTCTTGTTTCTGTATGCTGCCGTCGGGGCAGGCGCGCAGGGGCGGACGGACTCGCTCATCAATGAGAAAGGACGTTTCGACCAGTGGAGGGTCTATCAGCTCAAGGAGTCCGGCATCATAGGCGGAAATGTCAAGACGATCTACAAGCTCTCGGAAGGTGATACCCTCTACGGGCAGGATCCCTGTCCGGTGCGTCCGGAGGACGTCTTCTCTCCCTGCAATATCATGGCGGACGTGATGGGAGTCATCAAGGGCAGCAACTCCGTCGTCCCGGAGCGCAGGGGAGACGGATGGTGCGCCAGGCTCAGCGTGCTGATGGAGAAGGTCCGGGTGCTCGGGATGATCAATATGGAGGTGCTGGTCCAGGGAACCGTTCTTACAGGTACCTTCCACGAGCCTATACGCGATACGAAGGGCGCGTACACCAAGCTGGACTGCGGCATTCCGTTCACATGGCGGCCGTCTGCGGTGCAGTATGACTACAAGGCCGTGGTAGGCAACACTATCGTGCGCTCTACCGGCTTCTCTCCCCGGAAGGTCATGGGCGGCAAGGACTATCCCTACATCGCCGTGTATCTCCAGCACCGGGAGGAGGACAGCGAGGGCAATGTGACGGCGACCCGTGTCGGCACGGCTTTCAAGAAATTTACCCTCAATCAGCCGGACTGGAAGAACGGGGAGAGGCTGGAGGTGCGTTACGGGGATATTTCCTCCGATCCTGATTTTATCCCGGAGATGGGCCTCAAGAACGGGGATATCGTCTACTATTGTCTCAACAGCAAGGGCCGTACGGTGCCGATCCAGGAAAACGGATGGGCTGCCCCGGAGGAGGAACCGACCCACATCATCATATGGATATCATCTTCCTGCGGGGAGGCTTTCTACGGCGGTCTCGGCAATACTCTCTGGATAGACAACTTCAAGCTTATCTACTGACCGCGGGATGAACAGGACGGCGGCATATCTGTTGTCGGCGTTGCTGCTGATGCTATGTTCTCCAGCGGCTGCCCAGGACCCGGACTCAGCTTATCTTGCCCGGGTCCAGGATACGGTTGACCGGTATTACCGCCTGCATCCCAGAAAGCGTCTGTCCGGTGAGGAGCGCCGCTTCAGGGTCATCCCTCTCTACGGCATCATGTATACTCCTGAGACCGGACCGCTTGCCATGGGTGGATTTATGGGCAGCTACAGGACTTCCCGGGACACTCTCGTTCCCCTGTCGTCAGTGGGAGCCGTGGCAATGGTGTCTACCAACCTCTCCGTCGCCGGGGCGGTGACGGGAGACTGGTACGGCCCGGCGGGAGGCTTCCGCATCCGGTATCTGGTGAGGTTCAACAACAGCCCCCGTTATTTCTGGGGACTGGGGTTCGACAGCGCTATTGACGATGCGTCCAGGAGCACGCTGACATCCCGCAGGGTCAGGGCGAGGGCGGAGTTCCTCTACCGGCGGGGCGGACTGCTGCAGGCCGGGGGCTTTCTCGGATACGACTTTTACCGCGCAGCGGACTTCTCCGATCCGCAGGCAGTCGCCGGTCTGCCGCTGACCACAGGCTATATGACCATGGGGGCATATTTCGACCTGGATACCAGGGACAGCCGTACTGCTCCGTCACGGGGAGTCTATCTGATGCTGGAGCCGGGAATCAATATCCCGCTGGCAGGCACCGCTTTCTTTTTCAGCACAGAGTTCACTGCCGATTTTTATTTCCCCCTGTGGAAGGGATGTGTAGGAGCAGTCGACATATACGGCAATCTGCTGACGGGCGGGGCTCCGTGGACGATGTGGCCGGAGGCCGGTGGGGACGTCAGGCTCAGGGGATATTATCAGGGCCGCTACCGCGACCGCAACCTTCTCTCCTTTCAGCTGGAGCTGCGTCAGACTGTCTACCGCTCACACGGTCTGGCTGCGTGGATAGGCGCCGGCAACGTATTCCCCTCGTTCGGGGATCTGGACATAAAAAATACCCTGCCCACATACGGGGCAGGGTACCGTCTGTCATTCCTGGGGCTCGTGCTGCGCCTTGATGCCGGATTCGGCCTCAGAGGGCAGTGGGCCGTTACCGCAGGACTCAGTCATTCTTTCTGATGTCGGCGATCATGCTCGGGTGAATCATGTTCTTGGGATTGAGAATCACATCGAGCTGTTTCTTGGTCAGGAGGTTGCGCTCCAGTACGAGATCGTATACGCTCTTTCCTGTCTCGAGTGCCTCCTTGGCTATCTCAGTGCAGTTGGAGTATCCGATGTAGGGCTTGAGGGCTGTTACGATGCCGATGCTCTGCTTAACCTGCTCCTCGCAGTGTTTCTTGTTGGCCTGGATACCCTCGATGCACTCTGTGCGCAGGGTATCGAAGGCGCGGGCCATCCATGTGGCGGACTCCACGAGGGACTCGACCATCACGGGCTCCATCACGTTGAGCTCGAGCTGGGCGGCCTCGGAAGCCATCGTTACGGCGAAATCGTTGCCGATGACCTTGAAGCATACCTGGTTGACCACCTCGGGGATAACAGGGTTGACCTTGCCGGGCATGATGGACGAGCCGGGCTGCTTGGGAGGCAGCTTGATCTCCTCGATGCCGGTGCGGGGACCGGAGGACATCAGGCGCAGGTCGTTGCATATCTTGGAGAGGCGGATGGCGATGGATTTCAGGGCAGAGGAGTAGGCAACCATGCAGGAAGTGTCGTGTGTGGCCTCTATCAGGTTGCGGGAGAGCTTGATGTCCAGACCTGTAATCTCGCGGAGGAACTCGGTGCAGTATTTGGCGTAGTTGGGCTCGGCGGTGATGCCTGTACCGATGGCGGTGGCGCCCATGTTGGTGCAGAGGAATTCGTCAGCGGCCTTCTGCAGTCTGGCCGACTCGTGTCTCATGGCATCGGCGAAAGCTCCGAAAGACTGTCCGAGGGTCATGGGCACGGCGTCCTGCAGCTGGGTGCGTCCCATCTTGATGATGTTGGCGAACTCCTTCTTCTTGTCATCGAATGCCTTGATCAGATCCTTGAGAGCGGCCTGAACCTTCTCGTTGATGAAGTACAGTCCCAGGTGCATCGCGCTGGGATAGGCATCGTTGGTGGACTGGGCCATGTTGATGTGGTCGTTGGGATGGCAGTACTGGTATTCTCCTCTCTGGTGGCCCAGTATCTCGAGCGCGCGGTTGGCGATTACCTCGTTGGCATTCATGTTCATGCTGGTGCCGGCACCTCCCTGCATCATGTCGATGGGGAAGAATTCCAGGTGCTTGCCGTCGATAAGCTCCTGGCAGGCCTCTACTACCGCGTCCTTGATATTGTCGTCGACGAGGCCGAGCTTGTGGTTGGCCTTGATGGCAGCCATCTTGACGATTCCGAACGCCTTTATGAACTCAGGATAGTCGCACAGATGGTAATTGCTGATATTGAAGTTCTCGATGCATCTCAGAGTCTGGATGCCGAAGAGTGCCTCTACAGGTACTTCCTTGTATCCAAGAAGATCGTGCTCTGTGCGTGTCTTGCCCGAAACGGGGAATTTGAATTGTATCATGTTTGAAGTTTTAAAGTATTGTGTGTTTATAAAAAGAATTTGTCAACTTTGTCCACGGCGTCCGGTTTGGCGAACACCACTACCTGGTCGTAGGGCCGGATGGTGCTCTCGCTGTCGGCTATGAAACTCTCGTTGCCCCTGACGTAACCGCCGATGATGGCTTCCTCAGGGAAGCCAAGGTCGCGCAGTCTGCCTGTGGTTATCTTGCTGTTGGTATTTACTATGAATTCGAGGACCACTGCGTCGGTGCCGTTGAGGACCTTGATCGAGCGGACCTTGTTGGAGAGGGTGAAGCGGAATATCTTGCCGGCGGTGATGAGCTTCTTGTTGATGACCGAGTCCACGCCCATCTCCTCGGCCAGCTTGATGTACTCGAAGTTCTCGACCTCGGCGATGACCTTCGGGATGCCCATGCGCTTGGCCGCCACGCAGGAGAGGATATTGGTCTCGGAGCTGCTGGTCACGGCCACGAAGGCCTCCATGTCGCGGATGCCCTCCTGTATGAGCAGGTCTGAGTTGCGGCCGTCCCCGTTGATGACGAGGGTCCTGCCGAGGACCTCCGAGAGGTGGGCGCACTTGTCGGGCTTGAGCTCTATCAGCTTGATGTTCTCCGCCTGTTTCTCCATCGAGCGGGCGACCATCTCGCCTATGCGGCCTCCGCCCAGGATCATCAGGTTGCGTATGGCTACCTTTGACTTGCCGGACAGGGACAGGGCCTGTTCCATGCCCTCTTTTTTTGAGACCAGGTACACTACGTCACCGGTCTTGAAGCGTGTGGCGCTCTTGGGAATGATAGTCTTTCCGTTCCTGGATATCGCAACTGACCGGAACAGGTTCTGTGTCCTCTCCCTCAGCTCCGCGACAGTACGGTCCACCATCGGGGAGCATTCCTCGAGGCGGTAGACTATCAGCTGAAGCTTGCCGTGGGAGTAGTTCATGAACTCAGAGGCAGTATTCTGTTTCAGGAGGTTGACGATCTCGGTGGCGGCTATCTTCTCGGGGTAGAAAAGCGAGTCGATGCCGAGGTCGGTGAAGAGTATGCGGTTGTCGTTCTTCTGGTACTCCTCGTTGTTGATCCGGGCCGTAACCTTCTTGGCCCCCAGCTTTTTGGCCAGGGCCGCAGAAACGATGTTGACGTCCTGCTCGGAGTCAGGGTTTACGGCAATGAACAGGTCTGCCTGGCGGGTACCCGCCCTGACCAGTACGTCTATCGACGTCGGATTGCCCTCCACCGTCACTATGTCGGACTCGCTGCTGAGTACGTCCAGGTTCTCCTCATCGGGACTTATGACAGTGATCTCGTGATACTCCATGCTCAGCATCTTGGCCAGATGGCTCCCGATCTCCCCGGCCCCGGCTATTACGATTTTCATACTTCTGCCCTGCTGTCTTTATTTCTTCTGATTCTCATCAGATTGCGGACGAATCCGGCGGTGCGGTAGATGATGTTGAACGACGGATTGTGGGAGGCAATGGCCCTGAAACCCATGTCCAGCAGGTTGGAAGGGGAGATGAACTCCCAGACGTTGCGCAGCTTGTACATGACCATGATCTCCTGATGGTCTATGCGCGAGGACAGGAGCCTGCGGTGGTACTGCAGCTCCTGGATGTTCCGGATGTTCCTGTATTCGGTGGATCTACTTGCCTTTTCCATTCTTGCTGTTGTCGTCAAAAAACATTCGTAAAAACATTCTCAGCGGGCTGTTGATCAGGAAGCGGTCCTTGAACAGGAAGAGTCCGAGGATGATGAGCAGAAAAACAGCTGCCGTGATGAGCAGTCCGGCGGTGTGGTTGCCGGTCAGGGCGGTGAGCCATGACGCGAGGGCGGCAGCCACAATACCGAGAACCACTCCGACAAGGATAAACAGCAGGAAGAAGAAGAAGATCCTGCTGAATATCTTTGCCAGGTTCTCGGCCAGTGCCAGCTTGATCTCGTCTATGCGGAGGTCGATATAGCACTTGATGGAGGAAAAGAGATCTCCGAGCGGGTTGTTGTTCGAGTTCTGGTTTTCCATCGTCCGGGACTATTCGGCGGTATCCTCTGTCTGCGCGGGAGTGTTCTGGGCCTTGTAGGCGTCTGCGGCAGCCTTGGCGCGGCTCTCGAGGCTGCTGATCTTGTCCTTGAGATTCTGGTACTCCTTGTCAAAGGTGTCCTTGATCTTTCGGCGGGTCTCGTCTCCGGATTCGGGGGCGAATAGAATGGCGAAAGCGGCTCCTATCAGCGCTCCGCCGAGGAATGAGAATAAGTTGTCTGTTTTCATACCTTTAGTATTTTGAATGAATACAAAAATACGAAATAAATTCTATATTTGTCATTTAATTTGAGAAAAGGAACAAAAAGAATGAAAGAGTGTCTGAAAAAATACATAGTACTTGCAGTCGCCGCATCCATGGCGGCAGTATCCTGTACCAAGTTTGACCAGGAGGGGATGAAGATAGGAAACACGCTTCTGGTGTATATGGCAGCGAACAACAATCTGGCAAGCTATGCGGAATACAATATCGAGGAGATCATGGCCGGTGACGTGCCCGAATATTTCAATGAAGGTTCCGGTGACGTGCTCCTGGTCTATGCGGACATTGCCGGCAGCAATCCGCGCCTGATGCGCATCAGCAAGGATTCCTACGGGGTAGTCAACCAGGAGGTGCTGGTCGAGTATGAGCCTCAGAACTCCATCTCGGACTCAGTAATGGCCGAGGTCCTGTCCTATGCCGCCAGGCTTTTCCCTTCCTCCGAGCACAGCCTGATCCTGTGGTCTCACGGAACCGGCTGGCTTCCGGACGGATACTATGCCGAGCCGTACTCGCTCGGTGCTGACGGGCAGGCCGTTTCCATGAGTGTGCAGGAAGACCCCTACGCCATGTGCGTGAAGTCTTTCGGCCTCGACAGGACATCTGACTCGGAGATGGACATCAGGACCCTTGCCGGGATACTTCCGGTGCACTACAGGTACATCATGTTCGACGCCTGCCTGATGGGCGGCATCGAGGTGGCGTATGAGCTCAGGAAGAACTGCGACTATGTGGTGGGTTCGGCCGCGGAGGTGCTGGCCTCAGGTTTTCCTTACAGCAGGATCGTCGGGGACCTAATGGACGGCAGGCTGTCCTCGCTCACCTCGGTCTGCGATGACTACTATGAGGAGTACAGCGATATGGGAGCCACTGTGTCCGTTGTCGATACCAGATATCTGGAGTCTCTGGCCGAGGCCTGCGCGGATATCTTCAACAGGGGAGGACGCGACAGCATCGCCGGGCTGGACATGGACTCGCTGCAGGTCTATTTCCGACTCAACAGGCACTGGTTCTATGATCTGGGAGACCTGATGTCCCGCATTGCTCCGGACAAGGCGTCTCTGGACCGTTTCCAAGCAGCGATGAACAGCGCGGTGGTCTACAAGCGCTCGACGGATGCCTTCGTGCTCGGCGGGTATCCGCAGTTCTACATAAACAAATTTTCGGGACTGAGCACCTATGTGCCCAATCCCGAAAACCCTGTCCTTGACGAGTATTACCGGACTCTGGCCTGGAATCAGGCTGTGCAGATGGTCCGGTAACATTTCCAGAGATTACTTCTTCTCGCCGAAGAACCTCTTGTACAGACCCTCGAAGGCCTGGCCGTGACGCGCCTCGTCCTTGCACATCTCGTGTACGGTGTCGTGGATGGCGTCGAGGTTGAGCTGCTTTGCCTTGGTGGCGATGCGCTTCTTGTCGGCGCAGGCGTCGGCCTCGGCGTGCATTCTCTTCTCGAGGTTGGTCTTGGTGTCCCATACGACCTCTCCGAGAAGCTCTGCGAACCTGGCTGCGTGGTCTGCCTCCTCGTAGGCGATGCGGCGGTAAGCCTCGGCGATCTCGGGATATCCTTCCCTGTCGGCCTGACGGCTCATTGCGATGTACATTCCTACTTCAGAGCATTCGCCTGCGAAGTGTGTCTGCAGGCCTTCCCATATTTCCTGGTCGCAGCCTTTGGCCACTCCGAGGGTGTGGCCGTCGGCCCATGAGATTTCATTGGCTTCTTCCTTAATCTCTACAAACTTGCTTGCGGGGGCCTTGCAGAGGGGGCATTTCTCAGGAGGGTTGTCTCCTGTGTGCACGTAACCGCATACGGTGCATCTCCATTTCTTTTCCATAGAATGTGATATTAAATGTTGTTAATTCGTCCGTGCAAGTTACAAATTTTTTGCCAAAAATGAAAATTTGGCTACTTTTGCAGCCCCTAAAAGCCATGAGGCTTTTGGTGCAATGGGGTTCGGAAAGCCCGGACTGAGTAACACATTTTAAACCAATATCATGAAACACATTACATTACACGGCACCGCAAGGACCAAGGGCCGCAAGTCGCTCACCAAGAGCATCCGCAGAGAGGGTCATGTGCCCTGCAACCTCTACGGCAACGGAATCGAGAACGTTCTCTTCTCTGTAGACGCAAGAGACCTCAAGGCCCTCACCCACACCCCCAACAGCTACATCGTGGACCTCGACGTCGACGGCAAGAACTATCTCGCCATCCTCCACGAGCTTCAGTTCCACCCTGTTACTGACAATACCATCCACGCTGACTTCCTGGCCATCTCGGCTGACAAGCCCGTGACCATCAACGTACCTCTGAACATCTTCGGCAACTGCGCCGGAGTGAAGGCCGGCGGTAAGCTCCTCATCGAGGCCCGCAAGCTCAGGGTATGCGGTCTGCCCGACCAGATACCCGATGTACTCGACATCGACATCACCAACCTCAAGCTCGGCAAGCAGATCGTAGCCGGTGACCTCTCCTACGAGGGCATCAAGATCGTAAGCCCCAAGACCACAGGTGTCTGCACAGTTAAGCACACCCGTGCCGCCATGGCCGGTGCAGCTGAGGAGGAGGCTGGCGAGGAGGCAGCAGCTCCCGCAGCTGAGTAATCGTCCCGCTCATGACATATCTCATAGTCGGATTGGGAAATATCGGGTACGAATATATCGGTACCCGCCACAATATGGGATTTTCGGTATTGGACACCTGGGCTCAGGCGTCCAATACTCTTTTTACGACAGTCCGTTACGGCGACATGGCAGAGATCCGGCTCAAGGGCCGCACCTTCGTCCTGCTCAAGCCCTCGACCTACATGAACCTGAGCGGCAAGGCCGTGGCCTACTGGCTGGATAAGAAGAACATCCCTGTGGAGAACCTGCTGGTGATAGCGGACGACATGAACCTGCCGTTCGGAGCCCTGCGCATGCGCAAGGGCGGCAGTGCCGGCGGGCACAACGGACTGGCCAATATCGCGGAGATGCTCGGGACCCAGGACTACCCCCGTCTGCGTGTGGGCATAGGTTCTCACGTAGGACGCGGTCCCCAGGTGGATTTCGTACTGGGAAAATGGGATGAGGAGGAGCTCAGGCAGCTCCCTGAGATATGGGAAAGGGCGGTGGAGGCGGTCAAGTCCTTCGGGCTGGCCGGCATAGAGCGGACCATGACCCAGTTCAATCGACAATAAACACTTCCTCGTCTTCCCGGTGGAAATAGTACTGTTCCCTGGCGAATTTCTCCAGGGAGTCCCGGTCCGAGGTCAGCTCGTCAAGCTTGCCGTCCAGGGCCTCGATGTCCCTGTGATACTGACGTATGACCCTCTCCTGACGCAGAACTTCGATGTAGTCTCCGGCCCAGCGGATGAGGTTGTTGCGGTCTACGAAGAGGACTATCACCGCGAATACGAAGGTGACGATGAAGTACTTGTTCGTGAGTATTCTCACGAATTTGCGGCGTGACCGCCGCTTTTCTTCCGGCTGTCTGTCCTCAGCCGGACCGGTCTGAGGCTCCGGGTGCCCGTCCTGAGCCGGTTGTTTCAGATTCTGCTGTATGTCTTCTTCCATGAACGCAAAGTTATCATTAATTGTGTATCTTTGAAAAATTTTTGAAAAACCCTGACCGAACATGTTTAGAACGCTGACATATTCCCTCCCTGACCTCAAGCAGGCCTGGCTGGTGCTTTTCCTCTTCGTGCTGGGGCAGCTGGCCGCCTCCGTCCTGCTGGGCTTTATTTTCGGTATCTTTCACTTCCAGGATACTCAGAATCTCGCGATGCCCCTGTCGTATGCCCTGTCCTACGTCCTGCCATTGCTCTACCTCTACTGGAAAGGATTGCGGAGGCTGAACGACCCGCTGAAGGAAGGGCAGCCGGAGTACGATGAGATCCATCTGAACCGCCCTTGTTTCGGAGGCATGCGCCTGTGGGTCTTCATTCCTCTGGTGATCATAGTCATGCTGGCGGTGATAATCCTGCTGAGTTGTCTGCCCGAGGGCCGGGAGATGCCGGAGTGGTTCCGTCAGGCCCTGAGTCAGGTATACGGGATGAAGCTGGCCGTCAATCTGCTGACGATGGGAGTCCTGGCTCCGGTGCTGGAGGAGTTCCTGTTCCGCGGAATCATCCTTACCGGCCTGTCCCGCCGTATGGACCCGTGGTGGGCGATACTCTGGTCGTCAGTGCTCTTCGGCATAGCCCACCTCAATCCCTGGCAGGCCCTTCCGGCCTTCGCCATGGGCTGCTTCTTCGGCTGGCTCTATTACAGGACGCGCAGCCTCTGGACAGTGATCGGACTGCACTCGCTGAACAATGTCATGGCCATCGTCGCCGCGGCTCTCTTCGGAGTGGAGGAAGTCACCCAGGAGAATATCCAGTCTGTCTTCGGGGAGACGGCGGCATATATCATGGTGGCTGTTTCGGCCATCGTGCTGGTAGCAGGCATAGGACTGATCAATAAATACATACCCGCAAAAAACAAGAGTTACAATGAAAAAGGCGATATATCCCATTAAGTTCATCCCCCAGCCCAAGGAACGCGTCTGGGGAGGCCGCCGTCTGGCCGCTCAGTTTCACAAGCCCTTCGACCCCGACGCCGTGATAGGCGAGAGCTGGGAGGTCTCCGGCTTCGAGGACGACAGCTCGGTGATAGAAAGCGGCTGGCTGGAGGACAATCCTCTCTTCGATGTCATCGAGACCTACATGGATGAGATAGTGGGAGAGGACAACTACAAGCGCTTCGGCAACGAGTTCCCCATCCTGGTCAAGCTGCTCGATATCCAGGAGCGGCTCTCCGTTCAGGTGCACCCTGACGACGAGACGGCCTTCGACCGGCACAACTCCTACGGCAAGACCGAGGCCTGGTACGTTCTCGAGGCTGACCCTACGGCCCGTATCTACATGGGATTCAACAAAGATATAGATGCCCGCGAGTTCCTGGACCGCTGCGCCGCCGGGACCCTCGAGGAGGTGCTGAACGTGGTGACTCCCAGGAAGGGCGACTTCTTCTTCATCGAGGCCGGTACCGTGCACTCGGCCGGAGGCGGGCTGGTGATAGCCGAGATCCAGCAGCTCTCCGACGTGACCTACCGCATCTACGACTGGGGCCGGGAGAATAACACCGCGACCGCCCGTCAGATGCACGTGGATCTGGCCCTGACCTGCATCAATTACCGGAAGTACGACGGCTCCGGCTTTGTCCCCGCCGGCGGAAACTCCCCCTCGAAGAAGCTCGTCGAGTGCAAATACTTTACGGCCAACGAGCTGCGGCTGACCGACCCGCTCCGGGTATGGCCCGACCGCTACGAGAGCTTCCTGCTCTACTGTTGCCTGGAGGGCGAGGCGGTGATCACTCCCTCGGACTCATCGCAGCCTACTCCTCTGCTGCGCGGGGAGTGGGTGCTGATACCCGCCGCTATGTCCGACTTTGTGCTCTCGGCCATCACGGCCGGTACCCGTCTGATGGAAGTGTATATCGGCAAACTCGAGGAGAAGGACAGTTATATAAAGGAATAGGGTGATGGAACAGGAGGTACGTATAGACAAATTTCTCTGGTCCATCCGCGTCTACAAGACCCGCACGGAGGCGGCCGACGCCTGCCGCAGCGGCAAGGTCAGTGTCAACGGGGCGGAGGCCAAGGCTTCCAGGGACATCAAGGCAGGGGACACCGTCTCGGTGCGTAAGGGCAGCGTGCACTTCCAGTACCGGGTCATAGTGCCGATAGGCAACCGGGTAGGGGCCAAGCTCGTTCCCGAGTTCGCGGAGGACATCACCCCGCAGGAGGAACTGGACAAGCTCAATGCTCCCTTCGAGACCGTCTACGTCCGACGTGACAGAGGCACCGGCCGTCCCACCAAAAAGGAACGCCGCGACCTCGACCGCCTGATGGATGACCTATTCTGATTTGTAGAGCGGGGTGAGGTCAGGGAACTCGTAGGTGGCGTGGGAGATGGCGCGGTTGCCCTTGTGGTTGTAGTAGAACTGGTCGATGCCGAAGATCTGGGCCCCCTCGATGTCGTTGACGGGGTCGTCGCCGATCATGAGGGTCTGCCGCTTGGCTTCGCGCCATGTCCCGGGGTCGTCCTGGCGGCGGATGCCGGAGAGCTGCTCCACGGCGTAGGCGAAGATGCCGGGACGGGGCTTCAGGCATCCGGCCTCCTCGGAAACCACGACGGCGGAGAAATATTCCGAGATGCCGGCTCCCCGCAGCTTGCGGTACTGCACCTCGCGGAAACCGTTGCTTAGAATCGCCATTTTACCTCCAGCCGTGCGTATGGCCTCCAGCATTTCCCTGGCTCCGGGCATGAGCCTGTTCTCGCAGACCATCTGCTCCAGATAATCCTCCCCGAACTGCCGTGCCAGGGCCTCGTCTTCCACTCCGTACCAGCGGAATGCCTCGTAGAACCGCTTCCACCGCAGGTCCTCCTTGGACATCTCGCCATGCTCGTACATGGCCCAGAGCCGGTGATTGAGCTTGTCGTAGCGCATGAAAAAGCGGTGCAGGGATGATTCCCCGCACCCTTCCTTTTCCTGTACCGCCCTGTAGAGCACCGGATTGCGTGAGACAAGCAGGCCGATGGCGTGCTCGGAGTTGCTGTCGAAGTCCCACAGGGTCCGGTCCAGGTCGATAAGATAGTATCGGTATGGCCTTATGGTCATTATCTGCAGTAGTAGTCTATCATCCAGCTGATGGCCCGCTGACATACGGGACAGAAGTCGGGAGCGGTGTTGGTGTTCATGCGGCAGTCCTTGCGTGGACGGTAGACGCCCTTGGCCATGTATCCGCCGCCCTCGTGGATGCCCACCTGGTCTTCCGGCCATTCACCGGAGTCGATCATGTCCTTCCACTTGCTGTCGAAGTTTACGAGGGTGGTGATGTTGGGCTCCCATGGCTCGGTCTCAAGGTTGTAGAAGTTCTCGTAGGCCACCTCCGAGGTGTAATACTCGTCTCCCAGACCGGCGAAGCTGTGACCGAACTCGTGGATGAACACCTGATAGGAGAGCTCGTTGCCGGCAGTACCGAGGGCGTAGGAGTTGTAGATGCCTCCGCCGCCGTATTTCTCCTCATTGACCACTATGAAAAGTGCGTCAAATGGGGCACCGGCCACGTTGTCTGCTATCGCCTTGTGGTCGGTGACGGTCAGATAGCGGTCTATGTAGAAGGTGTAGAAGTGCGAGTTGAGGGCGGTGTGCCTCCAGATGTCCTGATTGGGGATGTCGGTGCCCTGCTCGGGGGATACTACGTCCACTGCAGTGACGTTGAAGTCGCTCTTGCGGGATTTGTAGGGCTCCATGGAGAAGAGGTAGTCCATGAACTTGCGGCAGTCGCGGTGGAACTGGTCCATCTCATCGGCGGTGTAGCCCTCGGCTACGAAGAGCAGGTCCACCTTGTGCTCCATGTCTCCGGAGGTGAGCAGGGGTGTGACGGTGTAGTCAGGGGCGGCCTCGCGACTGATCAGGGCGTCCTCCGGGTCGACGCTGCAGGAGAATATCTCCCGGAACTCTCCCGTGGCCTTTACCCGCTCCGAGAGGGAAATACGTATCTCTTCCTTGGGAAAGGGCATCCACACGGCCTGTGTGTAGGCCTTTGATACCTTGCCGGCCTCGGCGGTAGTCCTCCATTCCTGGAAGAGGGTGGAGAATCCCTTGGAGTAGATCAGGGTCTCGCCTGACCAGGCCTCGAACATGTATTCGCCGTAGCGGAACGGGTCGATCAGGGATGCATGGGACCCGGCCCAGGCACATTCTTTCTTGAGGCCGGCCAGGTAGGCGTGCTGCGCATGTGCGTCTCCGGCCAGAATAAAGTCCACGCGGAGGCGGTCAGGGGTAAAATATGTTTCGTAGTCCGGATTCTGGGCTCCGGCGCTGACGGCTGCTGAGAGAATCAGGGCTGCCGCTATTGTAAATATGAAGTGTCTCATGATGCAGTTCTTGCGTATATGAAATGTCCGGTTCCTTATCTTCCGGTATAGTTAAATGGTGTGAGGCGGCGCAGCTCGTCCTTTACTGACTCGGCTACGTCCAGCGAGTCGATGAACTCCCGGATGGTGCGGTCGGACACTGCCTGTCCAGTGCGGGTGAGGGCCTTGAGGGTCTCGTAGGGGTTGGGGTAGCCCTCGCGGCGGAGGATGGTCTGGATGCCCTCGGCCACTACCTCCCAGTTGTCATTGAGGTCGCGCTCCAGGGCCTCGCGGTTGAGAATCAGCTTGTCCAGGCCCTTCTTTAGGGATTTGAGGGCGATGATGGTGTGGGCTATGGGCACTCCGACGTTGCGCAGGGTGGTGGAGTCGGTAAGGTCCCTCTGGAGGCGGGATATGGGGAGCTTGGAGGCAAGGAACTCGCAGACGGCATTGGCCATGAGGAAGTTGCCCTCGGCATTCTCGAAGTCTATCGGGTTGACCTTGTGGGGCATGGCGGAGGAACCGACCTCTCCCTCCTTGATCTTCTGCTTGAAGTATTCCATCGAGATGTAGGTCCAGATATCGCGGCAGAGGTCCACCAGGATGTTGTTGATGCGCTTCATGGCGTCGAAGAGAGCAGCGGTGTTGTCATAGTGTTCGATCTGTGTGGTCGGGTAGGAGCGCTTGAGCCCCAGTACGTCCTCCACGAAGTCCACGGCGAAGGCATTCCAGTCGATGTCGGGATAGGCGGCGAAGTGGGCGTTGAAGTTGCCGGTGGCGCCGCCGAACTTGGCCGAGAAAGGCACGGCCAGGAGCATCTTCTGCTGCTCCCGCAGTCTGGCCGTGAATACGGCTATCTCCTTGCCCAGGCGGGTGGGGGAGGCGGGCTGTCCGTGGGTATGGGCCAGCATGGGGATGTCCTTCCACTCCTCGGCCATGCCGTCCAGGGTGTTGAGCACCTCGTAGAGCTGGGGCAGGTAGACGTCCTGGATGCCCTCCATCAGGCTGAGGGGCACCGCGGTGTTGTTGATGTCCTGGGAGGTGAGGCCGAAGTGGACGAACTCTTTGTAGCGGGGGTTGATGCCCATTGCGTCGAAACGCCTCTTTATGAAGTATTCCACCGCCTTGACGTCATGGTTGGTGGTCTTCTCTATCTCCTTGACCTCGGCGGCCTCGTCCTCGGTCATGTCGCGGTAGATGCCGCGCAGGGTGTCGAAGAGGCTGCGGTCGAAGTCCTTCAGCTGGGGCAGAGGCAGCTCGCACAGGGCGATGAAGTACTCTATCTCCACGCGGACTCTGTATCTGATCAGGGCAAATTCGGAATAGTAGGCGGAGAGGTCCCGGACCTGTCTGTAGTACCTCCCGTCAATGGGTGAAATAGATGTAAGCATGTTTTAAAAAATTAAATTTTTTGTATTTATCCGGTATATTCATTCTGAGATAATCCAGTCACTGAGGGTGTGGGTAGCTGAGTCGAAGTTGACGGCTACCCTGACTACGGGCAGGCCGCAGAGGGCGAACCGCTCCGGGTACTGCTTGAGGTCAATCTGCTGCATGGCCGTCTCCGCGCTCCTGTCGAGCTTCAGTTCTATCAGATAGAGTTTGGAAGTGGTGCGCACGACCATGTCCACGCGGCCCCTGGGGGTACGCACCTCCACGTCCACGTAGTATCCGAGCAGGCTGAATATGACATAGAGCAGCTGCTGCCAGTGGCCCTCATAGTCCGTATTGCCGGTATAAGGAATGGTGGAGAGATATTTCTGCAGCAGGTTCATTGCTCCGTCCATATCGTTGCGGTCAATGGCATCGAACAGATATGCGATGGTGCTGGTGGCGGCGGACGGTGGAATGCCGTGCAGATAATTCGGCAACAGGCTCTCCATGAGCCCTATCCTGACCTCCTTGTTCGGGATGTCCAGGCTGAAAAGGCCAAGTCTGTCGCTGTAACTCTTAATGGTGACGTATCCGCTCTGGTAGAGCAGGGGGGTAATCTCCGTCATCTTCTCTGTCGGAGCATCGAAAGCGGAAGCCTGGACGGAGGCACCTCCGATTTCTGACGGGGCCACATGGTATTTGCGGAGCATTTCAAGGAGGTAGGTGGGTGTGCCGCTTCCGAACCAGTAGGAACGTATCTTCTTGTCGGCGAAAGCGTTCATCAGGCTGTAGGGATTGTAAATGTCCGGCGAGGGCCAGGTGAAATGATACCCGTCGTAGAAGTCTTTCAGCTTTTCCAGCAGCTCCTCACGGCTTATCTTCATCCTGTCCGCCATCAGGTCAATGTCCTCGTTCATCTGGGAGAGCATCTCATCCTCAGTTATACCGCAGACGGCGGCATAATCCGCGTCCATGCTGATGTTCTTGATGTTGTTCAGCTCACTGAAGATACTCAGCTGCGAGAACTTGGTGATGCCAGTCATGAAGACGAATCTCAGCCAGGGGTCACAGGCCTTGAGCGGGCTGTAGAAGTTGCGCATGACCTGGCGCAGCACCGGCAGGTTGCGTTCCTCGTGTATTACGTCCAGCAGCGGGGCGTCGTACTCGTCGATGAGCACCACTACCTGCTGTCCGGTCTGCTGTGAGGCCCGCTTGATGAGGCCTGTGAGCCTGTCGTTGAGGCCGGCTCCTTCCTCTGACTTGCCATAGATTTTTTCGTAATCGAGCAGTTGGAAACTTATCATCGACTCCAGTTGCTCCTTCTCCGCATGTTTTGCCATGCTCATGTCGAAATGCAGTACGGGGTACACCGTCCAGTCTTTCTCCAGTCCTTCGATTGCCAGTCCCTTGAACAGCTCCCTGCGTCCATCGAAGTAGCTGTGCAGGGTGGAGACCAGCAGCGACTTGCCGAACCGTCTGGGACGGCTCAGGAAGATGTACTTCGCATCTGAGTTCGTCATGCGGTAGACATACTCCGTCTTGTCGATGTACACGTAGTTCTTTCTCGTGCGGAGCTCCGAGAATGTCTGGAGTCCTATCGGGTAGTATCTGCGGTCGTTGTCCATGGCGGTAGAATAATGTCAGAATACAAAGATAGCGAAGTTTCGGTATAAATAGCTATTTTTGCAGAGTTTCAACAAGGATAGGAAAATATGCTTATAGTAATAGAAGGTCTCGACGGCTCCGGCAAGTCCACCCAGGTGGCCAATGTCAGGGAATATCTCACCCGCCGTCAGGGGCAGGAGCCTGAATACCTGCATTTTCCCCGCTTCGACGCTCCTGTGGTCGGGGACATGATAGCCCGCTTCCTCAGAGGGGAATTCGGCCGTATGGAGGACGTCCATCCGATGATAGTGGCCCTGCTCTTCGCCGAGGACCGCAGGGATGCGTCCACCCTCATCAGAAAGTGGCTCTCGGAGGGCCGTACCGTCCTTCTGGACAGGTACGTGTACTCCAACATTGCCTTTCAATGCGCGAAGCTCTCTTCCCCCGGGGAGGCCATTGCCCTGGAAGAATGGATCCTGCGGACCGAATACGGGGTATACGGGATACCCCGCCCGGACCTGAACATATTTCTGGACGTGCCCCTGTCCTTCGTAGACGGCCGTCTGTCGGCGCAGCGCGACGGGAGTGACCGGGAGTACCTCCACGGGGGACAGGACATCCATGAGGCGGATATGGATTTTCAGCGCAGGGTGAGGGACGTGTATCTGAGACTCTGCGCCAAGGACCCCTCCTTCCTGCGGGTCGACTGCTCGGGAGAGGACGGGACGATGCCTCCTGCCGACGAAGTATTTGACAGAATAAAGAGAGTGATATGGGAGTCCTGAGAGTACTGATGTTCCTGCTCCGCCTGATCTTCGGAGTGACATTCATCCTTTCTGGGTATTTCAAGCTGACTGATCCCGTGGGGACGGGACTGATCGTGGAGGAGTACCTGGGAGCCCTGCACATGGACTTCCTGCGTCCCGGGGCTGTGGTGTTCGGCGCCGCGCTGTCGCTGACGGAATTCCTTATCGGTATCGCAGTGCTGATGTGCGTGAGGATGAGGGCGGCGTCTACGGCCGGACTGCTGATGACGGTATTCTTCACGGTGCTGACGTTCTTCATGGCCCTTTACGACGCCATAGGCGAGTGCGGCTGCTTCGGCGAGGCCATCCCCCTGACGATGTGGGAGACCTTCGCCAAGAACGTGGTGCTGATAATCTGTATTGTGCCTGTATTCCTGTTCCGCAGGAAGTTCAAGCCGGTGGCCCCGGCTCCGGCCGAGTGGGCCTTCCTGGGTACCTACGGGGTCCTGGCGCTGGTGAGCGTGATATATTCCTGCGTCAACCTGCCGCTGATGGATTTCGGCAACTTCCGGGTAGGGTCCAACCTTTCGGCCCGTCTGGACAAGATTACCGATACGGACAATTTCGAGACCTATTTCGTCTATGAGAAGGACGGAGACCAGCAGTACTTCGGGCTGGATGACCTGCCGGACACCTCATGGCACTACGTGAGCAGCGAATCAGTCTACCTGGGCGACGACAGGGACCTGCTTTTCGACATGACGCTGTCTACCCGGGACGGAGACATAGTCACTGAGAACCTGATCAATTCCAGGGTGCCGGAGTTCATTTTCGTGGTTCTGCGGCCCGGAGACCTGGCCCCGGACTACTGGGACAAGGTCTCGTCGTGCATCGATTCGGTATCCCGCTACGGCGGACTCTCCTATGTGGCTGCTCCGGAAATGGATCCGGCGATGGACAGCGTGCTGGTGCGGTATCCCGGGCTGGAGAAGTCGATGCTCTACGGTGATGGCAGGACCCTGATAGCGATGGTTCGCTCCAACGGCGGAGTGATGCTCGTCCACAACGGTATCGTCGTCAAGAAATGGGCGGCGCGCAGGTTCTCCCCCGGGGACGTGCCGCTCACATTCAGCCTGGACACGGAGGAGATTACGGCCAGGGAAATCATTTCCAGGAGGCTGTTCTACGAGTCCTCGATACTCCTGCTGTTCTTGATAATCATAATCTTCCGTTATGTATGCGGAATCATTTACGGCAGACGCTTCTCCCGCATGTGGGCCATCACCGCGGCAGCTTCGAAAAGGAAGAGAAGAGAGGCGCGGGAACTCAGGAGACTCAGACGGAAAAACAAGAAAAAGACAACGGAAGATGACCCTCAGGAGTAAGACCCGCCGGATATATGTGGTCCTGCTGCCGCTGCTGGTGCTGCTGGCGGCAGGGAACCTGTTCTACGGAGCGGTGCCGATACCTCCGTCCGCGGTGCTGGACATCCTGTCCGGAGGCGGTGGCGACAATCAGGCTTGGATAATAATCCTGACCGGATCGCGTCTGCCTCAGGCGGTTACCGCGCTGCTGGCCGGAGCTGCCCTGGCAGTGAGCGGACTGCTGCTCCAGACCCTTTTCCGCAATCCGCTGGCGGGGCCCTCCATCCTCGGCATCAGCGACGGAGCCAATCTCGGAGTAGCCCTGGTCATGCTCGCCTCGGGCGGGGCAGTCGGTTCTCTGGACGGCTATATGGCGACGGTCGCCGGGGCTATGGCCGGGGCCTGCGCCATCCTCGCGGTGATAGTGTTTTTCTCGCGGAGGGTCGGAAGCAACGTGATGCTGCTCATCATCGGCATTATGGTCGGCTATCTCGTCTCGTCCTGCATTTCCATATTAAATTATTATGCATCGGCCGACAAGGTGCGTCAGTTCGTGATGTGGGGCATGGGTGATTTCTCGGCGGTGTCCGCGGCCCGGCTGCCCTTTTTCTGTGTGGCTGCCTGTGCGGGACTTGCGTGGGCCCTGCTGCTGGTCAAGCCGCTCAATTCCCTGCTGCTCGGCGATAAGTATGCCTCCAACCTGGGGGTCAACGTCCGGTCTGTCCGCATCCACGTACTGCTCTGTACCGGTCTGATGACGGCGGTCGTGACGGCATTCTGCGGTCCCGTATCCTTCATCGGTCTGGCCGTGCCCCATATCGCCCGGCTGCTGTTGGGAACCTCGGACCACCGCGTGCTGGTGCCGGCGACAGCCCTTTCAGGTGCCTGCATAGCCCTGGCCTGCAATATGCTGACGGTGATACCCGGGACGGGGCTGCTGCTGCCGCTGAATGCGGTGACTCCGCTGTTCGGGGCGCCGGTGATCATATACGTCATAGTCAACCGTAAGAGCATCCAATATTTCAATTGAGCATGAGTACTGACCTTTCAAATATTTCTCCTGCGCTGGAAGCCTCCGGCCTCTCCATCGGATACCGCTGCGGGCGGAAGGAAAGCTGGAAGACGGTGCATCCGCGGGTGGAGCTGGCCCTGCACCGCGGGGAACTCACCTCGCTGATAGGACTGAACGGGGCAGGCAAGTCGACGCTGCTGCGGACCCTGTGCGGATTCCAGCCGGCTGTAAGCGGGACCGTGCGGGTACTCGGGCGGGAACTGTCGGAGTATTCTTCCCATGAGCTGGCATTGACAGTGGGGGTAGTGCTCACAGAAAGGACCAATGCCGGAGGACTTACGGTCCGGGAGCTGGTGGCCCTGGGACGGCAGCCTCATACCGGTTTCTTCGGACGGCTGGGAGACCGGGACCGGGAGGTGGTGTCGGAGGCGATGTCCGCGGTGGGTATCGCGCACAAGGCGGACTCCTGCGTCTCGGAACTTTCGGACGGGGAGCGGCAGAGGACGATGATAGCCAAGGCCCTGGCCCAGGAGTGTCCGGTCATCGTGCTGGATGAGCCGACGGCCTTCCTGGATGTGGCCAGCAGGATAGAGACCATGTCGCTACTGCACGATACGGCACGCAGTCAGAACAAGGCGGTGCTGCTCTCCACCCACGATATAGACAATGCGCTGATATTCTCCGACCGGCTGCTGCTGTTGCCGTCGGACGGCACGCCGGTGATATCCGGCTCTCCGGAGGATCTGGTGCTGGACGGGAGCCTGCAGGAGTTCTTCGGGCGGCGAGGGATGAATTTCGACGTACGCTCGGGCCAGCTCTCGACCGGAGTCTCGGGGCCCGAGGTCGGAGTGGACGGAGACAGCCTTACGGCCCGCTGGATGGCCAATGCCCTGGCCCGCAACGGTTTCACTCCGGTGCTTCCGGCTGAAGGCATACCCTGTGTCCGCTGTCTCTCGCCTACCTGCCTGGAAGTCTCAGGTACTTCGGCGTCCGCTCCGGTTACGGTCTCCTGCATCTCGCAGGCGGTGTCTCAGGTGTTGTCCTGCAGGGGCTTGAAGTAGCGCGGCTCATGGCCGGGGAAGAGGTCGGGATGGAAGACGGCGGCCAGGTCCTCGAGAATCCATGAGGGGTGGAGGACGATGTCGTCGTAGTAGGTGGAGGAGTAGGTGTTGCAGCCGTAGACCTGTCGGTTCTGGAATGCGTTGAACCGGGAGTAGAGGCTGTATTCGGCTTCAAGGGAGGAGTAGGTCATGGGCTGCGGGCTCCAGTATTTGAGGACCCAGATGTCGGCGTCGATGCCCTCGCGGAGGACATTCTCAAAGGACATGTTGACATTGGCGGAAGTAGTGGTGCCGCTGAAGATGTAGTCGGCTCCTGCGTCGGTATAGATGCGGACCATGTAGCTGGCTCCGCCGGGGACGTCCCAGGAGGCTCCGTACTTGCGCTCGGCCAGAAGGGTGGGGCGGTGTGCCCCGTTGTCCCGGATGTGTCCGGCGACGCTGTCCCGGATGCTGTTGTATCCGGTCTCGGCGGCCCGGAAGAGGGAGTCGGCCCGGTCGGGACAGTCGAGCAGCAGGCCGAAGAGCCGGATCCATTCTGTGCGGCCCAGAGGGTCGTTCTCCATGTAGTCAGCCGCCTCGATGATGGGAATCCCCAGCTTGCCGGCCGCCCCGTAGCTGCCGTTCTGGAACGGGGAGGCGATGATCACCTGTCCGCCGGCTCCGGCTATCCGCTCGATGCTGGGGGATACGGAGCTGCCGCAGTCGGTGATGCGTCCTTCGGCTACGCCGTCAAGCACGGCCCGGCATGTCATGTACTCCGGCTCACAGACTCCGGCTATGCGGTCGGAGGCTCCGAGGGCGTCGATTATCGAGGCATGTACCGAGGAGTAGACGATGATGCGGTCAATGGGGGTGCGGACGAGCGTGCCCTGAGGTATGTCCTGAGGCAGGGGAGAGTCCTGCGGTACGAGGATGTAGCGGTGCAGGAGACGGGCAGTGTCCCAGGGGTTGGTGATGTCGGCCACAGTGTAGCTGCCGCAGTCGGAGATGCTCAGGTACCGGGCGTACCGCATCCCGACACTCTCTCCGTCCGTAGTCCTGCCGCCGCTGCCGCCGCAGGAGAAAATCATGGCGGCCAGCAGGAGTGCCGCCGATATTCTTATTGTCATTTTAATCATATCAGTTATATTTTATGGAACAGGTCATCGAGCAGAACCTCGCATTGGACGAGGCCGCTGTATTTGTTCTGTTTGATACCGAAAGTGGAGATAAGTGTCAGGATAACGGATTTCCTGGTCTGTGTTCCGGATACGAATACGTTGATTTTGTTCTCCAGAGCCGACGCATAATCCTTGTCGATTTCAAATACGTCATTCACGTATTTTATCTCGCACAGATTGATTGTGTCGTCCTTTCTGTCGATCAGAAGATCTATCTGGGCGCCTTTCTCTCCGGCCGAGCCTCTCCATGAACATGCCAGCGTAAGGACGCCGGATATGCCGAGGGCGTGTTTTATCTGCGGCAGGTGGAACAGGCACAGCATTTCGAAAGCCAGTCCGGCCCAGGTGCCGTGCAGCGGACTGTTCAGGGAGTTGGTCCAGAAGTGTGTATCGCGGTAGCGGTTGCTGAGTATAAATCTGTAGTAGAACAGAGTGTAGAAATCCATCAGCTGGAAGACGGTGTTGGTTTTCTGTCTTTTGTTATTTACGTTACGGGGTTTCCCGAACGGCTCGTATGACCGGATGAAACCGCATTGCTCCAGTTCTTCCAGAACGGTGCTGAATGCTCCGTTGTCAGTAAGCCCCGTGGCCTGGAGCAGCTCGGCCCGTGTCATGCCTATGCCCTTCGAAGCCAGAGCTGTAACTACTGCGGTGTGCGGAGCTGCATTCTTGAAAAGCGCGTGGTACAGGTCGTAGAACTCGTCTTTCAGCAGGGCGTCATCGGCAAAAAACAGCCGGTCTATATTCTGGGCGAGGCTCAGTGACCGGTCCATCATCGACAGGTAGTAGGGAATACCTCCGACAGCCATATAGCATTCGGCAATCTGTTTCCTGGTGTAGGAAAAACCATTGGAAGCGAAGTACTCTCCGCATTCGTGGAGATTGAAGGGCGCGAGAGAAAGATGATAAGTCAGCCGGTTGTGCAGTCCTCCGCGGTTGCGGATGAGATTGTTTATTATCCATGACGTGGATGAGCCGCAGACTATCAGTTTTATGTCGCTGCGTAAGGATGCCCAGCTGTTCCAGAAGTTTTCCAGTGCGGCTATAAAACCGGATCTCGGCGTGTCCATCCAGGGCAGTTCGTCTATAAAAATCGTTTTAGCCCCTTCCGGCAGCGTTTCCAGGTATTTGGACAGTTCAAAAAATGCCAGAATCCAATTTTTGGGGACGGACAGCCGTTCCGCTTTTGAATATCTCTGCAGGGCAACGGCAAAATTTGTCAGTTGTTCCGACATGGGAGCGTCATGGACTCCCGTGATGAAAAAAGCGAAGTCATCTTTTGCGGCCATACGGATGAGGAATGTTTTTCCCACGCGGCGGCGGCCGTATACAGCGATGAATTCGGATTTATCTGAATTCAAGTGATCTTCGAGGATTTTTATTTCCTTGTCTCTGCCGATTATCTTCATAGCACTCGTTATAATCTGCGCAAATGTAATAAAAAACGCCATTTGCGCAAAATATAATTTCAT
>DHKFR23501__coassemble_747_pt1 | contig 84765 bp, 58 predicted proteins | sample DHKFR23501__metabat2_low_PE_038 | metagenome-assembled genome bin DHKFR23501
TGTAATATATCTTCTGTTGTCATAATAATCAATTCTGGATTAGATGTGCAGCATAAACCCACACCCGGTCATGGCCGCTGTATAGGGGCTTTTAATGTCCGTATTCATCTTGCGTCTGTAAATTCTGAATTTACTGCAAAGTAACATAAAAATCCGGATAGACAATCGTGGATTCACGAATAAAATATTTGCTCCTGGAAAAATAAGTTCTATCTTTGTCACCGCAATGAGAAAGCACTCCAACATATCCATGATGTCCATGCGAATGCATCGCTCTTCGATGCATGGCTTTCTCTTTTGCCGGTAAGTCAAGCGGGATGCGGGCTCCGGCGTATTAATCCGAAAACATATCAAGTTGACTCCACAGTCCCGAATCTGCCCCGGGGCTGAGAATGGATTTGACGTCAGGGCATCAATGGACATCGACAATCAATGATTCAGGCGGAATATATCCACGAAGAACCGTTCCGGTGCGAGGCCGGAGGTACAATCGACAATCTCAGAATAGTCTATCACATATCAATGCCGGGCGGCGGGCCCAGCAAGGTCATCTGGATCTGTCATGCGCTGACGGCCAATTCGGACCCGGAAGAATGGTGGCCGGAGATGGTAGGCCCGGGCCGGCTCATAGACACGGACCGCTACACGGTGGTCTGCGCCAATATGCTCTGCTCGGCCTACGGCTCCTCCAGTCCGGCGCAGGGCAGGTTCCTGGATTTTCCGAAGGTGACAGTCAGGGACATCGTACGCACCGAGGCTCTCCTGCGCAGGCATCTGGGCATAGTCCGGATAGACCTGCTGATAGGCAGTTCCATCGGCGGTTTCCAGGCTCTGGAATGGACGGTGATGGAGCCGGATGTAATCGCGCGGGCGGTCATCATGGCCTGCGGCCCCCGGGTTACGCCTTGGCTGACAGCATCCAACGAGGCCCAGAGGATGGCCATCGAGGCCGATCCTACGTTCCGCGAGTGCCGCACTCTGAAAGGCGGAGCGGCAGGACTCCGCACGGCCAGGGCCATAGCCCTTATCTCGTACCGCAGCTATCAGGGATACAACAGTACTCAGGCCGAGCCGGATGAGGATACCCTCTTCGCGGAGCGTGCCGCTTCCTACGAGCGGTATCAGGGCCGCAAGCTCTCCGACCGTTTCGACGCCTATTCCTACTGGTACCTGACACATTCCGTGGACAGCCATAACATCGGCAGGGGCCGCGGGGGAGTGGAGGCGGCTCTCAGGAGCATCAGGGCCCGCTGTGTCATCGTAGGCATAGACAGTGACGCCCTTTTTCCGACTCAGGAGCAGAAGTTCATGGCCCGCAACATCCCCGGGGCCGAGTACCACGAGATAACCTCGGCTTTCGGTCACGACGGTTTTCTGCTCGAGTACGGGCAGCTGTCGGCTGTCCTGGGACCGGTGCTGGAAAAAATAAATCAATAAAAAAACATAATACATCATGCAAGTACTCAAATTCGGCGGCTCCTCAGTCGCCAACGCAGCCAACATGGCCCGGGTGGCGGATATCGTCACCAAGGCAGTGGACCGGGACCGGACCATCCTTGTCTGCTCGGCCATCAGCGGCTTTACCGACGCTCTCATCCGCACCGGCAGTCTTGCCGCGGCCAGAGACGAGGGCTACAAGGCCATCATAGACGAATATCAGCAAAAGCATCACGACATCATCCGGCAGCTGCTTCCGGAGCAGAGGCAGGTGCAGGCCCAGGAACAATGTGACGGCATCTTCGACTCCCTGCGGGGCATAGCCCATGGCGTCTACCTGCTCGGAGAGCTCAGCGAGGCCAGCCTGGATGCGATACAGGGTACCGGAGAACTGCTTTCCACCCGGATTATGGCCCTGTTGCTCGCCTCAGCCGGCATAGCTGTCAAGTGGGTGGACTCCAGAGAGATAATCAAGACTTTCAAGAAGGCCGGGACGACGGTCGTGGACACCGCCGCGTCCTACGCCAACATGGCGGCTATGCTGGAGCGCAACCCGGTGACCTCCCTGTTTGTACTTCCCGGATTTATTGCCTCCGACAGTCAGGGCCGCACCACGACCTTAGGCCGGGGCGGCTCCGACTACTCGGCCTCCCTGCTGGCCGTGGGTTGCGGAGTGCGCCGGCTCGAGATCTGGACGGACGTGACAGGGATGATGACCGCCAACCCGAGGATTGTCCCCTCGGCCCGGACCATCAGCAACATATCCTACCGTGCCGCCCTGGAACTCTCCCATTTCGGCGCGAAGGTCATCTATCCTCCTACCATACAGCCGGTGGTGTCGGAGGGCATTCCTATCTATGTGAGGAACACTTTCTGTCCTGACGCCCCGGGTACCCTGATAGAGAAGAACCCGCCCCGGAGCAAGGAGAGGCTCGTGGGCATTTCCAATTCCGACAAGATAGCCCTCATCTCCCTGGAAGGCAGCGGTATGGTGGGAGTGCCCGGCTTCTCCGCCCGCCTTTTCGAGAGCCTGAGCCGCAGCGGGATAAGCATCATCCTCATCACCCAGGCATCTTCGGTGAACACTATGTGTGTGGCCATATCTGAAAAAGACGCGGCCAAGGCCAAGGAGGCGGCCGACAGCTGCTTTGCCTACGAAATATCCCTGGGCAAGCTCAATCCGCTGAAGGTCGAGAAGGGTTTCTCGATAGTCTGCCTGGTGGGAGACGACATCATGAGCCAGTGCGGCACTACGGGCCGGATGCTCGCAGCTCTTGGACGTCACGGCATATCCATAAGGGCCACGGCGCAGGGCTCTTCGGAGCGGAACATCTCCGTGGTGGTGCGCTCTGAGGAGGCGGACCGGGCCATCCGCTACATTCACAACGAGTTTTTCGACAGGACTCCGGCCCGGGACATCAACCTCTTCATCGCCGGTTACGGTACGGTCGGCAAGGCGCTGGTGGACATCATCCGCCGCAACGGAGACGCAATAGCAGCCCGCACCGGCAAACGGCTGCGGATCGCGGGCATTTCCAACAGCCGCCGCTATGTGCTGGATACCGAGGGCATTTCTCCCGAGTGGACAGGTGAGCTGCTTGAAGGAGGGGTCAGTGCTGCGGACGATGCTTATTTCGAGGCTCTTGCCCACACGTCTCTGGAAAACTCCGTGTTTGTCGACTGCACTGCCAGCGAGGATGTGGCCTGCAAGTATCCGCTGCTTTTCCAGCACGGCTACTCGGTGGTGGCCTGCAACAAGATAGCCTTCTCGTTCCCGTACTCCCAGTACCGTGCTATCCGCAGCTCGGCCTTGGAAAACGGCGTGAGCCTCAGATATGAGACAACTGTCGGGGCGGCCCTGCCCGTGCTCGATGCCGTATCCCGGTGTGTATGCAGCGGGGACCGGATTCACCGGATAGAGGCCGTGCTGTCGGGGACGCTCAACTATATTTTCAGTACTTATGACGGCGGTGCGGCGGTGACGTTCGCCGATACCGTGCGGCAGGCCGTGGCTGCCGGATACGCCGAGCCGGACCCCCGCATTGACCTCAGCGGCCGGGACGTGCTCCGCAAGCTGCTGATCCTCGCCCGGGAGGCCGGATTGCCTATAGAAGAGGAGGATGTGGCGGTGGAGCCCCTGCTGCCGGCAGAATATTTTGAGGGCGGCACGGAGGATTTCTACTGCAGGCTGCAGGAGCATGAGCCGGAACTGGCGGCCCGGTACAGGGATGCTGCGGAGAAAGGGCTGCGGCGCCGGGTCGTGGCCTCACTGGAGCATTGTACCGATGCGGCGACCGGGTACCGCGCCTCCATTGTCCTGAAGGAGGTGGGGGAGGACCATCCCCTGTTCAACCTCTCCGGAACGGACAACGCCGTTCTCCTGGAGACGGATTTTTATCCCTCGCCGCTGGTAATCCAGGGTGCGGGGGCGGGAGCATACCAGACGGCTTCCGGTATATTGAACGATATTTTAAAATAAACATACCTTATGAAAAGAAATTACAGATTCGAGACCCTGCAGGTCAGGGCGGGACAGGAGATTGATCCGGTGTCCAAGGGCACGGCTGTGCCTATCTATCAGAGTACTGCATACGTTTTTGACGACATGGAGTACGGCAAGGAACTGTTTGAGCTCAAGAAGGCGGGCAATATCTACACCCGCATCACCAACACTACCAACGAGGTGTTAGAGAAGCGCATGGCGGCTCTGGAAAACGGCGTGGCGGCCACGGCGACGGCTTCGGGTCAGTCGGCGGTGCTGCTGAGCATCCTCAATATCGCCGGCCCCGGGGACAATGTGGTGACTTCCCCCTTCCTCTACGGCGGCACCTTCACCATGTTCGCCATCACCCTCAGGGACATGGGCATAGAGATGCGTTTCGCAGCCAGCGACAGGACGGAGGACCTGGAGGCGCTGGTGGACGGCAGGACCAAGGGCATCTTCATAGAGAATCTGGCCAATCCGGCGTTCAGCATCCCGGACTTCGAGCCGATAGTGGAGATGGCCCGCCGTCACGGCATCTGCGTCCTGGTGGACAATACCTTCGGTATGGCGGGGTGGCTGCTGCGGCCGGTGGACTGGGGCTGCAACGTGGTCATCCATTCGGCGACAAAATGGATCTGCGGTCACGGCACGGCTCTCGGCGGAGTGGTCGTGGACGGCGGCAATTTTGACTGGACTCCGGAGAAATACCCTCTGCTGGCGGCTCCCTCGGAGAGCTATCACGGGGTGGTGTACACCGAGGTGTTCGGGTGCGGGGCCTTCGCCGGCAGGGTGAGGGTGGACGGCCTGCGCAATCTCGGTCCGGCTCCCTCCCCGTTCAACTCCTTCCTGATGCTTCAGGGCCTGGAGACTCTCTCGCTCAGGGCAGAGCGCTGCTGTGACAATACCCTCGAAGTGGCCCGTTTCCTCCAGCGTCATCCGGCTGTGGAGAGTGTCAATTACCCCGGGCTCGAGGACAATCCCTATCACGCACTGGGCCGCAAGTACCTCCGGGGCGGATTCGGCGGAGTGCTCACTTTCAGGGTCAAGGGCGGATTCAACGCCGCCGCGGCTCTGGTGGACCGTCTGGAACTGATCCTGCACGTGGGCAGCGTCGGGGATGCCAAGTCCCTGATAGTGCATCCGGCCTCGACGACCCACTCCCAGCTGAGTCCTTCCGAGCAGGTGGCCGCCGGGGTATATCCCAACATGCTGCGGCTGTCGGTCGGTATCGAGCATGTGGATGACCTGATCTATGATCTGGAGAATGCGTTGAACTCTTTGGGAAAACAGGAGGTACGGAAATGAAAGTGGCAGTAGTAGGCGCCACCGGACTGGTAGGTGCCGTTATCCTGAAAGTATTGGAAGAGAGACAATTCCCGGTGTCGGTGCTGCTGCCGGTGGCTTCGGAGCGGTCGGTGGGGCGGACGGTGCGCTTCGCCGGCTCCGAAGTGCCGGTGGTGAGTGCGGAGACAGCCCTGGCGGCCCGGCCGCAGATAGCCCTTTTCTCCGCCGGGGCCGCGGTCTCCCGGAAGCTGGCTCCCCGTTTTGCCGCCATCGGATGCCGGGTGGTGGACAATTCCTCCTGCTGGCGGATGGACCCCTCCGTCCCGCTGGTGGTGCCTGAAATCAACGGCGGTGTGCTGGGAGCGTCGGATATGATCGTGGCCAATCCCAATTGTTCCACCATCCAGATGCTCCTGCCTCTGGCTCCCCTGCACCGCCGCTGGGGTATCCGCCGTATCGTGGTCTCCACCTACCAGTCGGTCTCTGGAACGGGCTACAAGGCCCTGGCGCAGATGGAGGCGGAGCGGGCCGGCCGTCAGTGGGGAGAGTATCCGGCGGTCTATCCCCATCCGATCGACCTGAACATCCTGCCGCATATCGACGATTTCCTGGACAGCGGCTACACCAAGGAGGAGATGAAGATGGTCAATGAGACGCATAAGATCCTGGCCGATCCCGGTATAGCCGTGTCTCCGACGACAGTCCGGGTACCGGTTACCGGTGGCCATTCCGAATCCGTCAATGTGGAACTGAGCCGGGATTTCGACCTTTCCGAAGTGCGTTCCGTCATTGCATCCACCCCCGGTTGCGTCCTGCAGGATGACCCGTCAGCCGCCGTTTATCCTATGCCGTTGTACGCCCAGGGCCGGGACGAGGTCTTCGTAGGCCGCATCCGCCGCGACCCCACCGTCCCCTACGGCCTTAGCCTCTGGTGTGTGGCCGACAACCTCCGCAAGGGGGCCGCTGTCAATGCCGTGCAGATTGCGCAGCTGCTGTTGCAGTACGTGTAGGAAATTTTGCTAACTTGCAGGAAATTTCAAGTACTACCTATTATGAAAAATCTATTTTCAGCAGCATTTATCGCAGCCGCAGCCGTTCTGTTGTCCGGCTGCACATCTGGGGGCAAGTATGTAATCGAAGGCTCAGGTGACCAGCTGGTGGACGGGCACTGGATGTACGTCACTGACGGAGTGGACTGGTCGATGCTGGACTCGGCACTGATAGAGAACGGGACGTTCAGGATAGAGGGTGCCGATATGGGGTCGGAAGTGGCATATCTCTATATGGGGGCCAGTTCCGCGCCTTCGGGACTGTATCAGATGAGCGAGATGATTTTCCTCGAGCCTGGAACCGTGTCGCTGGAGTATGTCCCGGACTATGAGATGTATTTTGCGCATGGAACACCTATGAATGACCTCTACTATGAGCTGTCTTTCGGAGACGCCGGGGATTATGAGGATCCGCTGGACATCATCCGGGACAATCACAACGTGCTGGGTCTTACACTCCTGCGGGGTGTGCTGGTGATGTCCTCCAAGCCGGAGATCGAGACGGTCCTGGCGGAGTTCCCGGAGAGCATGAAGACACATCCGCTTTATATCCAACTGGAGGAGATGCTAGAGCCGATCAAAGCCGACCTCGGAATGCCCTACTGGGACATCGAGGGCAAGGATGTGGAGGGCAATGCGGTGCGGCTCAGCGATGTGGTGGAGCGTGACGGCGTGCGCTATGTGCTGCTGGACCTGTGGGCCTCGTGGTGCGGTCCGTGCCGGGAGGAGAATCCCAATCTGGTCAAGCAGTATTCCCGTTTCCGCAGCTCAGGTTTCGAAATATACGGCATGTCTTTCGACAGTGATCCTGAAAGTTGGCGTAAGGCGTTGAAAGAGTTCGGCATGAACTGGACCAATGTCATTACGGAATTCCCGGGAGGTCCACGTACAAGCCCTATCTGGACCGGCTACGGCATGGACGGCATTCCCTGGAACTACCTCATCGACGCCTCCACCGGAGAGATCATCGCCAAGAACCTCCGCGGTGAAGCCCTTGCCGCCGAGCTCGAGACCCTCTTCACAGAACAAAAGTAAATCGTTATGAATAATTCCCTAAAGCTGTTTTTCACAATCACGATATTATTGTCAGTGTCTATGCTCATAGTGTCAGCTCAGACGCCTGTCCCGGAGTCTGAGCTGATAATATACAAAATGCAGAATTACCGTGACCACAATCCCCTGTATTTCATGGAGGCGGATGAAGTCTACAGAGGTGTGAGGATGATGGCCGACAGCTCATACTCGGCTCATAAGGACAGTCTCGGTAATCTCGTCCTGGACCGCAAGCGCGGCGGTAATGAATATACCTATGATACACTTGGACGTATAACCTCCAATCCCGGAGTTTGGGTCAGCTATCAGTACGAGGGTAATGTTCTGGAAATTAAGGGAGTGGCGAAAGAGGACTGCAGCCTGTCTTTCAAGTATAGGATAGAATATGCCGGAAAGTATCCGGTCCGCAGGAGTATGGTCCATATCAATTATAAGGGAGATGAGGTAAAATCGGAGGAGTGGTGGACCTATGACCGGTTCGGCAGAATGACAGGATATACGGTAGTGGATGAGGGATCGACATTGTCTGATTCCATTTACGCAGTGATAAGTTATAACGGTTATCACACCTATGACCGCAGGAATATAACTGTGTGTCTAAGTGAGGGTCTGCTGTACTACAACCGTCTTGACCAGTATGATGACGCCGGCAGAATAATCCGCTCGTACGTATGCGATGAATATGACTGGACGCAATGTGTCGAGGAATACGAGTATGCGGACAGTCTGAATGCTGCGCCCTATGTCCGGACCACCTCTATCATTCAAAGCAGCTCTCATCCCGCCAATAAGAAAATCAGGGAGACCTATGACTCCAACGCTTGGCTTGTCCGTGTCGAGGAATCGGGAGACGGGGTGATGCCATTTTCAACCAAAGAGGAAATCAAAATAGAATACGATGACAGGGGCAATGTCGTAAAGTGGTTCTTTATCTCCCCTTGGTGGTGTCAGTGCGATTTTGTCGAGTACGAGTATTATTAGAGTTGTTGATGCGTAGGTCAGGATGTATGGCAGGGCATGGCGGTAAATCCTCAGTGCAGATATGACTTTAATGCTTCGACGTACGCGGCGAAGGCACGCGCCCCCGTCTCCGTTATCCTGCACACCGTCCGCGGCTTCTTCCCCGCAAACCCTTTCTCGACAGAGATGTACCCTGCCTCGGAGAGCTTGTCGATCTGCACGCTCAGATTGCCGGCAGTGGCTCCGGTGGCCTCGCGCAGGTACACGAAGTCGGCCTCTTCCATGGTCAGCAGGGTGGACATGACGGCCAGACGCAGTTCGGAGTGCAGCAGCGGGTCGAGTTTTGCAAATTCTCCCATGGCCGCTACTGCAGTTTACTGGTTTGACGGTTGAATATCAGGCCTGGGATGACCAGGGTCATCAGCGCTGCGATGGCCATGATCAGCGGAGTGGGTATGTTCAGGAAGTAGTCGCAGGGCAGTCCCGCTATTCCGCAGATAATGCTGAGAATGAATACGGTCCATGAGCTGCAGAGGACCCCGGTGACTGCACCGGCCATGCCCAGAAGCAGTATTATGACACCGTTTGTCGGTATGGGAATGAAGAACGCCATGATGCCGACGGCTATTGCCAGGATTCCGAATATGCCCCATACGATGCCCACGGACCTGGATACGAAATTCTCGCCCTTCCCCTTGCTCTCGATGCGTTTGAATACCAGCTGATTCAGAGGCCAGCCGATAAATGGAATCAGAAACCAGGCCAGGTTCCACAGATGATTGTTGTCCGAAAGTGTCAGCCCCAGCAGGACAATCCCGGATACGAGGATTACGGTCGTTCCCCAGATGAGCATTGCGGTGCCGCCGCGCCGCTGAAAGTCCTGCCGACTGTTGTTGATGGCCTCAGAGATGATTTCCAATGACTTTTCTACTGAAAGTCCGTTTTTGTCGAAGTTGTTTTCCATTGCTTTAAAATACTTTAAAAAATAAACCAAGTTCTGCAAAAAGAAGAGGGGCGCCGGTCTCCTCTCTTTGTTTACGATGCAAATATAAACCGATTTATTTTATAAACCAAATTTTGTGAAAAATTTTTCGCAAATTTGCGGAAAGAGAAAATGTCCTATGATATCAAGAGTAAAAAAGTATTCAATGGAAAATGAATGGCCGGGCAGTCCGTGCCTTATCCGTTCGGGAAACCGGTACCTATGTATAGTGGCGCTCGCCGCTGTGGCAGCCCTGTCCTGCGTCGGATCTGATGTGGTGTGCGCCCAGACTTCTTCCGGGGATGTGCGGGCTGCGTCCGGGCAGTCCGTGGCTTCGGGTCAGGACCTGGAATCTGCCGGGGTGAGACCCGGATGGCGTCTGGTATGGGAGGAGAATTTCGAGTCGGAGAGGATGGACTGGAGCGTGTGGAGCAAGACGGTGCGGGGGACGGCGGACTGGGCGGATACTCAGTCGGCGGATGAGCGCTGCTACGGTTTCCGGAACGGCAATCTCATACTCAGGGGAATAATCAATGACGACCTGGAGGCGGACACGGCCAGGTATCTGACCGGCGGGGTGGTGACGCAGGGGAAAAAGGCATTTGCCTTTCCGGGCCGAATCGAGGTCCGGGCGAGGCTGCAGGCGGCTACCGGAGCCTGGCCGGCTATATGGCTGCTGCCCTCGGATCCCGCTGTCCGCTGGCCTCAGGGCGGAGAGATAGATATCATGGAGCGGCTTAATTATGACGGTTTCGTGTACCAGACTGTACATTCGAACTACACTTACGTTCTCGGCCACAGGGACGAGCCGGCCAATTACAGTACGATGGAGATAGACCCGGAGGGATTCAATACCTATGGCGTGGATGTCTTCCGGGACAGCGTGGTGCTTTATGTCAACGGAGTCCGGAATTTCTCGTATCCGAGGGTGCCGGATGCCGCTGACACCTTAGGGCAGTTTCCGTTCTTCCAGCCGATGTACCTGCTGATAGACATGCAGCTCGGCGGCAGCTGGGTAGGGGAAACGGACCCGGAGGACCTTCCCGTGGAGATGGAAGTGGACTGGGTACGCTATTATGTGCCGGAGGACGGGCGCCCGGACAGTCCGGAGATCCGGCCTGCGGTGAGCATTGTGCCCCGGCCCGCTGTAATGCGCCTCTCAGAAGGAGCGCCGCTCCGTATTTCCTCCCGCAGACTGTCGGTCTATGCTGCGGACAGACAGCTCCGGAGCACCGTGCGGACGTGGGCCGCATCGCTGGAGAAGCCTTACGCTCCCGGTGTCACAGAGCTCCAGACAGGCTTTACGAGAGTGGTCTCCGAAACCGTCCTTCCCGGAATACGCCTGACTGCTGCTGCGGAAAAGGCTGATATCATATTGTCCCTGGACAGGTCCCTGCCGGAAGAGGGATATGTCCTGACCGTTACCGCTGAGGGGATCCGGATTACCGGAGGAGATGCCGGCGGAGTGTGGTGGGGACTGCAGAGCCTCTCGCAGATACTGGTGCAGAGTGCGGCTGCCGCTCATCCGGGAGATTCCCTTTCTCTGCCCCTGCTGTATGTCGAGGATGAGCCTGTTTTCGGATACAGGGGCGCGATGCTGGACTGCTGCCGTCATTTCTTTACTGTGGACGAGGTGAAGCAGTACATCGATATGCTGGCCCTGCACAAGCTCAATGTGTTTCACTGGCACCTTACCGATGACCAGGGCTGGCGGATCCGGATCCGGAAATACCCGCTTCTGACCCGGACCGGCTCTGTCCGGAAGGAGACGAAGACCGGACATTACGGGGATGCGGCGGCCGGATATGACGGCACTCCCTACGGTGAGGGCTGCTGGTATTCCCCGGAGGATATACGGGAGGTGGTGCGGTATGCTTCGGACCGCCATATTACGGTGATTCCCGAGATAGAGATGCCGGGACATGCGCTGGCTGCTCTGGCGGCGTATCCGTGGCTGGGATGTACAGGCGGTCCCTATGAGGTGAGGACTACATGGGGGATAAGCGACGATGTGTTCTGCATCGGCAAGGAAAGTACTTTCGGGTTCCTGACGGATGTCCTGGACGAGGTGTGCCGGCTTTTCCCCGGGGAGTACGTGCATGTGGGAGGAGACGAGGCTCCCGCAGTGCGGTGGGAGACTTGTCCGGACTGTCAGGCTCTGATGCGCAGGGAACAGCTTGCGGACGAGAGGCAGCTGCAGGGCTATCTCCTTCACAGGATAGAGGAATTTCTGAACGCCCGTGGGAAGAAGCTCATCGGCTGGGACGAGATACTGGAGGGAGGCGTGACACCCGGAGCTACCGTTATGTCCTGGAGAGGACCGGAAGGGGGTATCAGGGCTGCCGGCCAGGGCAATGACGTGGTGATGGTGCCCAAGCGCTATTTCTATTTCGACTACTATCAGACCGCATACCCATCTGCCAACGGAGAACCGCTGGGAATCGGAGGATATGTTCCGCTGGAGCGGTGCTATTCCTTTGATCCGTTCGACGGCCTGGACGGGGAGGCAAGAACGCATATAAAGGGTATTCAGGCCAATACCTGGACGGAGTACATCCCCTGCTTCGACCATGTCCAGCACATGGACCTGCCGCGTCTTTCGGCTCTTTCGGAGGTGGCGTGGGGCAGGTACGGAGCGGATTACGGCGACTTCACGCACCGCCTGGCATCCTCGATGAAAGCCATGTACGAATATTATGGCTGGATATACGCTCCGTATGTGTTTGATGGTGTGAAATAGAGTAATTATGATTATCTTTGGATGCAATTAATCCGGAAGAATATGAAAAGACTGTTGCTCATAATCATGTCTGTCGTCCTGCTGGCCTCGTGCGGGGAGGGACAGAAGATAAAAGTGGCTGTGTTCCAAGGAGACGGAGGTGCCGCGACGTGCATCCGCGAGACGGTGGCGGCTCTCAGTCTGGACGAGGATATGGAGGTGCGGATCGTGCACAGCAGCGATATTGCTGCGGGAGTTCTGGACAGCCTGGATGCTATCGTGATTCCCGGAGGCGGGGGCAGCCGTCAGTATCTCAGTCTGGGTCAGACCAATATGGCTCTGATAAAGGATTTCGTACATCGCGGAGGAGGGGCTGTCGGCATCTGCGCCGGAGCCTATCTGTTCTCCAATACTCCGGACTACACCTGCATGGCCCTGACCGGTGCCCGCGCCATCGACCGCGAGCATGACAACCGCGGCCACGGTATGGCCAAGATGACTCTGAACAAGGAAGGCAGGAAGATATTCCACGAGCTGGCGAAGGAGGACACATCCTACGTCTTCTATTATGAAGGTCCCGTCTTCGTGGAAAGCGACGTCCCCTACACGTCTTTCGGAACAATGGAGAGCGACGTACACGAGGAGGGAGGCGCTCCGGCAGGTATGACAAACGGCAAGCCCTTCCTGACGGGCAATGACTACGGCAAGGGCAAGGTATTCACGGTGGTGGGACATCCTGAGGCGACTCCCGGCAAGATGTGGATGGTGCCCCGTATGGTGCGCTGGACCCTCGGCAAGCCGCTGAAGACGTATCCGGCAGAGGTGCTTACACCACCGGTGGCTCCCGAGGAGATACTCATGAGCGTGGACGACCTGCGCTACGAGTCGCAGTGTTTCCAGACCTTCCTGTACGGTACGGCTCAGGAGAAGGTGGCGGCCCTCGGGTGGCTCGAGGACCATTATTCCTGGGACTGCAGGACCTGGCTGCAGGGGCTGCTCTACGACGCCTCTCCTCAGGTGAGGGCGAGGGCCGCGAAGTACATCGGGGCGCTACAGTACCTGCCCTATGAGGCTGACCTGAAGGCAGCTCTGCTGAGGGAGAACGACACGAAGGCCCGTGCGGCCATGCAGCAGGCGCTGGACGCGCTGGCGGCTCTAAGACCATGGAAATAGTTTCAATTTTATAAACGTAATACCTAAGTTATGATTAAACAAGTATTGACTATCTGTGCGGCTGCGGCTGTGTCCGTGTCCGCAATGGCTCAGGGCGGCATCACCGATGAGATGATGACTCAGATCCGTCAGGGCTGGCAGGGAACTCCAGAGGAACTGGCTCTTCGCAACGCCATCTCTGCAAACGACATCAACAGACTGTCGGTAAGGCAGGGTATCGAGTCCACCTACGATTTTTATTTTTCCGATGAGGTGAAGTCCAAGGGTATCTCCGACCAGGAGTCCAGCGGCCGCTGCTGGCTCTTCTCCGGTATGAACGTGCTGAGGGCCGCCATGATTGAGAAATACGGTCTCGGCCCCTTCGAGTTTTCCCAGAACTACATCTTCTTCTACGACCAGCTCGAGAAGGCCAACCTTTTCCTCCAGGGCATCATCGACACCCGTGACCTGCCCATGGACGACCGCAAGGTGGAGTGGCTCTTCCGTCATGCGATAGGGGACGGAGGCCAGTTCACTGGAGTGTCCGACCTTATCACCAAGTACGGTATCGTGCCCTCCAACGTGATGCCCGAGACCTATTCGAGCAACCACACCTCCGGCATGTCCCGTCTGCTCAACCTCAAGCTGAAGGAGTTCGGCCTGGAGCTCCGTGAGATGACCGGCTCCAAGAAGGAGCTGCCCTCCCTGCTCGAGGCCCGCAAGGTGGAGATGCTCGCCTTCGTGTACCGCTTCCTGGTGCTCAATCTGGGCGAGCCGCCCGCAGAGTTCACCTGGACTATGTATGACGCTGAGGGCAAGCCGGTCAGCACTAAGACCTATACTCCGAAGTCTTTCTATGACGAGTATGTGGGCGTGGATCTGAAGAACAACTACGTGATGCTGATGAACGACCCTACCCGCGAGTTCTACAAGGTCTACGAGATAGAGTACGACCGTCATCAGTACGACGGCAAGAACTGGCTGTACATCAACCTTCCCATCGAGGAGATCGAGGCCATGGCCATCGCATCCATCAAGGACGGCACCATGATGTACTTCTCCTGTGACGTGGGCAAGTTCCTAGACCGCACCAACGGTGTCCTGGATGTGAACTACTACGACTACGGCTCATTGATGGGCACCACCTTCGGTATGGACAAGCGTGAGAGAATCCTCACCGGTTCCAGCGGCTCCTCCCACGCCATGACCCTCATGGCAGTGGACCTCGACGAGAACGGCAATGCTAAAAAATGGATGGTAGAGAACTCCTGGGGCATGACCGGCCACAACGGACATCTCGTGATGACCGACGAATGGTTCGAGGAGTACATGTTCCGTCTCGTGGTGGAGAAGAAGTATGTGCCCGAGGATATCCTCAAGCTTCTGGACACCACTCCGATCATGCTTCCGCCCTGGGATCCCATGTTCGCGGAGGAACTGTAATCCGAGATGTCATGGAACGCCTGCGCAGGATATGGCTATTCTATTATGAAGGCTTCAGGGACATGTCGTCCCTCGGGAGGACCCTGTGGATAGTGGTCCTCCTGAAGCTCTTCATTATGTTCGCTGTCCTGAGGGTATTCTTTTTCCGTCCGGCTCTGGCCGACTGTGAGACGGACGCGGAGAAGAGTCAGACGGTGATTGAGAATCTTATAAAATAATCGTTAACCAAACAAAACCTTAAGCAAATGACATTATTAGCAACGCTGGTAGACCTTTCGAGGTGGCAGTTCGCCCTGACGGCCATGTACCACTGGCTGTTCGTGCCCCTGACCCTCGGCCTCGGCTTTCTGATAGCCTTTATGGAGACCCGGTACGTGATGACCGGCGACGAGTTCTGGAAGCGGACTACGAAATTCTGGATGAAGCTCTTCGCCGTCAACTTCGCAATGGGAGTGGCGACCGGTATCATCCTCGAGTTCGAGTTCGGAACCAACTGGAGCAACTACTCATGGTTCGTGGGCGACATCTTCGGCGCTCCGCTGGCCATTGAGGGTATCTTCGCATTTTTCATGGAGAGTACCTTCTTCGCGGTGATGTACTTCGGCTGGAACAAGGTGAGCAAGAAAGCTCATCTGGTATCCACCTGGCTCACGGCCATCGGAACCAATCTCTCCGCCGTCTGGATCCTCATCGCCAACTCCTGGATGCAGTATCCCGTGGGCATGGAGTTCAACCCCGATACAGCCCGCAGCGAGATGACGGACTTCTGGGCGGTAGTCTCTTCCCCCGTGGCCATCAACAAATTCCTCCACTCGGTGACCAACGGCTACGTGCTCGCCTCTGTATTCGTAATCGCCGTATCCTCCTGGTTCCTGCTTAAAAAGCGGGAGACACTCCTGGCCCGCAAGTCCATCCGCGTGGCCTCCGTCTTCGGAATCATATCCCTCGCCGTGCTCATCGGCACCGGTGACGGCTCGGCCTACAACGTGGCCAAGGTGCAGCCTATGAAACTTGCCGCCATGGAAGGCCTCTACGACGGCTCAGAGAAGGCTCCGCTGGTAGCAGTCGGCATCCTGAACCCGGACAAGGACATCGTCGGTGAGGACGGCGCGGACGAGGACCCCTACCTCTTCGAGATATCCTTCCCCAACATGCTCTCGTTCCTGGCCACCCGTCAGGCAGACGGCTTCGTGCCCGGCATCAACGACATCATCGAGGGCGGCTACGAGTTCACCGACCGGGAAGGCAATACCTACATCGAGCCTTCCTTCGTCGAGAAGAAGGCCATGGGTACCGCCGCAGTCATGGCACTGGCTGACTACCAGACAGCAAAGCAGGCCGGAGACACTCAGGCGATGGCCCAGGCGGAGGCCGTTCTCGAGCAGAACTTCGACTACTTCGGCTACCACTACATCGAGGAGCCGGAGGACCTGGTGCCCAATGTCCCGCTGGTCTTCTACGCCTTCCATATCATGGTGGCCCTCGGCATGTTCTTCATCCTGCTCTTCGTCCTCTACATCATCTTCGAGTGGAAGAACCTCATCGTCAGCGACAAGCACAAGTGGCTCCTGTGGCTGGGCATCATCAGCGTGCCCCTGGTCTACATCTGCTCCCAGTCGGGCTGGATCGTAGCCGAGGTCGGCCGTCAGCCCTGGACCATCCAGAACCTGCTGCCCGTGAACGCGGCAGTATCGGGAGTCGAGCCGGGCAACGTACTCACGACCCTGATCATCTTCGCGGTGCTTTTCACCGCCATGCTCGTCGTGGAAATCAGCATCATGCTCAAACAGATTAAGAAAGGAGGAGAATAATCATGGATACACTGTATTTTCTGCAACATTACTGGTGGGCGCTGGTAGCCCTCCTCGGCGCTATCCTCGTTTTCCTGCTCTTCGTTCAGGGCGCTCAGGGACTGCTGCTGCGCACCGCCTCCTCGGAGGATGAGAAGGACCTGGTAGTCAAATACGCCGGGCACAAATGGGAAATCACCTTCACCACCCTCGTCACCTTCGGCGGAGCGGCCTTCGCCTCCTTCCCCCTGTTCTATTCCACCAGCTTCGGAGGAGCCTACTGGCTGTGGATCTGCATCCTGCTGCTCTTTGTGATTCAGGCGTTCTCCTTCGAATACCGCAAGGCAGCCGGCAATATTTTCGGGGCCCGTACCTTTGAGATTTTCCTCTTCCTGAACGGAGCCCTCGGCACCTTCCTCCTCGGAGTGGCCGTCGGCACCTTCTTCACCGGAGGCGCCTTCACCGTGGACAAGGTCTCCATCACCGATGCCGCCTCCCCCGCCATTTCGACCTGGGCCAACGGCTGGCACGGCCTGGATGCCCTCGCCAACCCGATGAACCTCCTGCTCGGAGTGGTGGTGTTCCTGGCCGCCAGGACCCTCGGCCTGCTCTACCTGCTGACCAAGCCGGATGTCGGCGCATTTGCGGATAAATGCCGCAGACGGCTGATGATCACCGCCCCCGCATTCGTCCTGACCTTCGTGGCCTTCGTCCTCTGGCTCTTCCTCAGGACCGGCTATGCGGTGGATCCCGCGACAGGCGTAATCTCGCCCGAGCCCTTCAAATACCTGCACAACATCCTGCACACCTGGTGGATAGCCGTGGTATTCCTGCTCGGCGTTGTCCTCGTGCTGGCAGGTCTCGGAAGGCATTTCCTCGGCAGGGGCCTCAGACAGAACTTCTACATCGTAGGTGCAGGCGCACTGCTCGCTGTCTGGGCCATTCTGCTCATCGCGGGCTTCAACGACACAGCCTATTATGTCTCGACCGTGGACATCCAGGACTCCCTGACCCTCTACAACAGCTCCTCCAGCCTGTTCACGCTCAAGGTGATGGCCTGGGTATCCCTGGCTATCCCTTTCGTTATCGCCTATATCGTCTGGATGTGGCGCAAGATGCGGTAAAACACGCAGAAAGGGGCAAAATGCCGCGTTGCCTTCGGTCCCTGGCTCAGTCATTTACGTCCAGCAAACTCCTTCGCCAGGAACATAGGAAGCAGGTGCCTCTTATGCAGGTCAGCTGATAACGAAAATGAGAAGGTGGTGGCGATATGCCGTTTCTCCCGGCACCTTCCTGACAGGGATTCCGGACAATGCTGGTGAGATAGGCTTCTGAGGCGGGGAGTTTCATAACGAAATCGAGAAGGTGCCGGGAAAACGGCGCTTTTGTCGGCACCTTACGAGAGGAGGTACTTATGAAAAAAGTTCCGATGGAGGATTCCACCGGAACTTTTTATGTTGAGTGATGTGCCGCAGGATGCTAGAAGAGCTGGGCGCGGGCGGTCTCGACTGCGTCTTTCAGCTCGGTGAGCTGGCTGCGGAGTTCATTCGCGTTGGTGGCGTTGAGAACCTCGAGGGGCTTGAGGATGGTCTGGATCTCTTCGAGCTCAGGTTCGTAGGGAATCAGGGACTTGATACCCTCGTGAACGAGAATCAGACGGTAGGAAACTTCGGAAGCGGTCTGGTCGTTGAACAGGGGCATGAAGAGGTCGATGTTCCGGGTGATGATGTAGAGGTGCTCGAGGGAGCCGGCGGCCATGGTCTCCCAGAAGTAGGCCACGGTGTTGCTCTTTACGCTCTCATTGTAGTACTGCTGGACATTGGGGCCCATGTTGTTGAGCAGACTGGCGCTTTTCTCGACGTCAGTCGGTATGGCAGGGTCGTTGATGTCCACGATGAGTTTCGCGAGTGTCTGCTTGTAAGCATCCAAAGGCATGTCGAAAAGTTTGGCGAACCTCATGTCCACGTAGTAAACGATGAGTGCCCTGTACTTCTCGCTCAGTGTAACGGCCTCGGAAACCTTGTCAAGGGGCATCAGGTAGTCGGGTCTGTTTTTCTTGACTGCGGCGCTGAGGTTTACCTTACCGTTGTCGATGTTTTCAACGATGGGAGTTGCATTGATGCGTCCCAGCTCTGAAACAAGTGAGTCGAGCTTAATCTTGATGTCGGCCTTGATGTACTGCTCCTCCACGCTTTCGGTGTCGGCGGCCTTCGTCTCGGATTTCTTCTTGTTCTGGTTGTTTCCGCATGAGCAGAGAAGCACCAGCGAGGCGGCCATCAGTATGATGTATGTCCTTTTCATCAGTCCCGGAGGTTAATAAATAAGTTAAATAAGCTGCTCGCGTGCGTTCTTGATGGCACCCTTGAGCTCGAGGAGCTGGTCGCGGAGCTCGGCAACGTTGGTGGCGTTGATTACCTCGAGGGGAGCCAGAACGGTATGAATCTGCTCCATCTCGGGATGATAGGGAACGAGGGACATTACGCACTCGTGAACGAGTATGAATCGGTAGGATATTTCGGAAGCTGCCTGGTCATCGAAGCAGGGCAGGAACTTGTCGATGTTCTGGGTAAGGATGTAGAGCTGCTCTACGGTTCCGGCTGCTATTGCCTCCCAGAAGAGATTGAGGGTACCTGCCTTTACAGACTCCTCGTAGAATTTCATTATTCTGGAATCGAGAGAATCCTGGGACTTTGTCTCAGCAATGGCGTTGAATGCAGGATTGTTGATGTCCACGAGCAGTTTGGCGATAGCCTGCTTGTAGTCATCAACGGGCATGCCGTAGAGATTGGCGATGTTCATGTCGCAGCTGAGCATAGTGAAGATCCTGTATTTCTCGACGAGTGTGATAGCCTCGTCAGCCTTGGATGCAGGAAGAAGGTATGAGGGCTTGTGCTGTTTCTCTTTGTCGGTCAGGGTCAGCGTTCCGTTCTGAATGTCGACCATGACGGGGGTAGACAGGCGTCCCATCTCCTTTACCAGGGAGTCGAGCTTGATCTTGAGGTCTTCCTTGATGTACTGCTCTTCTATGTTCTCGGCAGTCTTGGTCTCGGATTTCTTCTTGTTCTGGTTGTTGCCGCAGGCGCAGAGAAGCACCAGAGAGGCGGCCATCAATACGATAGAGATTTTTTTCATCGTGTTTATTATTAGTAGTAAGTATATTCGTATATAAAACCTTGCAAAGGTAAGGTATCCTATGAAAAATCGCAACTAATTTCCCCGTTTTCTCATGAACCTTCCCGGAATATCCAGAAAGAGCAGGACGCCGGCGCACAGGCACATCAGCAGCAGGATTCCTACGTTGAATGTCAGAGTGCTGATTTTCATATTGCCCAGAATCTTCGTGGAGCTGTAGAACGGGGCCCTTCCGTTGTGGGAGGGAGGGTCGAGCCACACCTGCCCGACACGGGGCACGATGGTGCCGTCGATGACTGTGTAGAGCTCCTCAGAGGCTGAATTGATGACCAGGGATTCCAGGAAATTGTTCCAGTTGTCCCTGCGCAGTTCCAGCAATGCTTCCCGCCCGTGTATGTCCCGATAGGCCGTGAGCAGCCGGTCAGCGGCCAGTGTGGCTCTGGACCCCATTTCCCCCAGAGTATCTCCGGCGTAGGTGAGCCATTCCTGGATTCCGGCCCGCATAGTGGTGTCGAATGCCCCGTGCCTGATGTATTCCAGCCGGCCTTCATAGGGCCTGATGCCGAACCGCTCCCAGAGTACCGGCATCCCCCGGCGGACGATTTCCAGGTCCGCGCTGTCGGCGGTCTCCAGCCTGGATTCCAGCTCGCCGATATATGCGTTGCGGTAGTACTGGGTCTGGTACTTGACCTTGTCATATCCGAAGATGTTCCGCTCGAAGTCATTGTAGGCAAAGGAGCTGACGGCCAGTGCCTCGAAGGCCCACCGGGAGGGTATCACGTCGCCTATGACAGGTACGTTGCCGGTGGTGGAGCGGGGAGTGAGGTCCTCGAACTTGACCACCAGGCCGCAGAGCAGTATCTGGGGTATGAGCAGCAGGGGGATGGTGATGTATATCGAGACTATCGAGCTGAGGGACTGGGAGAGGATGAGGCCGGTGAGGTTGGCCAGCACGGCCGAGAGGAAGAGAATCAGCCACCAGAACCAGAATCCGAAGCTTACGCCCATGACCGTGTTCCCGACCAGGATGAAGAGCAGGGTCTGGAGCAGGGATACGCCTCCCAGGTACAATATTTTGGACCATAGGTAGGAGGAACGGGACAGCCGCAGGAATTTCTCACGCTTCAGCAGGGCCCTGTCCTTGAAGATCTCCTCGGCGCTGACGCTCATCCCGGCGAAGATGGCCACGATGACGGCCATGAAGATGTAGGATACGAAATTCTTGTTGTCCATCACCGTATAGCCTGTCTCCGGGGCGTACCGGGTCAGCAGGGCTACTATCAGGGCGAGCAGCGGGGTCTCGGCGAGGGTGATGAGCAGGTACTGAGTGTCTGGCAGCTTGGTCCGCAGGTTCCTCTGCAGGAAAATCAGCAGCTGCCTCAGCTTCGACGGACGTTTCTGCTCAGTCTCCGGAATCTCCTTCTGTTCCACGGGGGCGCTGCTGTCCGCCCGCTCGAGGTACATCCTGTGCCATTCCTGGGGCGATACTTTGCGGCTGTCAGTAATCTTTCCGCTGTCGTCCAGGGCTTTCTCGTCTATGATGTTGAGGATGATCTCAGGATTGACGTTGCCACAGAGGGAGCAGGTGCTGACCTCGGCGTCGGCGTAGTTGGCCGCTCGTTTGAAGTAGGTGACGGCCTCGATGGGGTTGCCGTCGTAGACCGGATAGCCGCCTCTGTCCAGGAGCCACAGCCGGTCGAAGAGCTTGAATATGTCTGAGGATGGCTGGTGGATATTGACCACTATCAGCCGTCCTTTATAGGTCTGTTCCTTGAGCAGGTTGATTACCTTCTCGGAATCGGAGGAGGAGAGTCCGGATGTGGGCTCGTCGAGGAAGAGGACGGCGGGCTCGCGGATGAGCTCCAGGGCTATGTTGAGCCGCTTGCGCTGGCCTCCGGAGATGTATTTGTGGATGGGCGAGCCGACTTTAAGGTGCTTGGTGCTTTCTAAACCGAGGTCCCGGAGTATGGAGTCAACCTTAGCTGATATCTCCTCCCTGCTCAGGTCTGCGAAGCAGAGGCGGGCGGTGAACATCAGGTTCTCGTAGACGGTCAATTCCTCTATCAGCAGGTCGTCCTGCGGTACGAAGCCGATCAGGTCCTTGACCTTGGGGTCGGAGATGTCCCTGCCGTTGAGGGTGATGGAGCCGCTGTCGGGCGGTATGGTGCCGTTTAGTAGGGACAGCAGCGTGGACTTGCCGGTTCCGCTGCCTCCCATGACGGCTACCAGCTGTCCGCTGCGTAGGTCGAATGTGAGGTCGTGCATGCCGTTGTCGCTTCCGGGAAAACGGAAGTTGATGTCTCTGCCGGAGAGGACTATCTCGTGTTTCCGGCATCCGGTGTCGTACAGGGCGGAGATGTTGCTGTAGTAGAGCGGGAGCATGTGCCTGCTTTTGAGCACGCCGCTCTGCTGCCATACGAGGAATGTGCCCGGAAGGACGGGGATGTCGTTCATCAGCACTGTGTCGGGACCATTGTAACTGAAGAGAATCTTGTTGTATCTCTCAAGGTTGATCAGGCGCAGCTCGCCGTTCATCCCATCGCGGGTGAGGGTGAGCACATGTGCGTTGGTCTCTCCGGAAACATAGCATACGAAGTCCGCAAAGATGTCTCCGTCCACTTCGAAGAGCTCCGCCACCTTTCGGAATATCTGCAGGTTCTCCTCAGATATTCCGGCTCCTCTCTGCGAGCCGGGAGTGGGATCGCAGAATTCCATCAGACGCAGCAGCATCAGGGTCTGGTCCTCGCGGGATATCCTGTGCTTGATGTTGCTGCAGATACCTTCTATGATGGCGTCCTTGTCCAGCTCCGGCGATATGTCGTAGAAGTCCCTCAGGTCGGAGTACAGCGGCAGATAGTCGTCCAGCATCCTGACGCCGAAGTGCTTGGTCAGGTAGTTGGAGAGCATCTGCAGGGACCGGCTCTTGTCGGTCCGGTTCACTGCGCCGAAGAGGGCGAAGAGGTTCAGGAGTCCGGATAGAAGGATGTCATTCATAGGAATAAGGGGTGTTTGATTAAATTGAAAATGAGGCTGTGTCCGAAATGTGTTTCCAGACACGGCCTCATTGATTGAATCGCAGGTGTGCCCGTTACTTCACTACTGGAACGAGGTTGCGGTCACCGTAGCCGTTGTCCACCCTGGCGCATGCGGGCCAGAACTTGTTGTCGCGGATCCACTCAAGGGGATAGGCGGCCTCCTCGCGGGAGTAGGGATGGCTCCAGGAGTCGGAGCATACCTCCTCGGCGGTGTGGGGCGCCATCTTCACGACGTTGTCGGCCTTGTCGGCCTTGCCTTCCTTGATGGCCTCGCACTCCCTCTTGATGCTGATCATGGCGTCCACGAAGCGGTCGAGCTCCTCGAGGGACTCGCTCTCGGTGGGCTCCACCATCAGGGTCTCGTGTACGGGGAAGGAGAGGGTAGGAGCGTGGAAGCCGTAGTCCATCAGACGCTTGGCGATGTCGGTGGCGTCCACTCCGTAGTCAGCCTTGAAGTTCTGCAGGTCTACGATGCACTCGTGGGCCACACGTCCGGTGACTCCGGTGTAGTAGATGTTGAACTCCTTGGACAGGCGGGAAGCCAGGTAGTTGGCATTGACGATGGCCATCTCGGTAGCCTTGCGCAGTCCGTCGGGACCGAGCAGCTTGATGTAGGCGTGGGTGATGGGGGCGAGCAGGGGGCTGCCGTAGGGAGCCGATGCCACTGCAGTCACGTCATGACCGCCGCACTGGGGCATTACGGGATGTCCGGGCACGTAGGGCGAGAGGTGGGCTGCCACGCAGATGGCTCCTACGCCGGGACCGCCGCCGCCGTGAGGCATTGCGAAGGTCTTGTGCAGGTTGAGGTGGCATACGTCGGCGCCGATGAAGCCGGGGTTGGTGATGCCGACCTGGCCGTTCATGTTGGCTCCGTCCATGTAGACCTGACCGCCGTTCTCGTGGATGATGTTGCAGATCTCGCGGATCTTGACCTCGAATACTCCGTGGGTCGAAGGATAGGTGATCATGATGCCGGCCAGACTGTCCTTGTTGGCCTCGGCCTTCTGGCGCAGCTCGTCCACGTTGATGTTGCCGTGCTCGTCGCAGCCGACCAGGACGATGTTGAATCCGGCCATGGCGGCGCTGGCAGGGTTGGTTCCGTGAGCGGAGGTAGGGATGACGACGGTGTTGCGCGAGCCCTGTCCCTGAGCCTCGAGATAGCGGCGGATGGTCATCAGGCCGGCATACTCGCCTGCGGCGCCGGAGTTGGGCTGCAGGGAGCAGCGGTCAAATCCGGTGATGACGCAGAGGTCATGCTCCAGCTCGGAGAGTATCTGGTTGTAGCCCTCGGTCTGCCATGTGGGTGCGAAGGGATGCACGTCGGTGAGCTCGCTCCAGCTCAGGGGCAGCATCTCGGCTGCGGCGTTGAGCTTCATGGTGCAGGAGCCCAGAGGTATCATGGAGTGGGTCAGGGAGATGTCCTTGCGCTCGAGTTTCTTGATGTAGCGCATCATCTCGGTCTCCGAGTGGTACTTGTTGAAGATGCTCTCGGTGAGGATGGCGCTCTCCCTCTTCATGGGCACGGGATATTCGGTGCCGCGGGCGCACTCGGCCTTGACTCCGAAGATCTCAGCGATCTTCACGGCCTCGGCGCAGTCGGACAGCTCGTCGAAGGAGATCTGTACGGTCTGGTCGTCGGGATAGTAGAAGTTGAAACCTGCGGCCTCGGCCTTCTCGCGGATCTCGCCGGCGTTGACTCCGAGCACGCGGATAGTGTCGAAGAAGTCCTCGTTGGCGAGCTTATAGCCGCCCTTGCTGAGCAGGGCTGCCATCGCATGGGCGTAGTTGAAGGCGTTCATGGCTATCTCGCGGATGCCCTCGGGTCCGTGGTATGCGGCGTACATGCCGGACATCACTGCCATCAGGGCTGTGGCGGTGCAGATGTTCGAGGTGGCCTTCTCTCTCTTGATGTGCTGCTCGCGGGTCTGGAGGGCCAGACGGAGGGCATTCTTGCCGAGACGGTCAACGGATACGCCGATGATGCGGCCGGGGATATTTCTCTTGTACTGGTCGCGGGTGGCCATCCAGCCTGCTGTAGGACCGCCGTAACCCATGCCGAGGCCGAATCTCTGGGCAGTACCGACAGCTACGTCGGCTCCCCATGCGGCGGGCTCCTTCATGACTGCCAGTGCGAGAATATCGCAGTGGGCGGCCACGAGCATACCGGCCTTGTGGGCTGCGTCGCAGAATGCGGTGTAGTCGCGGACCTCACCGTCAGCTGCGGGATACTGGAGCAGCGCTCCGTAGCACTCGGGGTCGAAACCGGCAGCGAGGACTTCCTTCCAGTCGCCTACGGTTACTTTTATTCCCAGACCCTTGGCCCTGGTCTCGATGACCGAGAGCACCTGGGGGAAGATGTTCCTGTCCACGAAGAAGGTGTTCTTTCCGGCCTTCACGGCGTCGCGGGGACGGAGCTCATGGATCATCCTCATGGCCTCACCTGCGGCAGTGGCGTCGTCCAGCATGGAGCAGTTCGACATGGGGAAGCCGGTCAGGGAGGAGATCATGGTCTGGAAGTTGATGAGAGCCTCCAGGCGGCCCTGGGATATCTCGGCCTGATAGGGAGTGTAGGAGGTGTACCACGAGGGGTTCTCGAAGATGTTGCGGGAGATTACGGGCAGCGATGCGGTGCCGTAGAAGCCCAGACCGATCATCGAGCGGAAGTTGCGGTTCTTGGATGCTATTTCCTTGAGACGTGCCAGATAGGCGTGCTCGGATACGTGTTCATCCAGCTTGAGAGGCTCGCTGAGCAGGATATCCGAAGGGATGGTCTGCTTGATGAGCTCGTCTATGGAGCTGACTCCGATAACATCCAGCATCTGCTTGATCTGAGACTGTCTCGGACCGTTGTGTCTGTCTACAAAATTGAGTGGCATAGTCAGTGTTTTTTATGAATTTTAAAGTATTTTCTAACAAACTTCAAAATTAGTAATTTTTTCAACTCGCACCGCTCCTATTTCCATCTTTCGAGGTCAAATCTCAAGTGAATGAACAGCAGCAGTGTGAATGTCAGGAAGGACGAGCCTCCGTAACTGATCAGCGGCAGGGGAATTCCCACTACCGGCATGATCCCGATGGTCATGCCTACATTGACGAAGACGTGCATGAATACAATTGATGCCACGCAGTAGCTGTAGACCCGGAATCCTCTTTCCTTCTGTCTCTCTGCCGAAAAGATTATGCGCAGGATTATGGTAAGGTACAGCCCCAGGACAGCGATGCATCCCAGGAATCCCCATTCTTCCCCGATGGTGCAGAAGATGAAATCGGTGCTCTGCTCCGGGACGAAGTTGAACTTGGTCTGCGTCCCTTCCAGGAATCCCTTGCCGGTGAGTCCGCCCGAGCCGATGGCTATCTTGGACTGGTTGACATTGTAGCCGGCTCCCATGAGGTCCTGGGAGATGCCCAGGAGGTTCTCGATCCTGTCGCGGTGGTGCGGCTGCAGGACATTGTGGAAGATGAAGTCGACGGAGAATATCAGTACGAAGGAGACGATGAGCGGGATGACATAGGCTCTCCAGCGGATCCTTGAGCGTATGCAGTGGATGACGTAGCCGGCCGTGCAGAGGAGACAGATGATCAGCAGCCAGTATTCCGGTTCCAGGGGATTGATCCTGTCGATGGACTCAATGGCCAGGAGACGCGGGATGAAGGCAGAGGCAGTGATGAACCCGGCGAAGATGAGGAAGGTGCGTACAGGGGTTCTGGAGTGCAGGGCCATGATTGTGCCGGTTACTCCGACAGCAGCAAGGATGGATACGGAGGGGGAGAATTTGAGGGTGAGCAGGAAAAGCAGTATGGCGAATCCGGCGAAGGCCAGGATCTGACCGGGCAGCCCCTCGCGGTAGAGCATGAATGCCAGGGAACAGTACACCAGTATGGTCCCGATATCCGGCTCGAGGGCGATAAGTCCGACTGGAACAATGATGATGGCGGCGGCTTTAAGGAAGTCGACGGTTCTTGAGAGCTTGAATCCGAACGATCCCATTACCCTGGACAGGCACAGTGCTGTAGCGATCTTCGAAAATTCGGAAGGCTGTACGGCGAATCCTCCTGGCAGGCTGAGCCAGGACTTCGAGCCGTTTACCTCGTGTCCGAAGAGCAGCACTGCCACCAGCAGCATGGCTGACAGCACGTACAGGGGCCAAGCCATACTGTGCAGGAACCGGGAGTTGAACAGCAGCAGCAGAATGATGCCTGCTGTGGCCGACACACCGATCCACAGCAGCTGGTTGCCGCTCCGTGAAGCCAGCGAGAAGATGCCGGCCGCCTCGTCGCTGTAGGTCGAGGCGTAGATGTTGAGCCATCCGAAGACCGCCAGTGCGATGTAGCAGCCTATCAGGACCCAGTCCAGTTTTTTATATGTGCTTTTTACAGGGCTCATGGCGGATCAGTCTTTTACGGGCGGAACATAGTCGGGACTGGCCGGTACCTTATGCAGCAGATTGGCATCGAGTATCCTCTGTTCGACCCATTTCCGGCTCTCAGAGATGTCTCCCCTGAGATATTTTTCTACCAGGAGGGAGGCGACCGGGGCTGCCCAGGTGGCTCCGAAACCGGCGTTCTCGATGTAGACGGCGACAGCTATCCTGGGATCCTCGCGCGGAGCGAAGCATACGAACACCGCGTGCTCGTCGCCGTGGGGATTCTCGGCCGTACCGGTCTTTCCGCAGATTTCAAGTCCCTCGACTGCTGCGATTCTGGCTGTGGCGCTTTCTCCCAGCGGCGCGTTGACAGCCTTGTACATGCCTTCTATGACCTTTTCGAAGAGGGTGGTGTCGATCAGCGTATAGTGTTTCTCGCGGTATTTGGAGTCAGTCGAGTCGCTGCCGTGTCCGCGTACTATGTGCGGAATATAATAATGACCCCGGTTGGCGATGGTTGCGGCCAGATTGGCCAGATGCAGTGGGGTGCAGCCCAGCTCGCCCTGTCCGATGGAGAGGGATATCACGGAGAGGGCTTTCCAGCCGCCCTTGCCGTAAATCCCGTCGTAGGTCGCGGATGTGGGGACAAATCCGGGTCTTTCTGAGGGAAAGTCCGAGCCCAGCCTGGTTCCGAACCCGAAACTGCGGACGTATTCAGCCCATCTGTCGAGGGCCTCGGCCTCTGATGAGAACCGGGGACTCTCCAGCAGGTCCCGGAACATGTAGCAGAAATAGGCGTTGCAGGAGGTCATGATGGCTTCGGTCATGTCCACGGGAGATTTGTGGGAGTGGCACCCGACGTGGATGCCGCGGGCGTAGAATCCTTCGTGGCAGGGGAATTCCGTGGCGGGCGTGATGACCCCTTCCTGCAGTCCGATCAGGGCATTGACGAGCTTGAACACCGAGCCTGGCGGCTGCGGGGACATCACGGCCCTGTTGAACATGGGTGTGAACGGGTCGGAGGCGATTTCTCCATAGTATTTGTTGATTTGCCCGAGTACCGATACGTCAATGCCGGGGGAGGATATCATGGACAGAATCTCCCCGGTGGACGGCTCGATGGCGATAACTGAGCCGACTTTATTGCGCATAAGCATCTCTCCGTAGTTCTGAAGCTCCGCGTCGATGGTCGAGACCACGTCACGGCCCGGTACGGCGGGTTTGTCGAACGCTCCGTCGCGGTAGGAGGACTGTATCCTGTTGCTGGCATCGCGCAGGTAGATGCTGTAGCCTTTCTCACCCCTTAGCATGGACTCGCAGGTCTCTTCCAGTCCAGTCCTGCCGGTGTAGTCTCCTGCTGCATAGTCAGGGTGCTTGTCCAGGAAGTCCCGGTCCACTTCCGTGACGTATCCCAGCAGATTGCCTCCGGCGTTGTAGGGGTACATCCTTGTAGTGCGCGGCACGCCCCTGAATTCTGGGAACTTGTGGGCCACGTCTATGAACCGGCTGTACTGCTCCTGTGAGACCTGGCTGAGAAATGTGACGGTGCGGTATCCGATGCGGGTACGGTAGGTCCTGTATTCCTTGAATTTATTCCTTGCATACTCGGGGTCGATGTCCAGTATGCGGCACAGTCCTAGGGTGTCGAATTCCTTGACGTAACGCGGGGTGACCAGAATGTCATAAGTGTTCTTGTTGCCCACCAGCACTTTCCCGTTGCGGTCCAGGATGAGGCCGCGGGCCGGATAGCGGGTCTGGTAGACAAGCGCGTTGTTGTCGGCGCTTATCTTGAAGCTGTTGTCCATCAGCTGTAGCCGGAAGAGCTGTGCCAGGAGGATGACGAATGCGGCGACGAGGCCGGCCATCAGGTATTGGAATCTATGCTTGTCGACTTCCATTCCTATTTCCTCCGGCTGTGGTTTTCAGTACTCAGGGTGTAGAGAAATGCCATCATGGCCGTGTTTGCCGCGAGAGATATACCCAGTCTGGCCAGGCATTGACCGGCAGGGCGGAAACCGGAGCTGTCCAGCAGGATGTATACGGTCATGTAGATGAGTATGATCGGGGCGGAGTACAGGACAAAGCGCCTGACACCCAGGCTGTCTATGGTCTGTTTGTCTTTTTCGGCCGATGCGGTGGCCAGCAGCAGGCTCCTGCGGCAGAGGCCTGCCGCAGTCATAGCGGCGGCGGACATGCCCGGTATTCCGTTGCCGAGGATGTCAGTGACGATCCCTATGGTGAAGGCTGTCAGCATCGTCGGGACCGTACCCCACCTGAACGGCAGGGTGAGGATGATGAACAGGCACAGCGACAGGTCCAGGTAGACTGTCAGGTTGACGTAGTTGTCCAGGGCTCCCTGTGCCAGTATCAGCATCAGGGCGAGGAGAATATGGCGAATGGTTCCGTTCATGGATGTTTTCCTCCTTCTGCGTCAGTCCCCTCGTCAATGAGGGCTTTCAGGGTGTCTATGTCCTTGCGCACGGCGATGTAGACGTGGCGGAGGCGCGGAAATTCCTCGAAGAGGTCGACGGTGACGTCATAGTTGATGCCGTCGCTCAGCACCCGTCCGCTGACCGTACCTATGGGAATGCCTGGAGGGTATATCAGCGAATATCCGCTGGATACGACGGTGTCTCCGTCGGAGAATTCAGTATGCACAGGAATCTCATGCAGCACGGACTGTCTGGCCGTTCTGCCGTTCCATCTCAGGACTCCGAATGTGTTGGTGCTGCTGAGGGTGGCGCTGGCCATGTTGTCTATGTCCAGCAGGGACGAGACCTTTGAGTATTTCTCGCCTGCGCTCTGGACGTAGCCTACGAGTCCTCTGTCGGTGATTACCCCCATGTCTTCCCGCACACCGTCGCGCAGGCCCTTGTTGATGATGATGACATTGTGCAGGCGGTCGGTGCTGTTGGAGACGACCAGGGCAGGGATGTAGTCGAACAGCGGGCTCTCCGGTCCCAGGGAGTCAGGCATGGACATTTCCGCTGCGGCAGCTCTGAGCCTGTCATTCTCCATGCGCAGGGTCACGTTCTCCTCCGCGAGCCGGCGGTTGACCTTGCCCAGGCTGAAGTAGCGGCCCACGTTTCCGGCCGTGGAGGCGAAAGCGTTGGTGACGGACGAGATAGTCCTGATAATCCCGGACCGCTGCACCACGCTGTTGTTGGAAATAAGCCAGAGGGCCGCGGCCTCCAGGATTATGAAGACGATAATGTTGATCAGATATAATATGTTCCTGCTCCTGCCTCTCATCGACGCTGCAAGCCTATCGCATCAGGAAAGGATACTGCGAGGGGTTCCTTAGGGCAATGCTGGTGCCCCTTGCTACGGCTCTGAGCGGATCCTCGCCTACGTGGAACGGGATGTTGATCTTGTCGTAGAGTCTCTTGTCCAGGCCTCTGAGCAGAGCTCCTCCGCCGGTGAGGAAGATGCCTTTCTCTACGATGTCCTGATAAAGTTCCGGAGGGGTCTGCTCCAGTACCTGGAGGACCGCCGCCTCGATCTTGGCTATCGACTTGTCCAGGCAGTGGGCCACTTCCTGGCTTGTAACAGCTATCTCGACGGGATGGGCAGTCATCAGGTTGGGACCGCGGACAATGAACGGTTCGGGCGCGTCTTCCAGATCGGGGATGGCTGCTCCGATGCGGATCTTGATTTCCTCGGAGGTGATTTCTCCCACCTTTATGTTGTGCTGCTGGCGCATATACTGCTGGATGTCGGAGGTGAATACGTCTCCGGCTACCCTGATGGACTGACTCGTTACGATGCCGCCGAGGGATATGACGGCTATCTCGGAGGTGCCGCCTCCTATGTCTACGACCATGTTCCCGGTAGGAGCGGTTACGTCCAGGCCGATGCCCATGGCTGCGGCCATAGGCTCGAATATCATGTAGATGTCCCTGGCTCCGGCGTGCTCTGCCGAGTCACGTACAGCCCTGATCTCCACCTCTGTGCTGCCTTTGGGAATGCAGATTACCATCTTGAGGTTGGGAGTGAAGAAGGAACGCTTGTAGTTGATCATCTTGACGAATCCCCTGATCATCTGCTCGGCGGCGTTGAAGTCGGCGATGACTCCGTCGCGCAGGGGGCGGACGGTCTTGATGTTGGGGTGCGTCTTCTCGTACATCAGCTTGGCTTTCTGCCCGACTGCTATGGCCTTGCCGTTGGTCTGGTCAAACGCTATTACCGATGGTTCGTCCACGACTATCTTGCCGTCCTGAAGGATGACGGTGTTGGCCGTGCCCAGGTCCATTGCCAGCTCCTGTGTCAGAAATGAGAATCCCATATGTCTTCTGTCGTATTTTTAGTGTTTGAAATGTCTGTGTCCTGTCATGACCATGGCCATGCCGTGTGCGTCGCAGTATTCCACGCTCTCGTTGTCGCGGATCGAGCCGCCCGGATGGATGACTGCCTTGATACCGGCCTTGTCGGCTATCTCCACGCAGTCTGCGAAGGGGAAGAATGCGTCCGAGGCCATCACCGCACCCTCCAGGTCGAACCCGAAGCTCCGGGCCTTCTCTATGGCCTGCTTCAGGGCGTCTACGCGGGATGTCTGCCCGATGCCGCTGGCCAGCAGACGGTGGTCCTTGGCCAGGACTATGGCGTTGGACTTGGAGTGCTTGACTATGATGTTGGCGAAGAGCATGTCGTCAATCTGTTCCCTGGTGGGCTCTACTCTGGTTACGGTCCTCAGATCTGCGGGAGTCTCCTTGAAAGTGTCCCTGTCCTGGACGAGCACGCCGCCAAGCATTGAGCGGAACTTGACTGCGGAGGGGCGGGCGGAAGCGCTGCGCAGGATGATGCGGTTCTTCTTTCCTTCGAGAATCTCCAGGGCTTCAGGAGAATAGTCGGGAGCAATGACCACCTCGAAAAATATCTTGTGCATCTCCTCGGCTGTCTCCTTGTCTATCGGGCGATTGGATACGATGATGCCTCCGAATGCGGAGACGGGGTCGGACTCCAGGGCTGCTGTCCATGCCTCCTTGACGGTGGCGGCTGTGGCGCATCCGCAGGCGTTGTTATGCTTGATTACGGCTACTGCGGTGCTGTCGAAGTCGGAGATGAGTTCCAGGGCTGCCTCTATGTCCAGCATGTTGTTGTAGGATATCTCCTTGCCGTGCAGCTGCTCGGGGAGGGCATCCTCGGAACCGTAGAACATGGCTTTCTGATGGGGGTTCTCCCCGTAGCGCAGGTGGGTGGGACGGGTCTCGCTGGCGGTGAAGGCGGGTATCTCCTCCTTACGGTTGAAATACTGGAAAATATGTGTGTCGTATCCGGAGCTCTTGAGGAATGCCTTGGCGGCGAAGCGGCGGCGGTCCTCAATGGAGGATATGCCCTTCTTCTCCCTGAGCAGGCTCAGCAGGTCGGCGTAAGAGTCCTTGCCGGGGACGATGATGACATCGCGGAAGTTCTTGGCCGCGGCGCGGATGAGGGTGATGCCGCCGATGTCTATCTTCTCGATGATATCCTCTTCAGGGGCATCCTTCGCCACATATTCCTCGAAGGGGTAGAGGTCCACGATGACCAGGTCTATGCCGGGAATGTCATATTTTTCCCTCTCGGTCAGGTCACCTGCTTCCTCGCGCCGGAAGAGGATACCGCCCATGACCTTGGGATGGAGGGTTTTCACCCGTCCTCCGAAAATGGAAGGATAGCCTGTTACGTCCTCAACGGCTGTAACAGGGATGTTATGAGAGGTAAGGTACTGCTGGGTGCCCCCCGTGGACAGGATCTCCACGCCTAGGTTAACCAGCTCATTTGCAATGTCTAGGATGAGATTTTTGTCATACACTGAAATCAGTGCTCTCTGAATCTTTCGGTCGGTGTTCATATCGGGTGAAAAACAATTTTGTTATGCCGTTTTCCGGCGTTCAGGCCACAAAAATAGTAATAAATGACATATAAATCGTACATTTGGGAAAATATTTGAAATCACCTGCAATGCGCGACAGATATGTCATCATACCGGCCGGAGGAACCGGCTCCCGGATGCGCTCCGAACTTCCCAAGCAGATGCTCGACCTGTGCGGGAAACCGGTCCTGCGCAGGACTGTGGAACTGTTTCTGGACCTCCCTGACGAGGTGGGCGTGCTCATCTCCATCAACCCGTCGATAAGAAGTATGTGGCTGGACTATTGCAGGGACAATGATTTCATTTTCCCGTGTATCGTAGCTCCCGGAGGTCTGACCCGCTTCCATTCTGTGAGGAAAATGATGAGGTATCTGCCCGACGGCGCCCTGGTGGCCGTCCATGACGGGGTCAGGCCCCTGCTGCGGAAGGAGGACATCGCCGCCATGTTCGCCATGGCCGAGGAACATCCGGCGGTCGTGCCGGTCATCCCTGTCGCCGACTCCATGCGCCTCTTTGACGGGGAGTCTTCCGGAACGGTAGACCGCAGTGCCTACCGTCTGGTGCAGACACCGCAGATTTTTCATACAGAAGTGCTGAAGAGGGCCTATCAGGCTGCATATTCTCCTGAATTTACAGATGATGCCTCGGTAGTGGAAAAAAGCGGCGTGCCCCTGTATTTCTGTGAGGGCAGCCGCTTCAATATCAAGTTGACGACTCCTGAGGACATGGCTCTCGCCAGGGCAGTCCTGGATTCTGGAGTGCTTAGATGATGGTCATGATACGGGAGAATCCGGTCATGTCGAAGATATCCTTGATCTGCTTCTTCATGTTGGTGACCGCCAGCTTTCCTCCTCTTGCGTTCACACTTTTCTGGATTGTGAGGAAAAGTCTCAGCCCGGAACTGCTGATATACTCCAGATCAGCGCAGTCAATCTCGATGTCCGGATTCCCTCCTTCCAGGAGGGGGGCCATTTTCTTCTCGAACTCGTCAGATGTGGCCGTGTCCAGTCTTCCTGATACACTTGCCAGTGTCTTGCCATTTTCCGTTTTGATGTTCAGTTCCATATCGTTACGCGTTATTTATTTAATATATTTTGTCAAAGTGAGGATGTTCTCGTTGCCGCGGCGCTGGTATTCTGTCTTGTCCATGATCTGCCTGACCAGGAAAATGCCCAGACCTCCGATTTTCCGTTCCTCTGCGCTGAGGGTCACGTCCGCGTCAGCCCTGGACGTGGGGTCGAACGGTATTCCGCGGTCGAAGATGGTATAGATGAGCGCATCTTCCGTCACGGTGCACTTTACCGTTATGTTGTGGTCGGTCTCTCCTTTGGGGTAGGCATAGAATATGACGTTTGAGACAGCCTCTTCCAGGGCCAGGTTGATGCTCATCGTGAGGGTATCGTCCACTCCGGCGCCGGAACATGTCTGCGAGACAAAGTCAGCGAGTGCCGTCAGCTCTGACACCTGGTTGTGGATGGTCAGTATGCTGGTCCGCCCGCTGTCGGCGCTGCCGTTGAATCTGATGCAGAGCAAAGTCATGTCGTCGCTCTGGACGGCACCGGCTACGTGGAGCTCGGCGTCTTCATAGATCCCGTCCACTATATCCTTGGCGTTCCTGCCCTTCTGCCTCCGCAGCGATGCTTCCAGCCGGTCATTGCCGTACAGCTCCCTGGAGGAGTTCTCGGCTTCGGTCAGGCCGTCGGTATACATCAGGAGTACTGCTCCAGGGGTGAGGGAGAATGTGCCGTCGGTATATCTGTAGCTCTCGAAGAATCCCATCGGCAGGTTGGGCTCGGGACTGAGCCGGGTGACAGTGCCGTCAGGGTTGAGGATAAGGGGAGGATTGTGCCCCGCGTTGCAGTAGGTGACGCTTCCTGTCCTCAGGTCCAATATGCCGGTGAAGAAGGTTACGAACATATTGGCCTCATTGGTCTCCGAGATGGCGGTGTTGATGGCCGTTACTATTTCCCCCGGATCCTCGGCCGTCGCGGAGACGGAACGGAAATGGCTGCACGTGACGGCCATGAGCAGGGATGCCGGCACGCCTTTGCCCGAGACGTCCCCTATGGCGAAATACAGGCGGTTTCCGGATATGAAGAAATCGTACAGGTCGCCGCCTATTTCCCTGGCCGGGTTGAGAATGGCGTAGATATCCACGTCATCCCTCTCGGGGAAGGGCGGGAATATCTTGGGAACCATGCCCATCTGGATCTCGCGCGCGATGTTCAGCTCGCTCTCTATGCGCTCTTTGGCGGCAGTCGTGCGCTGGAGCCGTTCCATATAGGAGGACAGGGAATACTGCATGGATGAGAATGACCTGCACAGGCGCCCTACCTCGTCGTCTCCCGACAGGGGCGGGAGGGGGGAGTTGAAGTCTCCCTCGGATATTTTGTCAGCGGCACCGGCCAGTAGGGTCAGGGGGCCGGTGGCCTTGCGTATGGTCATGCCGACGACCAGGGCCATGATGATAATGGTGAGTACTGCGATGACGGCCATGGTCCGGGATATCCGGTATACGCCGGAGAATATATCGCTCTCCGGGCAGACCGTGGCAATGCTCCAGTCGTTGGATTCGACGGGGGTGAAGAATATCATAGAAGGCTTTCCGCCGATGGTTATTCTCTCCATGCCGGTCTCTCCGCTTATCATTCTCCGCCCGGTCTTTTCCAGAGTACTGTTGCCGGTGAGGAGGGCCTGGGTGAAGATGGTCTCATTTATTATGAATTCTGGATCAGGGTGCACGATGAAGCTGGCGGCCTTGCCCAGCACGAAGTTGTAGGAATGCTCGTAGAGCTTGATGCTGTCTATCGTGCGGGTAATCCAGTCTGTCTCTATGCTGGCGCAGATGACTCCCAGGAAGCGTCCGTTTTTGTCTTTCAGAGGGATGGAGTATGAGCACAGGGAGAGGTTCTCCCAGACTCTGTCAATGTACGGGTCTGTCCAGTAGCTGCGTCCCGTGCAGCGCGGAATCACATACCAGTCGTAGTAGGTGTAGTCATAGAATTCCCTGTGAATCATGAAGGATGTCACGGTGTCCTCCGCCTTGATGGCGTATGCGGTGAACCGGGGTGTGCCGCGGTACTGGTACGGCTCGAGGGAAATGGCTATGTCTGTCAGGTGCGGAGTGTTGGTCAGGATGCTGCTGATCAGACTAAGGAACTCCGTGGTGTCCCCGTCGCTGAGTGCAAGTTTCTCCGCTATGGGAGCAATGTTGTCCAGGGCGGTCGAGACAGGGTTCAGCACATTCTCCATCTCCAGCTTCAGGGCCTTGAGCTGGCTGTATGCGTTGGATACGGCTTCCTTCTGCACCAGGCTGTAGCTGAGTCTGTACACTGTCAGGGAGGTGAGGATGAACAGAAGCGCCGTCAGCAGGATGACGTAGATACTGATTTTATTTGCAAATGACTTCTGCATGCTGTTTTATCTCCGCTCTTTGACGAAGTCTCCGTATTCTATGGGTGAGAGGATGAAATTGTTGTCCCGCAGCATCTTGACAGTGAAGTCAAACCGGGGCTTGTCAAGGTGGAAGGGTACATTGCCGCCGTCGTCCTCCTGAAGCCGCAGGATGGTGCGCAGCATGAATTCCTGGTTGGCCAGGCTGGTATTGACGCCGGACATCCTGACCTGTTCTGTTATCGTCTCTGCGGTCTCGTCAAAATTGTCCGGGTCGCGGACCCATTCCCAGCCCCGTATGGTGGCCTGTACGAAGCGGTCCACCGCGTCCTTGTGCGTGCTGTAATACTCTTCCGTGGTGTAGAGCCCGTCTTCCGGGATGTCGTAGCCTTCGTCCCGGAGATAGATGAGATGGTCTTCGGTGAGGTCTATCCCGGCCATCATTATCTGGAAATATTCGTTGTACTCCATAGCCACCATAGCGTCTACAGCACCCTCGACGAACGGATATATGTTGGAAAGGATGGATACCCATTCCACGTCGAGGGCCTTGTTGGAGGCAAATCCCATGGCGGTTTCCGAGAATCCGTTGACCCATCTTCCTATGCGTTTGCCGTTGAGGCCGTGATGGTTCTCCAGGGGTGTCCGGGATATAATCATGCAGCCGCTCGTATAAGAAGTCTGGAGGATGTTGATGACCGGCAGACCCATGTCCCTGGCGATTATGGCGTCTACCAGCATGCTGGTGATGATGTCCACGCTGCCGTCTTTCAGGGCTTCGGTGCTGGATATGGACTCAGGGGCATATACCAGCTCGGCCTCTATGCCGGCCTCGTCGTAGAATCCCAGATTGTAGGCCATGATGATGCCGGCGAACTGGCACTGGGGCAGCCACTGGGTCATTACGACTATAGTGTCTTTCTGCGCATGTGCCGGTCTGAGGGACACATACAGCAGCGACACGGTTATCAGTATCAGTCTGACGCTTCTCATGCCTACAAAGTTAAAACCATTTTGTGAAAGTCACAAACCGGGGTTTGCCGCGGAAGTCCTCCAGTATCTCCACGTCGCTGAAGCCACGGCCCTCGAACAGGTCCCTGACCTGCCCGCCGTAGGCCTCGTTGATTTCCATCCAGCATTTTCCACCGGTGCGTACCAGGGTTTCGGCCCATCCTGCCAGGGCCTTGTAGAACCTCAGCGGATCGTTGTCCGGTACGAACAGGGCTGTCTCCGGCTCATAGTTCAGGACGTTCGGAGCCATGAAGTCCCTCTCGCTGCTGCATACGTACGGGGGATTGGAGACCAGGATGTCCACTTCCTCGATGTTGGGCATCGAGTCGTGGCGGCGGTCACCGGCATCCGGCGGTCCCTCGAGGATGTCGGCCTGGAAAAATACGGGAGGGTCAGGGACTCTCTGCCGGCATGCCCCGTCGAGAAATATCTGCTGGCTCCGGGCGGTGTCGAGGGCGCTTCTGTCGATGTCGAATGCGAAGACCTCTGCTTTTGGGAAGGCGGCAGCAAGAGTCCATGCGATACAGCCGGAGCCGGTGCCGGCGTCCAGAATCCGGGGCTCGGGGTGTCCTCCGGACCGTTTCCAGTCATCGATAACCAGTCTGCAGAGCTGTTCTGTCTCGGGCCTGGGAATAAGTACGGACTCGGATACCCTGAAGGTGTGGCCGGCGAAACTTTCCTCTCCGATGACATACTGCACCGGGCGGTCGGCCGCCAGCTCGTCCAGGGCTCCCTGCAGCCGGACAAGATCCGGCTTGGGGATGATCACTCCAGGCTCGACCGAGTATTCGTATTCGGAAAGACCCAGGAAGTGGGAGAGTATCCTGACGGATATGGCCTTGGCCTCGCCTGGAGAGTACTGTCCGGCGAGACTGTCCGTAGCTTTTGTTACAAATTCCTTCCTGGTCATGGGCTATTCTGTCCTGTCTATTATGCCGGTAAGGAAGTCTTCCATGGTCATGCCTGCTTCCCGTACCATCTGGGGTACCAGACTGGCTGCAGTCATACCTGGATTGGGATTGATTTCCAAAAAATAAGGACGTCCGTCCACTCCGAGGATGAAGTCCATGCGCACCAGACCGGTGCAGCCAAGGCGCTTGAATATCCTGACTGCCTCTTCCTGAATCTTTATCCTGTCGGCGTCCGGAACGGGAGCGGGGCAGATTTCGCTGCTTGCGCCCAGGTATTTCGCCTCGTAGTCGAAAAATTCGTTGCGGGGGATGATCTCAATCAGAGGCAGGGCCCTGACTCCGTCAGGACCTGAGTAGACTCCGCAGTCTATCTCGCGTCCCGATATGGACTTCTCGATGATGACAGTGTCGCTCTCCGCGAAGGCCTTCTCCAGAGCCTGGGGAATCTCTTCCGGGCGGCGCACCTTGGTGACACCGAAGCTGGAGCCTCCTCCGCATGGCTTTACGAAGGCAGGAAGTCCTGTGCTTGCCGCAATCTCCTCCGGATCGTAATCCTCTCCGCGGCGGAGCATGATGTCCTTGGCCAGGCAGACGCCGCTGTCACGCAGGTAGCTCTTGCAGGCAAATTTGTCAAAGGCGATGGTTGCGCACTGGGACGAACATCCGACGCAGGTAATGCCGAGCAGCTCGAAATAGGCCTGTAGTCTTCCGTTCTCTCCCGGGTCTCCGTGGATGACGACGAACACTTTTCCGAAGGATATCTTCTCTCCGCTGCCGGAGATGAAAGAAAAATCGTTGCGGTCTATCGGCAGACGGATCTCCCCGCCGTCCCCGGCGGGGACCAGGGCCCACCAGCCGTCCTGTACCAACAGTATCTCATAGACGTTGCGGCCGGCGTTGCGGAGCCACTGTGCCACTGATTTGCCGCTCTTTACGGAGATGTCTACCTCGGATGAATAGCCTCCGTACACTACTGCCAGATTCTGATTCTGCGATTTCATATTTACATGTTGAAGAATGAGTTCTCGTCCTGTGACGTCTCTGTCACCGTGTCGCTGTCGCTGCCGTCGCAGTCTGTGTCGAAATGTACTCCGGGAGGAGCGATGAACCGGTCCATGGAGGTGACGCCTAGGGTGCCGTCCTGCAGTACTTTCTGCATGAAGAGACCCCAGATAGGCAGGGCGGTGTTGGCTCCCTGGCCCTGGGACATGTTCTCGAAGTGTACCTGACGGTCTTCTGCTCCGACCCATACGCCGGCTGTGAGAGTGGGCGTATAGCCGATGAACCAGCCGTCGGAGTGGTCGTTGGTGGTGCCGGTCTTGCCGGCTACCGGACCTTCCAGACCGTAGCGCCAGCGCAGGCGGGCGCCCGAGCCCTCATTGACCACGCCTTCCATGAGATTGACCATGAGGTAGGCTGTCGCTTCGCTGACGGCCTCTCTCTTCCTGGGGCTGAAGGTTCCCAGCACATTGCCCTCGCTGTCCTCGATGCGGGTTACGAACATCGGGTCGATGTGGACTCCCCTGCTGGGATAGGTGTTGTAGGCTCCGACCATTTCCAACAGTGTGATGTCGGCAGGTCCGAGACAGAGTGACGGGTAAGGCGCCAGGTACGAGGTTATGCCCAGCTTGCGGCACATCTCGACCATAGCGGCGGGACCGAACTGGCGCATCAGGTAGGCGGATATGTTGTTGCTGCTTCGGGTGAGTCCCCACTTGAGGGTGACCTCCTTGCCTATGTACTCTATGCGGTCCTCGCTCTTGGGGGTCCAGGTGGTGTCTGCCAGAACAAAGGTCTGGGGCACGTTCAGTACCTTGTCGCAGGGGTAGTATCCCTCCTGCATGGCCAGGGTATAGAGGAACGGCTTGATGGTCGAGCCTACCTGACGCTTGCCCTGGCGGGCATTGTCATATTTGAAATAACGGTAGTCCGGCCCTCCGATGTATGCCTTGACGTGGCCTGTGACGGGCTCCATGGCTATGAACGAGGCTCTGAGGAATGACTTGTACCAGCGGATGGAGTCATCGGGGGTCATTACTGTGTCGATGTATCCGGGCTCCTTCCATGAGAATACTCTCATCTCTGTCTTCTCCTTGAAGGAGCGGTCTATCTCCTTGGCGGAGGCTCCTGCGGAGCGCATGTTGCGGTAGCGGTCGCTCCATCTGCGGGCCTGGGACATTACTGTCTCGGTCAGGGAGCGGGGGACGCCCTTGGCGAAAGGCGGGTTTGGATTGTCCCTGAGATCGCGGAAGAAGGCCGGCTGCAGGTCTGTGCTCAGATGCTGGACCACGGCCTCCTCGGCGTAGCGCTGCATGGTGGAGTTGACGGTTGTGTATATGGTCAGCCCGTCCTTGTCCAGACTGTATTTCGAACCGTCAGGCTTGAAGTTCTTGTTGAGCCAGCCGTAGAGGGGGTCGTTCTCCCAGAGGTCCAGGTCCGCCTCGTAATCCTCCACAAAGTAATAGTCATCGCGTACGGGTTCGGAAGCGCTCATGTATTTCCGCAGCATGTCCCTGAAGTAGGGCGCCCTGCTGGTGTTGTGGTCCTGCTGGCGGTAGTCCAGGACAATGGGCAGGGCCATGAGCGAGTCAGCCTCGGATCCGGAGATGAAGCCGTACTTGCTCATCTGGCCGATGACGTGGTTGCGGCGGGAGAGGGACTTGTCATAGTTGAGTACGGGGTTGAAGCGGGTGGGTTTGTTGACGGCTCCCACAAGGACTGCGCTCTCCTGGATGTTGAGCTCTGAGGGTTCCTTATTAAAAAAGGTATTGGAAGCTGCCTTGATGCCGTAGGCGTTGCTGCCGAAAAAGATGGCGTTCATGTACATGGCCATGATTTCGTCCTTGGTGTAGTTGCGCTCGAGCTTTACGGCCGTTATCCATTCCTTGAACTTGCTGACTACCAGCTTGAACGCTGCTTCGCCGGGGAATTTGCCGGTGGCCTCCTCCCTCGGGAAGAGGGTCTTGGCCAGCTGCTGGGTGATGGTGCTGCCTCCTCCTCCGGAGCGGGCGTTGCCCAGGAGGATGGTCTTGACCCCGACCCTGGCCAGGCTGCGGAAGTCGATGCCGCAGTGCTTGTAGAAGCGCACGTCCTCAGTGGCTATGGCCGCCGAGACGATGTAGGGGGAGAGTTCCCCGTATCCTACGTAGGTACGGTTCTCGATATGGTAGGTTCCGATGATCTGTCCGTCTTCGGAGATCAGTTCCGTGGCCAGGTAGGTCTTGGGATTCTCCAGCTCCTCGAAGGAGGGAATCTCGGCAAAAATGCCCACTCCGGCGATGAACAGCAGGAGAGCTCCGATGGGAATGAATACTATGCACCAGACTGCGGTTATTATTCTTCTCTTCGTTTTTTCTTTCATTTCCGTAAAATAAATTGGTGCGAAGTTAGAAAATTTTTGGTTTTTCTCTTACTTTATCCTTTACTTTGCACGTTATTTACGGAGATATGGTAGAGAACTTAGTTATCGTAGAGTCGCCGGCAAAGGCGAAGACTATAGAACAGATATTGGGAAAAGACTATACGGTGCGCTCCAGTTACGGGCATATCCGTGACCTGGCGAAGAAGAATCTGGGGGTGGACATTGAGCACGGATTTGCCCCTCAGTATGAGATATCGCCCGACAAGAGGAAGGTAGTCTCTGATCTCAAGGCCGCATCGGACAAGGCTTCCGTGGTGTGGCTGGCATCCGATGAGGACCGTGAGGGAGAGGCCATCGCATGGCATCTGAGGGAGACTTTGGAACTGGATCCGTCGAAGACCCGCCGCATTGTCTTTCATGAGATTACTAAGGATGCGATACGTCATGCGATAGAGACTCCCAGGGATGTGGACATGAACCTGGTCATGGCACAGCAGGCCCGCAGGGTATTGGACCGTATCGTGGGGTTCGAGCTTTCGCCCATCCTCTGGAAGAAGATAAAGCCCTCGCTGTCGGCCGGCCGCGTGCAGTCTGTGGCCCTGCGTCTGGTCGTGGAGCGCGAGAGGGAGATCGGGGAGTTCCAGTCCAAGCCGTATTTTAGGATAGAAGGCGTTTTCGCTCCGGAAAATGCAGGAAAGGCCAGGATTACCGGAGTGCTGGACCGCAGGTTCGACACCAGGGAGGAGGCAGAGCGGTTCCTGGAACAGTGCAGGGACTGTGTGTTTACCGTAGGGTCGGTTGATAAGAAGGAAGTGTCCCGCTGCCCTGCCGCGCCTTTTACTACCTCGTCCCTTCAGCAGGAGGCGGCCCGCAAATGCGGATTCTCAGTCAGCCAGACGATGTCCATCGCCCAGCATCTCTATGAGTCCGGATTCATCACCTACATGCGTACCGACTCGACGACTCTCTCCAAGCTTGCGATAGGTGCCGCCAAAGGCTGGATCGTGGAGAATTTCGGAGCGCAGTACCACAAGGCCCGCCAGTACAAGACAGGTGTCAAGGGGGCTCAGGAGGCCCATGAGGCCATCCGCCCGACATATATCTCCAATACCGACATCCCCGGCACCGCAGCCGAGAAGAAGCTTTATAACCTGATATGGAAGCGGACCGTGGCCTCACAGATGGCCGATGCCCGTCTGGAGAAGACGGATGTCAGGATCGTGGGGGACAGGATCGACGGACATTTCGACGCGACCGGTTCGACAGTACTTTTCGACGGATTCCTGAAAGTCTACATAGAGTCTACGGACGATGACAATTCTCCTGGAGATGAGGAGAAGATCCTCCCTCCTGTAAAGGAAGGCGACGTGATGATCCGCGATACCGTCACCGCGTCCGAAAAATATACCGTGCATCCGCCCCGTTATTCGGAGGCATCTCTCGTAAAGAAGATGGAGGAGCTCGGTATCGGCCGTCCTTCGACTTATGCCCCCACTATCGTCACCCTTCATCAGAGGGGGTACATCATCCGGCAGGACCGTAAGGGGGAGGAGAGGACTGTGGCTGTGATTACCCTCGAGGGGGACAGGATTACTGCGGTCGGCAAGAAGGAGACTACGGGCTCAGAGAAGGGACGTCTCTGTCCGGAGGATATAGGAGTGCTCGTGACGGATTTCCTCGAGCAGACATTCCCCGCCATCATGGACTACGGATTCACGGCCAAGGTCGAGACGGCCTTCGACAAGGTGGCTGCCGGCAAGCTTGTGTGGAACAAGACTGTGGAGGATTTCTACAAGCCTTTTCATGCCCGGGTCGAGGAGACGATGAAGGAGAGCGCTCCGATGAAGTCCCGCAAGGTTCTGGGAACTGATCCCGCAACGGGCAAGACAGTCATCGCGCGTATGGGACGTTACGGCTCGGTGGTGCAGGTCGGCGAGGATGATGATCCTGACAAGCGCATCACGGGGCTGGAGAGAGGGCAGCTGATCGAGTCGGTGACCCTCGAGGATGCCCTGAGACTGTTCGTACTGCCCCGTACACTGGGAGAGTACAACGGTCAGACAGTTACATGCTCCAAGGGCAAGTACGGTCCCTACGTCAAGTACGGATCGTCCTATGTGTCGCTCAAGAGGGGACAGGACCCTTATACCATCACCCTGGACACTGCTGTCAAGCTTATCGGGGAACATGAGGCGCAGCAGAAGAACAAGGACATCAAGTCCTTCCCCGAGGCAGGCATCTATGTGCTCAACGGCCGCTACGGACCCTATATCAAGCATGCCGGCGGCAACTGCAGGATCCCCAAGGGTACCGACCCTGCTTCTCTCACGGAAGAACAGTGCCGTTCGATTATAGAGTCCTCGGTAAGCAAGGGCCCTGCGGTGAGAAAAGGACCGGCCAGAAAGTAAGTGAAGATTATGAATACAAAATATCAGCTCGACAGGATAGATCAGAGAATACTGTCCTTTTTAGTAAAGAATGCCAGGATGCCCTTTCTGGAGATAGCCCGCGAGTGCGGAGTCTCCGGAGCAGCCATCCACCAGAGAGTCAAGAAGATGGAGAATATGGGAATCATAACGGGTTCCCGCCTTCTCGTCAAGCCCCAGGCGCTGGGGCTTAATGTATGCGCCTTCGTCGGTGTCTCTCTCTCGGAGACCAGCAAGTACAATGAAGTCATTCACAACCTCAAGCAGATACCGGAGGTGGTGGAGTGCCACTTTGTCACAGGCAAGCACGCCCTGCTGGTCAAGATTTACTGTACGGACCACGACCACCTGATGAGGATTCTGGTCCATACCATCCAGAACATCCCCTACATCTCCAGCACCGACACAATGATATCCCTTGACCAGGCCATAGAGCGTCAGGTCTGGGTGGATGACGTGCCGGTCAAGGACTAGTCCTGCTTTATCCAGGGACCGAAGTCCTCGTTGTAGTTGAAATCTATTTCGAAGTCCACCGGCTCCGGACTGTCCGCCGTGTAGTTATGGAAGAATACCGGGAAGGTATGTCCGTCGGAGCGGAGCCAGAATTCGTTGCCGCGGTAATGGTCCAGTCTGTGGGTCCAGCCCTCAGGGCCTATTGTCATGTACAGTTTCCCGTTCCGCAGGGTGACCTCGGCGTCCCCGAAGGGTGCGGGTTTTGTGTAGTGCCCGGTCAGGCGGCTGAAATCAGGTACGGTGCTGCTGCGCTTTATGGTGCATGGTACTGCGCGGCGTCCCGGCTTTTTCTTGTCAGCGAACCACTGCTCCAGTCCCTCCGAGCTCCAGTCACGCAGGCTGTCTCCAGGCAGATACAGGTCTATGATCCTGCGCATCAGCCCCAGACGGGCATATTCGGATACTTCAGAATTGCACAGGATAACCACTCCCAGGTCAATCTCCGGCACGAATCCGCACACGCCGGTAAATCCCCATGTCGTTCCGGTATGATAGATGACTTTGTACCGCTCGTTCTGCTCGACATACCAGCAGTAGGCGTAATCGCGTCTCATGGTGCTGTCCCGGCGTACATTGACTGCTCCGGTGTGGAGGTAGTCCATCTGCTGCCGGGACAGGAGACGGATGCTTCCGTCCGCCAGTCCTCCGCTCAGATGGAAACGTACCCAGCGGGCCATGTCCTGTGCCGTAGAGCTGATGCTGCCGGCAGGTCCTATGACATCGACCCAGTGCAGGGCTCTCTCCTCTCCGTAGAGCGGAGTGACGTATATCGAGCCCCGTCCGCCGTTCTTCCCCTTGGAGTAGCCGAAATAATGAGCTATGGAAGCCTTTTTCCCGGCATCCAGGTATCCCTTGCTGCCCGGTACGGATGAGCTCATGCCCAGAGGTATGAATATCCTCTCTACGACATTGTCCTCCCAGCTCCGGCCGGTTACGGTCTCTATGATGCGGGCGGCTATGATGAAAGTGATGTTGTTGTAGGCGAATTTCTCCCGGAAGGGGTATACGGGCGGGATGTAGCGGAACATGCTGTAGATGTCGTCGCGGTCGTAGCCGAGGTTGGCGATGTAGGTCCCCGCCTGTGCCACCAGACCGGTGGAATGGGTGAGAAGGTCATGGACCTGCATTACGGCCTCCACGCTGTCGTCCGGCCAGTCGAAGTCCGGCAGTATGTTCCTTACAGTATCGTTCCAGCTCAGTAGCCCTTCATCCACCAGGGACGCTATGACTGTGGCTGTGAAAGCCTTGGTCATGGAACCTATGTGGAAGAGGGTGGAGTCGGTGACAGCTGTCCATTCTCCGTCCTGTTCCACGCTCCGCCCTTTTTCCCGGACTCCGAATCCTCCGGAGAAGACAGTGGTGTCTCCGTGTACTACGGCTACGGAAAGGCCAGGAATCTTCCACTGCTTCCGCACCTGTTCGGCGTAAGAGGATATTTCTGCGGGGATGTTCCTCCCGTAGATGGTCTGGGACCGCAGCTGCTCACGGGAAGGAATCAGGAGGAGCGCGCATACCAGCGCTGCGGTCAGGATGGAGAGATGGTGTCTTTTCATTCGGATTGTGCTTTGAAGAGTCTTCGGCAGAGATCTCCGATGTCTGCCGTTTCTACGATGCGGATGCCGGTGGACGGAATGCTGCGGCGCATGTCCTCCGACAGGTTGTAGGAGGAGATGTATATTTCGCGGTATCCCAGGCGGGCGGCCTCGGAAATGCGGGTCTCAATGCGCCCGACGGGGCGGATCTCGCCGCTCAGGCCGACTTCGGCCGCGAAGCATATGCCGGGGCTGACCGGCAGGTCGAAGGTAGAGGAGAGCACTGCCGCCACTACGGCCAGGTCGCAGGCGGTGTCGCTGACTTTCATGCCTCCTGCTACGTTGAGGAATACGTCCTTGGCCGAGAGCTTGAATCCGGCCCGTTTCTCCAGGACTGCCAGCAGCATGTTGAGCCTTCGGACGTCGTAGCCTGTGGCGGACCGCTGGGGTACTCCGTAGGCGGCCGTGGAGACCAGGGCCTGAATCTCGATGAGGAATGGCCGCGATCCGTCCACCATGCTTCCTACGGCCACTCCGCTCAGGTCCTCCTGGTGCAGGGGAGTGAGTATCTCGGAGGGATTCTCCACTTCCCGCAGCCCCGTTCCGGTCATCTCGAATATGGCGATTTCGGCCGTGGAGCCGAACCGGTTCTTGATGCTGCGGAGGATGCGGTGCGAGTGACGGGAGTCGCCCTCGAACTGCAGTACGACGTCCACTATGTGCTCGAGGACTTTCGGACCCGCTATCGCTCCGTCCTTGGTGATGTGCCCTATGAGGATTACAGGGATGCCGCTTTCCTTGGCCATGCGGAGGAGGGCGGCGGCACATTCCCGTACCTGAGTGACGGAGGATGCCGCAGAATCTATATTTTCGGAGTAGATGGTCTGAATGGAATCCACTACCAGCAGGTCCGGGCGGAGTTCCAGTGCCGAGCGGATGATATTGTCCACCCTGGTTTCCCCGAGGATGGTGCAGTTGTCCTCATTGTCCCCCTCATCCGGACGCAGGAGTCTTAGGGCGCGGAGCTTGATCTGCCGCGGGGACTCCTCCCCTGAGACGTAGAGGGTGCGCAGTCCCTTGCTTCTGAGGGGTATCTGGAGAGCCAGGGTGGACTTGCCGATACCAGGTTCTCCTCCCAGAAGAATCATCGAGCCGGGAACGATGCCTCCGCCGAGGATGCGCTCCACCTCCTTGTTGCCTATCAGGATACGGTGGTCCTGGTCCAGCGGGATGTCCTTCAGGGGAACCGGTCTGGAGTCAGAAAGCCCCACCAGAGCTCTGGAAGGAGCTGCCGGTGAGGACTTGCTGTCGCGTGAAAGGCCCTCCTTCATGGTATTCCACTCCCCGCATGCAGGGCACCGGCCCATCCATTTGGATGTCTCGTTGCCGCATGAAGTGCAGTACCAGACTGTTTTGGCTTTGGAGGACATGGCGGACTAAGCTGCGTATGGATTCAGTCCGACGGTGACGGAATACTTGGCCTGACCGTCTGTTAAAGCGCTGATAAGGCTGATTACTAAGCCTTTGACTGCGGGCAGGTTGTCCGGAGTGATGAGGGTCTCCAGACCGTTCATATAGAGGAATTCGATAACGTCCTCATACTCCAGGTCTGCAATCAGGCTGTTGATGGTAGCTGCGGCTTCGGCAAACATCGGCAGGTAGGGGTCTGCGAGACTCTGGTCTGCTGTCAGGCTGAGACCGGTGCCGTTGATTGAGTAGCTGAGCGGAATGGTAGTGCTGACGGGATTCTCGGTCAGGAATCCGAGGCCGAAAAACTCCAGCATCTCTTTCAGTTCCGTTATTCCGTTCAGCTGGGCAAACAGCTGCTCCAGCATGGATTTGCGCAGGCAGACGCCGAAGATGCCTTCTCCTGAATTGACGTAGTAGGGGAGGAGATGCTGAAGCTCGGGGTCGTTCTGGATCTCCGCTCCGCTGATGTATCCGTCGGATGTAAATTCAATGTATGTTTCGGCAAGGCTGGGGTCATCGGCGATGGACTGGGCGATCATGGCATTGACCATCTCTACGACAGTACTCATGGGGAGTGTCAGGCCCGGGATGATGGAGTTGAGGTCGATGATTTCCAGGTCGGGATGGGAGAATGTGATGGAGGCGCTGCCCAGTGTCCAGCGGCCAACTATGCCTTCGGCGGTTATTTCTTCGTTGATGTTGATGGATGCAATGGTGCCGTCGGCTGTCACGCCTTCTACATTGACAGTGCGGTCACCCGAGCTGACGCTTCCTGAGAATACGGCTCCGGCGGCTGCCTTGGTGTCAGGAGCGGAGATTGTTGCCGGAACTTTGACTTCCGGCTGACCGTTGATGAAGTTGGTGAGGGTCACTTCGCAGCGGTCTCCGTCAGAGAGAGTGATGGTTATGCCGGCGTTCTCGTAGTCACTTAGGCTGACATTGTGGCTGTTGACAGTGATTACAGTCTTGCTGTCAACTGTGTAGCTGCCTTCATAGACAGTAAGGTCCGGTTCTTTCGTACAGGAAAAGATGAGCAGCGCGGAGGCTGCGGCAAAGAGAATTTTTTTCATTTTTTTTTTTATTATTGGTGAATTAATTTATGCTTACATGGCCGGAACCATCCTTGTCTGCAGGCTGAGTTCCGTGCCGGGGATTGAAAGGGAGGTCACCAGCAGGGATGCCATGCTTCTGAGCTGCCGGAACTCTTCCTCGCTGATATCTCCTAATGGACTGCCGGCCTCTATGTAGTCCTCGTATGAGAGGCTGTTGATGGCGGAAGAAATCTCCTCAAGCCAGGGAGACAGTGTCTGCCGGTCCAGGCAGAGGGTCATGCTGCCGTCGGAGACCGAGCAGGCCAGGGCTGCATCCAGGGGGGAAATGCCCAGACCGAGACCATCGGTAATGGTGCGGCGCAGATAGATGTGCAGGCGAGAGGCGTCGGGCTCGGACCAGTACTGTATCACGTCCTGCAGGAGCGGCTCCAGATCCGGACTGATGTCTCCGTTCAGGGCGATGCCTATGTATCCGGTGCGGGTCATCTCTATGTATCTGAGCTTGTCAAGTTCCGGAGTGACGGTGCTGCGGAGGACGGCGTTGAGCAGGGTCAGGGCTTCCTCCACGGATATGGAGTTCCCGTCTCCAAGCGGTATCTCAGTTATCATGGGACTGTAGAAAGATACGCTTATGTCAGCCAGACCGTCCACGGCTGCTGCAACCTTCCACCTGCCCGCAGCCGGAGTGGTGTGCAGGTCTGTGATGCTGAGCGACAGCGAACCTTTGTTGACGGTGCCGGTAACGGAGATGTCGCGGTCCTGACCGGTGAAGGATCCGGAGAATGAATATCTGCCCCTGCCGTCCACGGCGGCAGTGCCGGGTACCGTCAGGGTACCGAACCCAAGCAGGAGGCTGTCTACCGTGACTGTCACGGATTCCTCGTCCACTGCCGTCACGCTTACCGAGCTTCCGGGCCAGTCAGCCATATTTATGATGATGCCGTTAATCAGAACGCTCTGTGCCTTGAGCTCGTACTCCCCTTCGACAGCGGCGGCCGGAGAGGACTGGCATCCTGGCAGCAGGGAAAGGGTCAGGACAGTCAGAGTCAGTGTTGTGATGCTGTTGCGTAGTCTCATGTTGTTCTTAATATTGCAAACTGCAGCGGCTCAGACGGAGATGGTCTCACCTTCCGAACGGGCTACGATGACGGCTCCGCACAGGTCTCCGTATACATTGAGGCAGGTGCGGGGCATTTCGCAGATTTGCTGTACTGCAAGAATTATACCTACTCCCTCCATCGGCAGTCCGACGGCGTTGAACACTATGGCCATCATCACTATGCCTGCCATAGGTATTCCGGCCGAGCCGACCGCCGCCATAAGGGAGGTCAGCACGACTGTTATCTGTTGTCCGACAGTCAGGTCGATGCCGTAGAGCTGAGCTATGAACAGGGCGGAGACGCACTCGAACAGGGCTGTCCCGTTCATGTTCACGGTGCTCCCCAGCGAGAGTGTCAGCCCTGCCAGTTTCTCCGACACGCCGCAGGCTTCAGTGTAGCGTATGGACAGGGGGAGCGTGGCGTTGGACGAGCAGGTGGTGAAGGCTGTCAGCAGGGGGGTGGATACCCGGCGCATGTGCCTGTACGGATTGATGCGGGCGAGGGTCCATACTGTTCCCGGCAGTACCAGTCCTCCGTGGATCAGGCAGCCGGCCCATACGGTGAGTACGAAGAGGCCGAGTCCCTTGACTATGCCGACCAGGGCCTCCGGATCTCCGGCCTGCTTTCCGATCATGCAGGCCATTACGGAGAAAATGCCTATCGGAGTGAGTCTTATGACTGCCATCGTGACTTTCATGATCAGCTCGTATACAGCCGTGAAGAAGTCGAGCAGGACGGAGTAGTGCTTCTTGTCCAGTTTTGTGGAGAATACGCCGAGCAGGACCATGAAGAAGATTATAGGCAGGATGTTTCCTTCGGCCATGGCGGCGAAGACATTGGAGGGAACTATGCCGGTGAGCTGGTCGATCATGTGCACGTCCTGTGCGGCGAAGTTCTCCACGCTGCCGGTGAGCACTACATCCCTGCCGACTCCGGGCTTGATGATGCTGACCAGCGCCAGGCCTATGATTACGGCCGTCAGTGTGGTGGTCAGGTAGTAGACCAGGGTCTTGCCCAGCACGCGTCCCAGGTTGCCTCCCGCCATGCCGGCTACTCCGATGAAGATGGATGAGGCGATGAGCGGTATTACTATCATGTTGAGGGCGTTGAGGAACAGGTCGCCGATCCATTCTATGTACTGGGTCCAGTGCGGCAGGAAGATGCCGTAGAGAGCTCCCAGGCCTATGCCTATGAGAATCTGCCAGTGCAGGGCCATCCTGAACCCGCGTCTTTTCCGTCCGGCGGCTGCCGGACCTGTGCTTGTGCTGTCGTGGCTCATCTCCTCGAAAGTTCCTGAAGTTTGGCGGTAAGTTTTGTATTGCTCATCAGTTCCTCAACAGTCAGATGCATGCGGTACCTCCAGTAATGCTTCGGCACTGAGGGTATGTTGATGCGCTCGGAGGAGGGGTCCTGAGCCCTGACATCTCCGTCCACGGAGAGCCAGTCCTGAAGAGGAAGAATGGCCAGCATCGAGGGAGACGCCATATGTGAGCGGATGATCCTCTCGCATATCCAGGGCTCGCAGAAGCACGGAGGCTCTCCTGTCCCGTGCATCATGCTCCGCCAGTATCCGGAGGATGCCGTGCGCTCCTCTTCCCACCACTGTCTCAGGGTGCTGGTGTCGTGGGTGCCGGTGGTGCATACGCTCATGTAGGGATAGCGGGCGGGATCGCCGAAGGCCGACGCAGGGTCCTTGGACATCCGGAATATCTCGAGCGAGAGGATTCTCAGGTCGTGGAGGACGCCCGGCACGCATTCGGGTATCATGCCGAGATCCTCAGCGCAGGTGAGCATATTGGTGGCGGCTATGACCTCGGGAAGCTTGCGCAGGGCCGATTCCCTCCAGAACTCATTGTGTCTTTTGTAGAAGAAATGGTCGTAGATGCGGTTGTAGGCTGCCTTCTCCTCCTCGGGAAGGTCTCTGTATGACCGGGTATGCTGGGCTGAGATCCTGGGATGGAACATGCCGGGCCGGTTGCAGTCCTCGAGGAAGAGCACCTCGCTGACGAGAGCCAGCAGGCCGTCTTTGATATTGTCCCGGGCAGGGCCGAAGAAGTCTGCTATTTTCTTCTGCGTGCTGAATTCCTCCTTGAGGGTGAAGACATCGTATTCGGTGCTGTTCAGGTATCTGTCCATCACCTCCTGTGTCCTGTCCCCGAACATGTCCTTCAGCTGCCAGTACCGGATGTAGGGTGTGGCGTGGCGGTGGAAGTCAAACGGAAATCCGAATGACCGGAGCTCCCCGCTGCTCATCGGCAGGGCGGGGGAGAAATGTCCCATGATTCCCTGTGTATGGCATGCCGGGATCTCCCATATCCGGAAGAATCCCAGTACGTGGTCTATCCTGTAAGCGTCGAAATACCCGGACATATGGCGGAAACGTTCTTTCCACCAGCGGTAGCCGTCGGAGGCCATCCTGTCCCAGTCGTAGGTGGGGAAGCCCCAGTTCTGGCCGTCGGCCGCGAAGTCATCGGGCGGGGCACCTGCCTGGGAGTCCATGTGGAAGAGCTCCGGGGACGCCCATGCGTCAGCGCTGTTGCGCGTGATGCCTATCGGGATATCTCCTTTTAAGGCAATACCCAGGGAATGAAGGTACTGCACCGAATCAAGCAGCTGGCGGTGGAGGTGATACTGGGTGAAAATATGGAAGGAGATTTCGGGATACAGGGGACTGTCCTCCGAGTTGACGCGGGCTATCAGCTCAGGGGTGCAGACGGAGTCCTCTCCCCACTGGGAAAAATCGGCTGTGCCGTGGCTGTCCCTCAGGGCGCAGAAGGCGCAATAGGGCAGAAGCCATGACCGGTTGCTGCGGTAGAATGAGAGGAACTTCGGCTCGGCGAAGGTATCCTTCTTGTAGGTTCCGAACTGTATTCTGAGGTATTTGTTCTTGAAAGCAAGCACTTTCTCGTAGTCGACCGCAGGCAGGGCATCCAGGGCTTTCCGCTCGCGGGTGAAAGCCGAGCGCTGCCCCGGGTTCTTGAGCGGGCCGATGGCCGTGATGTCTATGAAGATGGGATGGAGGGCCATGACCGATATGCCGCCGTAGGGGTAAGAGTCGGTCCAGGTGCCGGTGGAGGTGGTGTCGTTTACGGGGAGGATCTGCAGGACATTCTGGCCTATGGAGTGGAGCCAGTCTCCCATAGTTTTCAGGTCGGTGAAGCTGCCGATGCCGCAGCTGTCCGCTGTCCTGATGGAGAATACAGGAACTGCCGTGCCCGAAAACCGTGGCGTACCCGTACTGAACGCAGCCTGGGAGTATTCCACGGCCCAGGTCTGGTGCGGCATGATGTTCCCCGGGAGCTCCAGGACGCGGTTGTCCCTCTCCTCCCATACGGTGGCGCCATTGTGTGGATTACGCTTTATAAACTTGAATTCGAGACGTCTTCCCAGCTTTTCCGCCGGAAGATGCACTACCCAGCGCGATCCGTGGACGGGAATCATGTCCGGAGCCTTGGCCGGACTCCAGCTTCCCAGCAGAGGTGAGTCTCCGCAGATGCCGAGCACCCAGTCCGTCCCGACAGCAGGTGCGGTTACCCTGATGGTGACCTCGCGGCTGTGAATGTGGGTCTGCGTGGCCTCTCTGTCGCTGTGGGAGAAGAAAATATCCGAGAAGGGCGCGGTCAGGAAAGGTGCTGTGCCGGAGTTACCCTGCCATTCGTCATTGAGGAAAAGTTCTCTGGAGGCGCTGTTCAGTCCCAGGGTCCTCTGCGCTCCTGCCTCGTAGAAGCTGCTTCCGTCGTCTGACCTGACGAGGTATTTGTAGGACAGCAGCCTTTCCCGGAGGGATGCTATTTTAATGTCTGCTTTCCAAAAATTGTCAGGAGAATAGTTCATTGCAACGGCTTTGGCCGGATCGCCGCCTCCTAGCTCCGGCAGGGAACCGGAGATGTAGAGGTTCTGCCCCCATGTCGTGCGGAAGTTGATAGAAAAATGAATGATCATCGCGCGGATTTTTTTGCAAAATTATTGAAAAATCCCTAATTTTACAGAAATATCTGTGACTATGAAGCGGTTTTTCTCAAGATCGGACAGCGGGAGAAGTGACCTTCTCAAGGCCAACGTCATAGTCCTGGTCTTCGTTCTTGCCCACGCGCTGGTCTGTCTGGCGCTTCACGATACGAAGATAGGTGACGGAATATTTCTTACCTGCCTTACGATTGCAATGGTTTTTGTTCTCATCCAGTACTACAAGGCTTCATTCGATGTTTTCCTGGGGCTGTCGTTCCTTTCCTGTTTCGCCGGTTTCTATATCGGTACGGAGGGCGCCGGACTGCTGGAAAGATGGGTCCCCTCATGGGGTGTGTGGATCAACACCATTGTGACGATGCTGACCACGGAGTTCCTGGGTCAGGTGATAATACTGTTGGTGCGCAAGGACTGGCATGTCGGAGGAAAACAGCAATAGGGACAGTCGCGGCCAGGTCTCTACGGTGGACCTGATGGTCATCATTATCATCGTTCTTATTGCGAGGATAGTGATAGAACGGGTCATGCCCTTGTTCTACGAGAGTTTCGGCCTCTATTTCGGGGACTTCCTGTTCCAGACCCTGTCGAACTATTCCCTGACTTTCGGGGCAGTGCTCGGGGACATTCTGGCGGTTGTGCTGCTGGTCCGCTTCTTTCCTTACGGGAGCGGCAGGACTATTGTCAGGTCCCTGGTGGAGGTGGGTGCGATAGCGCTGATGGCCTTTCTTACCTCGCTGCTGATCCGGATATGGCAGTATCCGCAGGTGGTGGACGGCTCCAGATTCTTCGGCAGGCTGTTCCTGTTTACTTACGTAAGCAATTTCGTATTCAATGCTGTGGCGATTCTTGTGACGGACCTTATTTTCTACTACCGGTGGACCAACCGCAAGGCAGTTGCCGTAGAGGCCGAAAAGCGTGCCCGTGCCAATTACCAGTATCAGCTCCTTAAGAGTGAGACAAACCCGCATTTTCTGTTCAACAGCCTGACCGTACTGCAGTTCCTGATACACGAAGATGCGGACAGAGCCAGTGATTATGCGGGGAAACTCGCAGGGGTATACCGCTATTTCCTTAAGCTGGAAAAGCAGACTCTGGTGCAGCTGGACGAGGAACTGGAGTTCGTAAGCAAGTACTGTGACCTGCTGCGGGAGAGATTCGGTACCTCGTTCGTGACGGATATAGACATCCCGGAAAGATATTACGGGACCAAAATCATTCCATGTACCCTGCAGATGATGATTGAGAATGCCGTCAAGCACAATGTGGTGAACTCGTCCAGTGTCCTGCATGTGTCGATCGGGGTGGAGAACGGCCGCATAGTGGTGCGCAACAATCTGAATCCCAAAATAAACGGATCCGACACATCCCCGGGAACCGGACTGCAGAATGTCAGCCGGCAGTATGAGATACTCTTCAACCGCCGGGTAGAGGCGGATAAGACGGCTTCTGAATTTATTGTCCGCATCCCGCTGGTGCAGTGACTACGCGCCTTCTATCCATTCCATGAAGGACTGGACGCGGTCGCGCGGGACAATCACCGGATCTATGTTTTTCGGGGAGAGGGTGACTTTGAGCCTTGAGTTGAAGTATTTCGAAATGGTGTAGATGGATGACAGCCCCACCAGGCACTTTCTGGATATTTTGTAGAATTTCGCCGGATCCACCTCGCTTTCTATTGCCGTGAGCGAGTCATCGGTCATGTACTGCTTGCCGTCGCGGGTGACCAGATAAGTGGATTTGTCGTTGGAGTAGAAATAGGCTATGTCGTTGACGTCGATAACCAGTATCTGGCTTCCCAGCTTGATGGTAAAGTGGTGCTTGCAGACGGGCTTCGCGTAGGCAGTTATATCCGGTGCGGATTTATGCGCGGCAGCTGTCCCGCATAACTGCAGGCATCTCTCGACCGAGGCCTTGAACTCAGCCGCGTCGATGGGTTTCATGAGGTAGTCTATGCATTTGTTCCTGAAAGCGTCCAGGGCGTAGTCCACGTATGCGGTAGTGACTATGACCGGGCAGTTTATGTCTACTTTCCGGAATATCTCGAAACTCTTGCCGTCAGAGAGCTCCACGTCCATGAAAATGAGGTCTGGGGAGTGCTGCCTGAGGAAACTGACGGCAGCATCCACCGAATCCAGTATCCCGACAATGGTGAAGCCGGGAAAGAATCTGCCCGTCAGCTTTGCCAGTATCTGCTGTGCCGGTATCTCGTCTTCTATTATCAGGACTTTCATAGCGGATGCAAAGTTAAGAAAGATGACGGATATTTCCAATTTGTTAAAAAAATGTTACAATTCGTCGTGGATTTCCCACGGTCCGTCGGAAACTATAATGTTTAAAAGGTGTGGAAAGTCTAATTTTGACCCTGCTTATTAAACCGCATACAGACTCTCTATGGAAAAGAAGAGAATGACATTCATGCAGATTTTCAACATGAGTTTCGGGTTTCTCGGGATTCAGTTCGGCCTGGCATTGCAGAATGCCAATGTCAGCCGGATCCTGCAGTCATTCGGAGCTGATGTGGCCCATCTGTCTTATTTCTGGCTGGCGGCGCCCCTGACGGGCATGATCGTCCAGCCCATCATAGGGCACTACAGCGACCGCACATGGTGCCGGCTCGGCAGGAGACGTCCCTACTTCCTGGCCGGAGCCATCCTGGCCTCCCTGATGCTGTTCCTGATGCCCAACTCACCCTCCCTTGCCGGTTTCCTCTCCCCTCTGCTGATAGGCGCCGGTATACTCATGATCATGGATGCCTCCATCAATGTGGCCATGGAACCCTTCAGGGCCCTGGTCGCCGACAAGCTGCCCTCGGAACAGAGGACCCTCGGCTTCTCGATGCAGACCTCCCTTATCGGTGTAGGTGCCGTGGTAGGAGCCGTACTTCCTTATGTGCTGACCAACTGGTTCGGTATGTCCAACACTCCGGCCGAAGCGGGCAGTGTCGCGCCCAACGTGAAGGCAGCCTTTTACATCGGCTCCGCGGTCCTGCTGCTCTGTGTGCTCTGGACAGTCATCAGTACCTCCGAGTATCCTCCCGAGCCGGGGAAGAAGAAGGAGAAGGACGGAGGCTTCCTGGAGATATTCAAGGACTTCGGCCGCATGCCCAGGACCATGGTGCAGCTCGGAGCGGTCCAGTTCTTCTCCTGGTTCGCCCTCTTCTCCATGTGGGTGTACATGACCCCCGCTGTGGCCGAACACTGCTACAACACCGTGGACCGTACCTCGGTCGAGTTCGGCAATGCCGGTGACTGGGTTGGCGTCCTGCAGGGTATATATAATGGTGTGGCCGCAGTCTACGCCTTCCTCCTGCCCTGGATAGCCTCCAGGATCGGCCGCAAGGCCACCCACTCCTTCTCCCTGCTGATGGGCGCCCTGGGTTTCGCCTCCTTCTTCATCTTCAAGAACCCGAACCTGCTGATTATATCCATGATAGGAGTCGGTATCGCCTGGGGCAGCATCCTGGCCATGCCTTACTCCATCCTCGCCGGCTCGCTCCCTGCCGCCAAGATGGGAGTATTCATGGGTATCTTCAACTTCTTTATCACTATACCGCAGGTATGCAACGGCCTTCTCGGCGGCTTCATGGTCAACCATGTGTACGGCGGTCACACTGTCTATGCCATGGTATTCTCCGGACTCTGTCTGCTTATAGCCTCCATCTCAGTGATATTCGTGGAGGACAAGGACGACCCGGTACGGCTGCGGCTTTTCCGTAGGAAATAACAACTAACTATTTTTAAGTACAATCAATTAATATCTAACGTATGAAAAGATTGATGACAGCATTGATCTCGATTACACTCCTCTCGCTGACGAGCGCCTGGGCACAGTACACTGTGAAAGGCCGGATCGTCGATGCAATGGGGCCGGTAATCGGAGCTGCAGTCCTCGAACAGGGGACACTCAATGGTACGGAATCAGATTTGGACGGTAACTTCCAGTTAGTCGTTCCCTCTGCTTCCTCGATGATCGAAATCTCGCTCATCGGTTACAAGACACTAGTATTCCAGGCCGACCAGGTGCCGGCGGTCATCGTTCTCGAAGATGATACCGAGCTCCTGGAGGAAGTGGTGGTCATCGGTTACGGTACGGTTAAGAAAGAGGACCTGACCGGTTCGGTCGCCACTGTCCGCGCCGACCAGCTCAACAAGGGTGCGGTGACCTCGCCCGCCGAGCTGCTGAAAGGTAAGTCGGCCGGTGTCGTTATTACGGAAGGTGACGGTGCTCCCGGCTCCGGATCCACCATCCGTATCCGCGGCGGTTCGTCCCTGAACGCCCAGAACTCACCTCTTATCGTTATCGACGGTCTGCCCATCACCAATGAGGGTATCAGCGGAGTGGCCGATCAGCTCTCCTCCATCAACCCCGCCGATATCGAGACATTCACCGTCCTCAAGGATGCCTCAGCCACCGCCATCTATGGTTCGCGTGCGTCAAACGGTGTGATTATCATCACCACCAAGAAGGGCAGCAAGTACGATTCCGCAGTGCCCCGCGTAAGCGCAGACTACACTCTCTCCGTCTCTCAGAATGCCAGGTACCTGGACGTGATGACAGGAGATGAGATGAGGGAGGCCATGCTGGCATGGACGGGCAGCGAGACATCCGAGGGCTACCTCGCTCTCGGTGATGCCAACACAGACTGGCAGAAGCAGATATACCAGCTGGGCATGAGCCACGAGGCCAATATCGGCCTGCAGGGCAACTTCAAGTTCGGCAATGCCGGCTACATGCCTTACCGTGTGTCCGGAGGCTATCTCAATGAAAAAGGTACTCTGAAGACCTCCAGCATGGAGCGCGGAACAGTTTCCCTGAACCTGACCCCTACCTTCTTCGACGATCATCTGACCATCTCCCTCAACGGAAAGGGAATGTTCCAGAACAACCGTTTCGCCAACACTGGCGCTATCTCCGCAGCCATAGAGTACGATCCTACCCAGCCCGTTTACAGCGGGCATGGCCTTGACGGATATCAGATGTGGGGCAATGTGCTTGAAGACGGAACATTCGCACCCAACACCCAGTCTACCATCAACCCTCTGGCTGCCCTGTACCAGCGTACAGACGTCTCCAAGGCTTCCCGTTTCATAGGCAATGCCCAGTTCGACTATAAGATTCACGGTCTCGAGGACCTGAGGCTGAACCTCAACCTCGGTATGGACTATTCTCACTCCAACGGAACAGTAACCGTTCCTTACGGAGCAGAGCAGTCCTATCATAACCAGACCCAGGCCGGCCGCGGTCTCTACAATCCCTACGACCAGACCAAACGCGACATGACCCTCGAGGCTTACGCCGACTACTCCAAGGAGATCAACAAACACCGCTTCGGTGTCATGGCCGGTTATTCCTGGCAGCATTTCTATACGGAAAGCAACAGTCTGTCCGAGACACAGCCCGATCCCGTGGCCGGCAGCAAAGCTACTCTCTCCGAGTTCCACAACAAGAGCGAGTACTTCCTCGTATCCTTCTTCGGCCGTGCCAACTACAACTACGACGACCGTTACATGCTGACAGCCACTGTCCGTTGGGACGGAACTTCCCGCTTTACCAACAACAAGTGGGGCTTCTTCCCTTCCGTGGCCTTCGGATGGAACCTCAAGGGCGAGAGCTTCCTCAAGAACGCAAAGGCCGTTTCCGACCTGAAGCTCCGTCTGAGCTGGGGTCAGACCGGACAGCAGGATATAGGTGACGTGTACCAGTCCATACCTACCTATCAGACCAACCTGGTCGGCAGTTACTATATGTTCAACGGACAGGTGATCGTGCCCATCACTCCCAACGGCTACAATGCCGACCTGAAGTGGGAGACCACCACCACCTATAACGTCGGTGTCGACTACGGCTTCTTCAACGACCGTCTGTTCGGTACCCTGGACCTGTACTACAGGGAGACCACCGACCTGCTGAACTATACTCCCGTAGCGGCCGGAGCCAACCTGAGCAACTACCTCTTTGCAAATATCGGATCGCTGGTCAACAAGGGAGTGGAGTTCGAGATTACCGGTATCCCCGTCCAGACAAAGGACTGGAACTGGACTGTCGGCGCCAACCTGGCATATAACCAGAACCGGATTACCAAGTTGACGACCAACGACGGCGACGGTTACACAGGAGTGGCTACAGGCGGTATCAGCGGCGGTGTCGGCAATACGATCCAGAGGCACATGACCGGATATCCTGCCAATACCTTCTATGTATACCAGCAGATCTATGACGAGAGCGGTGCTCCCATTCCCGGTGCGTATGTGGACCAGAACGGAGACGGTGTCATCGATGCCGACGACCTCTATTACCTCGGTCAGGCCAACCCTGTATGGACCATCGGCTTCAACACCTCGGTGTCCTGGAAGAATCTGACACTGGCCATCGCCGGTCACGGCAACCTCGGCAATATGGTGTACAACAACAACGCCTCCCGTCTGTCCCTGCTGTCCGACCTGTGGACCAACTCCTTCGTGCGCAACTGCATGACAGCTGCTCCTGCATGGGGCTTCGACCAGGCGGCATATCTGTCAGACTACTGGGTTGAGGACGGTTCGTTCTTCAAGATCGACCGTATAACCCTCAGCTATCTCTTCGACCTGGGCAAGGGCGGTAACCTCAATCTCTTCGGTACTGTTCAGAACGTAGCGACCTTTACCAAGTACTCAGGAATCGATCCTGAGGTATTCGGTGGTATAGACAACAATGTATATCCCCGTCCCCGGACCTATATTATCGGCCTTAAGTACAACTTCTAATCAAGGAGATCTGAAATCATGAAAAGAATAAATACAATACTTATCTCAATAGCGGTGTCGGCAGCGGCTATGTTCACCACTTCCTGTGTGAATGACCTGAACGTAACACCTATCGACCCCAATATCCAGACACCGGAAGATGTGCTCAACAGCATCGAGGCTTACCAGCAGCTGCTGGCCAAGTGCTACGGCGGTCTGTCGGTCAGTGCCTCCGAAGGTCCTGACTCATCCCCCGACATCGACGGTATTGACGGCGGTTACGGCCAGTATATGAGGGCCCTCTTCCATCTTCAGGAGCTTCCTACGGATGAGGCCAGCGTATGCTGGAACGACCAGACCATCAAGTCTCTCCACGGACTCAGCTGGACTACTTCAGACGTGTTCGTTACGGCTATGTTCTCAAGAATCTACTATCAGATAGGTCTCTGCAACGAGTTTATCCGCCGCGCTGAGGCTGCCGAGGAGTTCCAGGGCGAGGAGATGGACTATATGCTCGCTCAGGCCAGGGCTCTGAGAGCTCTGAGCTACTATCACGCCATCGACCTCTTCGGCAATGTGCCCTTTGCCACGGAGGATAATTCAGTGGGTGCCTCCGGCCCCGACCAGATCCTCCGTTACGACCTCTACGAGTGGCTCGTAAACGAGATTGACGGTGAGGACGGATTCCGCGATGACCTGCGTCCCGCAGCCTCCACTGAGTATGGCCGTACCAGTCAGGAGTTCGCAACCATGCTGCTCGCCAAGATATACCTCAACGCCGAGGTGTTCACGGCTGACGATCCTCAGGGACGTCCTGTAATCAGTGCCTGGGACGAGTGCGCTGCCGAGAGCAAGAAGATAGTCGACACTTATTCCCTGCCGTCAGAATGGCAGTGGAACTTCTCAGCCGACAACAACCTCTGCCCCGAGATAATCTTCGCAGTGCAGAGCGACGGCGCCAATATCCAGACCTACGGCAGCACAAACTTCGTAATCAAAGGCTCCATCGTATCCGGTAACCCTGACTGGCAGGCTGCTCTCGGCACCAACGACGGATGGGGCGGTCTGGTGGTGACTCCTCAGTTCCTCGACCTCTTCGACGAGAGTACCGACCAGAGATTCCTCTTTACTGACGGCTCTGAGTTCGGAGAGCAGGCCCACACCCGCGAGATCATCGACAATTCCAACTTCGCCAGCGGCTGGTGCCAGATGAAGTTCACCAACCTCAAGCATGACGGATCTCCCGCCGACAACAGCACTTCTTCCTATCCCGACACCGACTATCCTATCTTCAGGGCAGCCGACGCATATCTGATGCTGGCAGAGGCACAGCTCCGCAAAGGCGGTATCCAGGCTGACGGTCTTGCCGCCTACAACGCTGTACGTGAGAGAGCCGGACTGGGTTCCTCGTCCTCAGTGACCCTCGATGACATCCTCGACGAGCGGGCCCGCGAGCTCTACTGGGAGAACATGCGCCGTCAGGACCTTGTCCGCTTCGGTCTGCTGACATCATCTACTTATCTTTGGGATTGGAAAGGCGGCTCATATCAGGGCAACAGCGTAGATGACCGCTACAATCTCTATCCTATTCCTACCACCGAGATCAACTCCAACAGCAAGCTGAAGCAGAATCCCGGATATTAACAGACAACTCTTAAATAAGAATAGAACGATATGAAAAAGATTTTCAACATATTCGCAGCCACTCTGATGTCCGCAGCCATGCTGACGTCATGCGCGGAGAAGGAGATTGTCACCTACAATCCCGAGAATGCTGTCGTTCCTGCCCTTGAGGCTCTTGCCGGAAGCTATGTCCTCGAGGATGGAGGCGAGTTCGCCACTCTGCAGTTCTCCGCAGCCGAGTTCGGTATCCCGACAGCTGCAAGATATACGGCCTATGCCGATATCCATGAGGATTTCTCCGCCAAGCAGAGTCTGGGAAATGTTACTACCGATACGGCCGGCATCACCATTTCCGCCAATACGCTCAACAATGCGCTCATTACATTGGCATGCCAGCCCGCTGAACCTGTGACGGTGTATTTCAGGATTGAGGCGCAGATGATGGGTGAGTCTTCACCTGTAGGTTCTGTCGAGTCCTTGATATCCAACACAGTGTCTACGACTGTGACGCCGTTTGATGCCGAGAAGGTATATTCTGCCGTATATGTGATAGGAGCTTTCTGCGGCTGGGACCACGGCAATACAGCCTTCCTCTTCAGCTATGCCGAGGATGAGGAGAACTACGTGGGTATCGTGGACTTCGGTGCCGAGTGCGCGGATTACGGTTTCAAGATTACCGGTGCGGCCAACTGGGACAACGGCAACTGGGGAACAGGCGATATGACCTCTGCCGAACCCGAGGCTCCCTCCATTACTCTCTGGAATGACGGAGGCAGCGGCAACATCACCAACTACAGTTCCTTCCGTTACTACAACTTCCACTTCGTGAAGTCCTCCCTGACCCTGAACATGATCAGGGGCTTCAACAGCGTGAAGGTTGCAGGTGACTTCAACGGATGGGCCGCTGACGACACCAACACCGACGAGATGACCCAGATCCGTACCAACGGCAAGTTCTACATCGACCTGGACATTCCTGCAGCCGGCGGATTCAAGTTTATCCTTGACAACGGCGGAACCTGGATCGGAACAGGCGAAGGCGAGAACGGTGTCGGCATCGGCTCCGGAGACAACATCCAGATCGCCGAGCCCGGCCAGTACAGGTTCTATCTCGATCTCAATGACTGGGACAATCCTACCTACAGCCTCAGCGCAGCCGACTACGGCAAGCCTGTGGACGGAGGTGACGAGCCCGAGGAGCCTGAGGATCCCGAGGACCCCGAGGATCCCGGCACACCTGTATGGGGAATCAAGGGAGACTTCGACGGTGACACCGGATGGGCCAATGAATATGTGATGACGGAGTTCCCCGCAGGCAGCGGTATCTGGGTGAGCGCACCCATCAACTTCGCAGAGGGCAATCAGTTCAAGATCCAGTACAACAACTGGGAGGCAGAGGTAGGCGCGGCAGCGGCCGGCGATACCCTGTCGACGGGCGTGGTCTATCGGGGCCTGACTTCCGGAGCTTCCAATTTCGGAGTGTCGGCTTCACAGGCAGGTCTGAGAAAGGTTGTTCTCAATACCAATGACAATACTGTCTACATCCTCGGATGGGGCGTGATCGGAGCGGTTGCCGGAGACAGCTGGGGAAATGACCTTCCCATGCTCTATGACGCGGCAGCAGGCACATGGACTTCCGCAGTCCCTGCAGAGATTCAAGGTGAGTTCAAACTCAGATGGGCCGGTCAGTGGTCTACAAGCGAGGTGACTATCCCTGACCGCGGTCTGGCGGACGGCGCATCTTTCGCAGTAGGAACTCCCATCAGCCTCAAGCAGGGCGGTGGAGATATCAACCCCGGCGAGAATGTCGGAACCTATAACATGGTTTACGACGTGGCCAACGAGACCCTGACTCTCACGACAGCCGAGTAACAGAAGAATTTAATGGAGGGCGGGACAGATATTGTACCCGCCCTTTTTAATATTGTCAAAATGAAGAGATATGATTTTTTAACTAAGATGCGGATGCTGCTCCTGCCGCTGCTGGTTCTCTGCTCCTGCGAGCCGGAAGGCCGGGAGGAAGGCGGGGACGGACTGAGCGGGACGCTGACGGCAGACCCCATCGAGTGGGACGGGACGAAGAACGCGGAGATTACCTATCAGCTGCTGGTGTATTCCTTTGCCGACTCGGACGGAGACGGCATAGGCGATTTCCAGGGTATCATCGACAAGCTCGACTACCTGGACTCGCTCGGAGCGACGGCCCTGTGGCTCTCACCCATACATCCGGCGGCCTCCTATCATGGCTATGACGTGAAGGACTATGCGGCTGTGAATCCGGATTACGGTACCCTCGAGGACTTCAGGGCCCTGGTGGCCGCGGCCCACGGGAGGGATATCAAGATATACATCGACTACGTACTCAACCACAGCAGCAAGGACCATCCCTGGTTCCTGGACGCCAAGGAGAATGAGGACAGCCCTTACCGCGACTTCTACATCTTCTCGGACAACCCCCGGGCTGATATAGAGGCCGGACGCATCCCCATGATCAATACCGAGGGCTCCAACGGCTACGACGCCTCCCAGTGGTACGTGGCCGGCAATGCCGCCGTCGGCACCATGGAGTTCGTTCTGGACTGGACCGACCCCGATGCTCCGACTGTCACCGTGACCCGCACGGACGGGCCGGCAGACCCGGAGAATACCGCTCCGGATACGGACAGCGACAAGTACCTCTACCTGGGCGACCCCGGCCGTCACGTGAAGTTCTACGATGACGGGGGCGGGATGTACTCCCTGACGGTGGATTTCGATTCTCCCTGGGGATTCCTGATCCGCACCGAGGGTACGGAAGACTGGACGCCCGGCACCAAGTACGGGGTAGAGAACGCTTCTGAGGCGATGATTGAGTTCGGAGTGCCCAAGGAGCTCTTCACTTCTCAGGACAACAACGCCGTGGCCGACCTACTGATGCCCGGTACCCTCTACTATCATTCCCACATGTGGACCTCCTGGTTCGCAGACCTCAACTACGGGGCCGCCGGTGAGGCCGAGAAGTCCCCTGCCTTCCAGGAACTGGTGCGCATCGGCCGTCAGTGGGTGACCGGCTACGGCATCGACGGCATGCGTCTGGATGCCGTGAAGCACATTTATCACAATGCCAATTCCAGCGAGAACCCGACATTCCTGGGCAAGTTCTACGACGCCATGAGCGGGGGCTTCACCGGAGAGGATCCCTTCTATATGGTCGGAGAGGTGTTCTCCGAGCACAATGAGGTGGCGCCCTACTACGCCGGCCTGCCCGCGGCCTTCGAGTTCTCCTTCTGGTGGAGGCTCTCTTCCGGCATCAACTCCGGTACCGGCAACACCTTCGTGAAGGACATCCTGTCCTATCAGCAGGAGTATGCGGCCGTGCGTCCCGACTATATCGAGGCCACCAAGCTGTCCAACCACGACGAGAACCGGGCCGGCAGTGACCTGGGCGAGTCCACCGCCAAGATGCGCCTGGCCGGAGCCGTGCTCCTGACCGCCGGCGGCGAGCCCTACATCTACTACGGTGAGGAGCTGGGTTATACCGGAGTCAAGGACAACGGCGACGAGTATGTGCGTATCCCCATGAACTGGGGCGACAGCTACAACACCAAGCTGGCCGCGTACACCGGTAAGGCGGAGGTAGCTCTCCCGACGCCATCTGTCTCAGAGCAGGCCGCCGACGCCTCGTCCGTCTTCCGGGTGTACAAGGATTTTGCCCGGGCCCGTCACGCCTGCCCTGCCCTGGCTCACGGCCGAATGGTGCGCCATGACCTCTACAACGAGACCCTGACTGCCCTCCCCGCGCTCTGCGCCTGGATTATGGAGAGTGAGGACGACCGCGTGCTGGTACTGCACAACTTCAGCGGAGGAGAGATCAACTTCCTCCTGCACGACACCGTCACCGGTACGGTAGCCGTCCAGGGCGAGGTGTCCATGGACCGCAGCGGGGACACTCCCCGTCTGACCATGGGCTCGTATTCTTCTGTAGTGTTCAATATTTGAAATGAAAGCATTCAGATTGATGACAGCAGCGGCAGTCATACTGTTTATGGCTGCGTCCTGTTCGTACAGGGTGGAGCGCAACCCCTTCTTCGACGAGAAGTCCGCACCGGCAAGACCCTGCGTGCTCCTGTCCGATACGACCCTGCTGGTGGTCCGGGACTATTTCCCCGGAATCGGCCGGGTGGACGGGCTGACCTGTAACGACTATACGGTGGTGCCGCTCTCCCCTGACAGCATGGATACGGTGCTGGTGGTTGCCGGACCGGCCTCCCGCAACATCTCTACGGTCAGAGTGACCACGGGGGAGGAGAGCGGGGTGATCGTGCTCAAGCGGGAGTATGTAAAGTCGCAGACCGTACCCGAGGTAACCGTAGTGGGCACCGACATGGGCGGCAGGGAGTTCACCGTCAAGGTAGACAACACCCCTGCCAGTTACCTGGTCCTGTGGCAGAATACCCTGCTGGGCCACAAGTACCTGTCCTACCGTAAGAGCGGAGTGTTCACGGTGCATGTTCCCTCCAATGCGGCGGAGATGGGACGTTCCTATATCCGCATATACTCGCACAATGCGGCTGGAGCCGGCAGCGGTATCGTTGTGCCGGTGCAGGACGGGCGGGTAGTGCTCTCCGAAGAAACAGAATTGTCTTAAAAGAAAATAAAAACTGTATGAGAAAGAATATGATAACTGCCGCTGCCCTCCTTCTTATGACGGCCCTTCTGCCTTCAGGGGCGGGAGCGCAGCAGATGAGCTCTCCCTCCGGGGAATTGTCCCTTAACGTCGAGTGCACGGGCGGGATGCTGAGCTATGCATTGACCTACAAGGGGCTGCCCGTCATTACCCCCAGCCGTCTGGGACTTACGGGGGACGAAGCGGACCTGACTTTCGGCTTTTCGGTGGTGTCCGTGAGCCGGGATACAGTGGACCGGAGCTGGACTCCTGTCTGGGGCGAGTATGCCAGTGTCAGGGACCATTTTCATGAGATGGCCTTGACATTGGAACAGGACGGGAGCGGCCGGATGATGACGGTGCGCTTCCGTCTGTTCGACGACGGACTGGGCTTCCGCTACGAGGTGCCGGAGCAGGACGGGGTGAACTATGTGAGCCTGAGGGACGAGCTGACAGAGTTCAACCTGACGGGAGACCATCTGGCGTTCTGTATCCCCGGAGACTACGATACCAACGAGTTCGCCTATACGACATCCCGGATATCTGACCTGGAGGAGGAGATAGAGAAGCGGCTGTACCTGAAGACCTACGAGACCAGGGCCGAGGGAGGACTGTCCGTGCAGACCCCTCTGATGCTCAAGACGGATGACGGGCTGTACATCAATATCCATGAGGCCGCGCTGGTGCACTATGCCGCCATGCTCCTGGATGTGGATACGTCCGATTTCAGTCTGAGCGCCCATCTGGTGCCTGACAAGAACGGGGTGAGGGGATACCTCCAGGCTCCCTTCCATTCGCCCTGGAGGACGGTCATCGTCAGTGACGACGCCCGCGACATCCTCGCCTCTCAGCTGATATATAACCTCAATGAACCCTGCGCGATAGAGGACGTATCGTGGATCAAACCCCAGAAATTCGTGGGCGTGTGGTGGGAGATGTTCACCGGAGCCGGTGCGACATGGGCCTACAGCGACTATTACAAGGCCAGGCCGGGAGTGACCGACTATGCCTCCCTGACGCCCAACGGCCGGCATGCGGCCAATACCGATAACGTGAAGCGCTATATCGACTTCGCCGCAGAGCACGGTATCGACGCGGTGCTCGTCGAGGGTTGGAACGAAGGCTGGGAGGACTGGGCCTCCTACCGCAAGGACCGTCATTTCATGTTCGACAAGCCCTATCCCGATTTCGACATCGACGAGGTGTCCTCATACGCCCGCTCGAAGGGAGTCAGCATGATCATGCACCACGAGACGGCCTCCAACGCGGCTGACTATGAACTGCAGATGGACCGGGCCTTCCAGTACATGGTAGACCACGGCTATCACTCGGTCAAGACCGGTTATGTGGGCTACATCATCCCCCGCAGCGAATATCATTCCTCGCAGTGGATGAACGACCACTATGTGCGTGTGGTCAGCAAGGCCGCAGAGTATGAGATCATGGTCGACAGCCACGAGGCCGTGCGTCCGACCGGACTGATGCGTACCTGGCCCAACTGGATAGCCCAGGAGTCGGCCCGCGGCGGAGAGTTCGAGTCGATGGGCGGCAACGACCCCGACCACACCTGCATCCTGCCCTTCACCCGTCTCAAGGGAGGTCCGATGGACTACACTCCCGGCCTCTTCCAGACCAAGCTGGACTACTACGAGGGCGGCAGCAAGCCCGGAGAGCAGGCCGGTACCACACTGGCGCGGCAGCTGGCCCTCTATGTGACCATGCCCTCGCCCCTGCAGATGGCCTGCGACCTGCCCGAGAACTACCTGCGCTTTATGGACGCGTTCCAGTTCATCCTCGATGTGGCCCTCAACTGGGACGACTCCTGGTATCTCGAGGCCGAGCCAGGGGACTACATCACTGTGGCCCGCAAGTCCCGCGGTGCCGATGAATGGTTCGTGGGCGCCGTCACCGACGAGAATGCCCGCGAGGCTGTCATCCCTCTCTCGTTCCTCCCCTCAGGCTCCGGCCAGAAATACGAGGCCACCGTCTACGCCGACGGAGAGGACGCCGACTGGGAGTCCAATCCTCAGAGCTACCGGATCTATACCAGGAAGGTGAAGCCCTCCGCGACCCTCCGCATCCCCTTAGCACCGGGCGGCGGTGCGGCAGTCGTGATCCGGCCCGTCGAAAAGTAATATTAAATATTGTAAAATATGAATATCGTCAAGACAATTTTTGCTGCTACCGCTGTCCTTCTGCTTGCAGGATGCGCCGGCAAATCAGGACAGGAGGTGCAGTCTCCTGTGAGCAATGTGACCCATCCCGACTGGACGGCCTCCGCAGTCCTTTATGAGGTCAATGTCCGCCAGTACACCGAGGAGGGCACCTTCAAGGCTTTCGAAAAGCATCTGCCCCGGCTTAAGGAACTCGGGGTGGACATCCTCTGGTTCATGCCCGTGTATCCCATCGGAGAGGTGGAGCGAAAGGGTGAGCTGGGCAGTTACTACTCAATCCGCGACTACAAGGCTATCAATTCCGAGTTCGGGGACATCGAGGACTTCCGGTCCGTGGTGGACAAGGCTCATGAGCTGGGCTTCAAGGTGATTCTCGACTGGGTGGCCAACCATACCTCCCGCGACCACGGCTGGATCGCCGAGCATCCCGAGTGGTACGTGATGGATGACAGCACCGGTACTCCGGTGGCTCCTTTCGACTGGACCGATGTGGCCGAGCTGAACTACGACAATGCCGATATGCGTGCCGCCATGCTCGACGCCATGACCTACTGGGTGTCCGAGGTAGGTGTAGACGGCTTCCGCTGCGATGTGGCCCACGAGGTGCCGGTGGACTTCTGGAATGACGCCGTGGCGGCGCTCCGGGAGATCCGTCCCGACCTGTTCATGCTGGCCGAGTCCGAGGAGCCCGCTCTGATGACCGATGCCTTCGACGCCTACTACGGCTGGTCCAACCATGCGTTTATGAACAGGCTCGCTCAGGGCAAGGCCACTGCCGCCGAGTACGCCGCCTACCGTGTGGAGCACGAGGGCAAGCTGCCAGTGGAGAGCATCGAGATGAATTTCACTTCCAACCACGACGAGAACTCCTGGAACGGCACCGAGTTCGAGAGGATGGGGGACGCTGCCCGCCAGTTCGCCGCCCTGACTTTCGCCGAGCCGGGCATGCCTCTGATCTACAGCGGTCAGGAGGTGGGCAACGACAACTCGCTGGAGTTCTTCATGCGCGATCCCATCGTGTGGGAGGACCGCGGAGGCTTCATTCAGTTCTATCAGGAGCTGATTGCCATGAGGGATGCCCATCCGTCGATGTATGCTCCCCGCGAGGGGGCTCCTATGGTGATACTCGCGTCCGACAGGCCCGAACAGGTGTTCGCCTTCGAGCGCAGGCTCTCTGACGACAGCGACGGATTCGCCGCAGTGTTCAATTTTTCCGCAGAGGAAGTGACCGTGACCGTCTCCGAAGGCTCCATCGCCGGACAGAGCTACACCCTTCCCGCCCACGGATATAAGTTCGTGTTCTGATGCCGCTCTGCGTTTTCCGTGTTCCCATTTTCCCACCTTCGGAAGGTGTGCAGAAAACGGCCGGAAATGCCTCACCTTCGGAAGGTGGGCGGAGAGAGACCGAAAACATCCCGCCTTTGGAAGGTGGACAACGTGTAACGATATATAAAACCAAATAGCAATAATTTATGAAGAAAAATTTACTGACTACGATTCTGGCTGCGATGGGGCTGTCGTCCATGGCTTCCGCAGCTGTGGGCCAGGAGGGACTGCGCGTGGAGCCGCCCTGCTGGTGGACCGGGATGGAGACCCCGCTGACGCTGATGCTGCACGCCCCCGGACTTTCGGGTGCGGGTGTGTCCGTGGACTCTGACGGGATCACGGTGAAGGCCGTGCATTATGCCGAGAGCCCGAACTACGTGTTCGTGGATCTCGAGATTGCCGATAACCTGGCTCCGGGCGAGTACACATTTACCATCAACTACCCCGACGGGAAGACCGAGACATTTGCCTACAGCATAGGCGAGCGTCGCGAGGGCTCCCGCGAGAGAGTGGGCTTCGGCTCCTCCGACGTGGTGTACCTGCTGATGCCCGACCGTTTCGCAAACGGGGACAAGAAGAACGACTCCTCGCCCCTGACCGCCGAGAAGGGCAACCGCAAGCTCCCCGGCGGACGTCACGGCGGTGACCTCCAGGGTATCATGGACCATCTGGACTATCTGGCCGACCTCGGCATCACCGCCATCTGGCCTACGCCCATCACCCTCGACAACGAGCCGACCTACTCCTACCACGGCTATGCCTGCGCGGACTACTATCAGATCGACCCCCGCTACGGCTCCAACGAACTGTACCGCTCCTTAGTAGCCGCCGCTCATGAGAAGGGCATCAAGTTCATCCAGGACATCGTGCCCAACCACAGCGGCACCGCTCACTGGTGGTTCAACGACCTGCCTTTCCAGGACTGGATCCACCAGCATCCGACATTTACCCGCTCCAACTACGCCATGTCCGGACACTCCGATCCCCACGCCGCCCGGACCGACATCGACGCCTGCGTGACCGGCTGGTTCGATACCTCGATGCCCGACATGAACCTGAGCAATCCCTATTGCCTCCAGTACTACATCCAGCTGGCAGTGTGGTGGATAGAGTACGCTGACCTGGACGGTATCCGCGTGGACACCTATCCCTACACCCGCAAGGAGGACATCTCGGCCTGGACTGCCGGTATCCTGAAGGAGTTCCCCAACTTCACCCTCGTGGGCGAGTGCTGGTTCCACAACACCCAGCAGATAGCCTATTGGGAAGGCTGCAGGACAGCTGACGGCGGCTTCAAGACCAATGCCGACGGCTATACCTCGCACCTGCCCATGGTGATGGACTTCGCCCTGACCGACGCTATCTCCGAGGCATTCGTGCAGAATGAGAACCTGGGCTACGACGACGGCATCAAGCGCGTCTACGGCTCCGTGTCCCTCGACTTTGCCTACTACAACCCCTACAACCTGCTGACCTTCATCACCAACCACGACATGGAGCGCCCGGCCATCCGCTTCGGCACCTACAAGGATTCCGACGAAACCGTGCTGGCGCGTATGAAGAATGCGACCACACTGCTGCTGACCATGCGCGGCGTGCCCCAGTGGTACTACGGTGACGAGATTCTGATGCACGGACCCGAGGAGATGGTGGGCAAGGGCGACGCCTGGTGGAGGACCGACTTCCCCGGCGGCTGGCCCGGCGACAAGGTCAATGCCTTCACTTCCGCCGGCAGGACCGACCTGCAGAACGAGATGTTCGACCACACCCGCACCCTGATGCAGTGGAGGAAGACCTCCGGGGCCGTGACCAAGGGCAAGCTGATGCACTTCATGCCTTTCGGCGACCTGGTGAACACCTACGTGTACTTCCGCTATACCCCTGATTTCAAGGACTTCGTGATGGTAGTGATCAACAACGGCACCGAGTCCGTCTCCCTCGACTGGAATCACTACGCCGAGATATTCGACGCTGCAGCCGCAGCCCTCGGCACCGACAGCTTCACTGCCACCGACATCCTCACCGGAGCGACCGTCTCCCGCAGCAACGGGCCTCTGGCCGTGCCCGGCATGACCTCCCTCGTCCTCCAGTTCTAGGACTGTCTCAGACCTACGTATTTAAAGGCGTATGCCCGGGCCTTCATGGCCGCGCATACGCCTTTCGTTATTCCTTCCGAAGGCAGGTGTATTACCGCATTCTGACTTTGTAGTGCTGTCTGGTAAGGGGAGAGGGTACGGGACGGTGGAGACTGGGCCTGTCTTTGGCAATTGAGGCTGCGGTAGCAGTAATCAGGTCCAGGGAACCGTTGTAGTTGCCGGTGATTTCGTAGCCGGTGTCGGTGTGGAACACGTACATGATGTTGTACTGCAGCCCGGCTGAATTCATGATGTAGAGGCTGCCTTCTGTGATGAGACCCAGATAAGCGTTGCTGTTGTCGTCATAGTGTTCTACGAGTGTGCCTACGAGCTGTCCGTTGATCTCCTCGCCGGGGCTGAGGGTGGAGTCGCGCTGTCCCCAGTCGGCCGCTATGTCGTAGATGCCTGCGGGTATGCGTCCGTCATCAGTCAGGCGCATGTAGCAGTCGATATTGAGGATGCTGCCCGGAGGTATTGCGTAGCCCTCCGCGTCCAGTTCCATATCGGTGAAGGAGAGAATCACGTTGGAGATGCCGTCACCGAGGCCGTCCATGTCGTAGAGAGTGGCGTTGGCCGCATGAGCCTGGATGTCGAGGTCACTGGCCAGGGGCTGGTATCCGTCGATGATGCCCTGGGAGTTGTCAGAGAGGACAGCAGGCCCGATATAGTGTACGTAATGGGTCATGCCGGTGAGGTCAGTGAGTTCGGCAGTGAATTCATACATGCCTGCTTCGGTGAGGGTTATGTTCAGAATACCGTTGCTGAAAGTCAGTTCGATGGGTTTCCCGGAGCGGTCGTTGCCGACGAAAAGGGAATAGTTGGGGGTGAATGTGCCGACATTGGTGGCTCCCGGCACTCCGAGCACGTATCTTCCGGGAGGAACCGTGATGTCGCTGCCCGGCACGGACGGAGATGAGAAAATGTCGAAATAGTAATAGGAGGCACCCGGCTTGGCCGCGCCCTGGGCATCGAACGTGTCGTCTGCCAGACAGATGAAATAGTTGTGCTCGCCGTTGTTGCCGATGGCGCCGTTATATTCGCCGTAGAACTCGAAAGCTTCTGTATGATAGTCAGTACCTACGCCGTCACGCTGACAGGCGGTCAGGACGGCGAAAGTCATGAATAATATCAGATATGGGAGCGGACAGTATCTCATAGTCCGTAAAGATAGTATTTTTTCGAGACATCCCGAAATTTATCTGCGAAATCGTTCCAGATGCTGAAGATGTCCTCGTACCGGTATCGCTCTCCGAAGACCCTGCGTACCTCTTTCGAACCTGTGACCTTGTCGAACATTTCCAGCTGTGAGGCGGATGCCTTGGCGAAGGGCCCGAACGTCGGGTCGAGCTCCCGGAGCACCTGCATCACATAGAATTGGATCTCAGAGAGCCGGGCCGCCCCGAAGTCCGTGATGTAGATCTGAACTCCCCCGATTTCCCTGCCCTTGAGCGAGCCGTAGAAGGGGGTGGCGTAGATAGGGCGGAAGAGGATGCCGGGCAGGCAGAGGGAGTTGAGCCGCGAGGCCAGCAGGTCCGCGTCCATCCCCTCGCGGGCGATCATCCCGAAAGGCAGGGTGTAGCCCACCCCGATAGAGACGGTTCCGAGCTCTCCCAGGATGCCGGTCGCCGGGTAGAGATATGCTGCCTCCACCGTGGGGATGTGGGGGGAGGAGGGCACCCAGAGCAGCCCCGTCGCGTCGAAGTTCATGCCGCGCTTCCATCCTTCCATCTTCACGACCGTGAGCCGGCATTTTACCGTGGAGTCCCGGCCGTCAGAGCCTTTGACCGAGAGCATTCCCTCCTCGTTGAGCAGGGTCGCCAGCTCTCCGGGGGTGAGGCCGTAGATATAAGGAATGTTGTATTGTCCTACGAAGGAGATGAGGGACTTGTCCACTCCCGGTCCCTCGACCTTCAGGCCTCCGAGCGGGTTCGGACGGTCGAGGATGATCATCTCCACCCCTTCCATTGCCGCCACCTTCATCACATTGCCCATGGTGCTGATGTAGGTGTAGGAGCGGCAGCCGATGTCCTGGATGTCGTAGACGATGGCGTCGAGGCCCTCGAACTGCTCCGCGGAGGGGAGGCGGGTCTTGCCGTAGAGGGAGAAAATGGGAACGCCGGTGCGGGGGTCGACGGCCTGTCCCTCGACGTGCTCGCCGGCGTGGGCATTGCCACGGACCCCGTGTTCAGGGCCGAAGAGGGCGACCAGCTCCACTCCCGGGGCGCTGTGCAGGACGTCGATGGTGGAGTTGAGGTAGCGGTCCACGCCCGTGGGATTGGTCACCAGCCCGATGCGCTTGCCCTGCAGCTGCTCGAAGCCGTTGGCCTCGAGGACGTCTATGCCGGTGAGGACGGTCTGGGCGGTGCCGGTGGCGGGGATGAGGGTAAGGGCGGTCAGGATGAGGATGACCGCGGCTGTGGTGGAAAGATGGTATGTTCCGGATAATTTCATATCGTACAATGTGTTTTGGACTCGGGCTGTCAGCTGAGGGCCTGGCCGGAGTCATCGTATTTCTCGGGGTAGAGGAGGATGAGGCTGCAGGAGGTGAACTCGCGGCCGAGGAGGCGGGGCAGCTTCTCAAAGGAGCTGTCGTGGGAGATGGAGCCGGGACGGGAGCTGACTACGGCCAGGAGGCTGTCGTCGTCGAGTTCGGAGGCGAGGGAGGTCAGGTCGCTGTAGTCCTCCATGGGGGCATAGAGGGCTTCCAGGCGGTGGCTGTTCTCCTCGAGGAGTTTCTGCAGTATGACAATGGTCTCCTGGGGGGCGTGGAAATGCAGGGGGCGCTCCAGGGAGGTGCTCAGGCGGCAGAGGTGCTCCACCCAGCGGCTGAATCCGGCTTCGTACTCGGCTTTGGGCGGGACTGCCACCACTATCTGGCTCAGGGTGTTGATGGGGACCATGAGGCGGGAGAGGAGGACTTCGCAGGAGAGGCTCTTGAGGAGGTTGAGGGCCAGGTTGCCGAGAATCGGGCTGTCGGCGTCCCTTCTCAGGCCGATGAGGAGGCTGGTGATCTCCTGCTCCTTGACGGTATGGATGATGCCCGAGGCGATGTTGAGGTCGTAGCGGCTGAGTTTCTTGAGGTCCACGTGGGCGGAGGCGGCTATCCTGGCGGCGTTGTCCAGGTTGCGGGAGGCGGTGCTCACGGCCTTGGAGTTGTCGGTATCGTAGAGGATGCTCAGGGCGTAGAGGTTGTCGCTTAGGTGCGGGTCGCGCACGGCCATCGAAAGGCAGACCAGGTCCTTGACGGTATCGGGGTTGGCCAGCGGAATGAGAATCTTCTCTGGCCGGCTGTCGGGGTCGCGGTCGATGACGGGTTCCTCCATCGCTATCTTGCGGGCGGTGCGGTCGGTGGTCAGGGAACTGACGGTGCAGGTGAATAGAATCAGGAGAATGGTGCCGTTGAGGATGTCCTCGTTCAGGAGGCGGTTCCCGTCGGGGAGGATTATCTCGTAGCCGATGAGGGCTGCTGCGAGGGTGGCGGCAGCCTGGGAGGTGGTGAGGCCGAACATCAGGCGGCGCTCGGTGGCGGCCATGCGGAAGACCTTCTGGGTCAGGAGGCTGGCAATCCATTTGCCGGTCAGGGCGGTGGCGGTCATGACCAGTGCTACCTTGATCGCGCCCCAGTGTCCGAATATCACGTTGAGGTTGATGAGCATGCCCACTCCGATGAGGAAGAACGGGATGAAGAGGGCGTTGCCCACGAACTCGAGATGGCTCTTGAGGGGGGAAATGGACGGAATCAGGCGGTTGAGCAGGATGCCGGTGAGGAAGGCTCCGAGGATGCCCTCCAGTCCGGCCACTTCCATCAGTCCGGCTGCTGCGAATAGCAGGACCATCACGAAGATGAACTGCATGACGGTGTCGTCGTACTTGCGGAAGAACCATCGCGCTATTCTCGGGAAGGAGTAGATGATGACTGCTCCTATCATGATCACCTTGAACGCCATCACTATCCAGAACGATTCACTGGAGCTGCCCTCGAATATGCTGCTCATGACGGCCAGCACCAGCAGGGTCATGGTGTCGGTGACGGCGGTGGCTCCTACGGCTATGCTCACGCTTCTCTCGCGGGAGACTCCGAGGCGGAGGACTATCGGGTAGGAAATCAGGGTGTAGGAGGCGTACATGCTGGCCAGCAGGATGGAGGTGGCGAGGCTGTACTTGAGCAGGGACGTGTTGACGATCAGACCGAGCAGGATCGGTATGGAGAAAGTGAGCAGACCCAGGACGGCGGCCTTCCTGCGGTTGTGCTTGAAGTCCTCCATGTTGATGTCCAGGCCGGCCAGGAGCATGATGTAGTACAGGCCGACGTTGCCGAAAAGCTCAAAGCTGCTGTCGCGGGCCAGCAGGTTGAGGCCGTGCTCGCCGATGAGCACGCCGGCCAGGATCATCCCGATGATGTTCGGTATCCGCAGCCGGTTGAACAGCAGCGGGGCGAACAGGATAATCAGCAGCACGATCAGGAATATCCAGGTCGGGTCGGTTATTGGCAGGCTCAGTTCACTCCAGTTCATTCTGCGAATTTAAGAAAAAATCTTTTCCGGCGGTGCTTTTCCGGCGATGCGCTTTTCTGTTTTGGCTCTGGGCGTGATGCCATTTCCCTGTAACTTCCTTCCACCTTCGGAAGGTGAGTAGATTTCCCGCATTTTCGTCTCACCTTCGGAAGGTGTGCATTTGCCTGAATTGCCCTACAGCGTCTGTGGCCCTGCTTTCCCTTGCCTGACCCTCATTCCACCTTCGGAAGGTGAGTAGATTTCCCGCATTTTCGTCTCACCTTCGGAAGGTGTGCATTTGCCTGAATTGCCCTACAGCGTCTGTGGCCCTGCTTTCCCTTGCCTGACCCTCATTCCACCTTCGGAAGGTGAGTAGATTTCCCGCATTTTCGTCTCACCTTCGGAAGGTGTGTATTTGAACGATTGCTGCTTTACTGCTGATTACCGCTACTCTTCAGGCCGAAGGAGGGGTCGACCTTGATGAGTGCGGTGACTGCGAGGGTGACGAGGCAGCAGCCCATGATCCACCAGAAGAAGCCGACGTAGCCCATCCATTCCTGAAGGGCGCCCGCGAACATGCCCGGTATCATCATGCCGAGGGCCATGAATGCGGTGCAGATGGCGTAATGGGAGGTCTTGCTGGGTCCTTCAGCGAAATACATCATGTAGAGCATGAAGGAGGTGAAGCCGACGCCGTAGCCGAACTGCTCGATGAAGACGCAGGCGTTGATCAGGATCAGGTTCAGCATGGAGGCCGGGTCGGGCTGGGCCATGCTCATCCAGCAGAATACGCCGCAGGGCAGGGTGAGGGCCAGGGCCATGGGCCAGAGGCAGCGTTTGAGTCCGTACCGCGACACGAGCACGCCGCCGAGGATGCCGCCGAGAGTCAGCCCGATGATGCCTATTGTGCCGTAGACCAGACCGACCTGGGCGGTGCTCAGGCCGAGGCCGCCTTCTGTTGCGGGGTCGAGCAGGAAGGGGTTGATCATCTTCACGAGCTGGGCTTCGGGGAAGCGGTACAGGAGAATGAAGGTGACGGCGATCCATACATGCTTTTTTCGGAAAAATGAGCCGAAGGTGCCGACGAACTCGCGGAGGATGCGGGCGGTGCTGTGGCCGGATGCGGGTTTGCCGGGCATTGCTCCCGAGGGCCTGTCCGCCGTCGGCCGGGGCAGTATCCGCGAATGGTAAAATGCGATGAGCAGGAACAGCACCGAGAGTATCAGGAAGGTCACCGCCCACGCCCTGGGTACATTCCCGAAAGCCGTCTCCATCCACCCGGCCGCCATTACGACCCCGCCCTGCCCGATGATGGTCGCCAGCCGGTAGAACGCGCTGCGGATCCCCACGTACAGCGATTGGTCCGAGGAGTCCAGCGCCAGCATGTAGTATCCGTCCGCTGCTATGTCGTGCGTGGCCGAGGCAAATCCGATCAGCCAGAACACCGCCAGTGACAGCACCACGTAACTGTCCAGCGGCAGGGTAAGTGCGATGCCCGCAAATGCCGCTCCGATAATGAACTGCGTCGTCACCGTCCACCAGCGCTTGGTCCTGATGATGTCCACAAACGGGCTCCAGAACGGCTTGATGACCCACGGCAGATACAGCCAGCCGGTATAGAAGGCGATGTCGGTGTTCGACATTCCGAGATTCTTGTACATGATGACTGACAGCGTGTTCACTGCCACGTACGGCAGCCCTTCCGCCACATACAGGGTCGGAATCCACGCCATCGGCGGTATTCTCTTGCTTTTCATGCCGTAAAGATAAGCAAACTTCCGCCTCATCTTTCCGCAATGGCAGTAAATCCCGCAGTACAGTGCCGTTGCGGAATGTAATTACGGGAAGCCGGTATGCCGCGGAGCATTGCAAAAAAATTTTTTATATTTGCAAAACTAAAAATTCAAGGTTATGAAACGATATCCGATTCAGATATTTGCAGCCCTTGCCCTTGCCGCTTTTGCCGCAACAGCAGCCGTATCATGCGGAAACAGAGGCGGCTCCGGGAAAAATCAGCAGGACAGCAGCAGTGCGGACGTGGCCCAGGCTCAGGCCGCAGCCGTCCCAGACACCATTGCTCCGCTCGTACCCGGAGAGGTGCGCCTGAAAGACGATGTCTTCGGCGGGGAAATAGCGCTTAAAGGCGATACCGTCAAGAGGGATGAGATATTTCAGGTGGGAGTGTCCACAATGATTGTCAAGGATTCGCTCATGCTGGTCTGCTGCAGGGATGACCGTCCGTTCAGGATGTATTCGCTGCCCGGCCTGGAACTCAGAGGGGTGTCCGGAAACAGGGGGCGCGGACCGATGGAGTTTATCTCCCCGGATATCTGGCCTTACGAGGCACCCGGCTATATGGCATTGGTCATGGATGAGTCGAGGGATTATCGTAAAATGTACAAGGTGAGGACGGACGGAACCTTAGAGCAGCTCAACCACCGGATTCCCGGTCAGTACCTGGCCGATTTCTCGTATACCAGAGGGGTTGCGGCTGAGGATGACGGGCATATAGCCTTTGCATACCGTTCGGCGATCTATCTTTACGACGGAAGCGACACCGCCGCGGCTCCTGAGCAGACAGTCAGGAAGCTGGCAGATGTCCGCCTGGGCAAATATTCCGCCGGCAGCACCATGAATATCGGTTCGCTCGGAGTGAACTTCCAGTATGAAAGGGCCGTCTGGGCGTTTAAATACGCGAAGCGGGTGGTCTTCTGCGACTTTGACGGAAATATGAGGTCTGTCGATTTCCGTTCGGCGGAGGAGGGAGAAACCGAGGGTGTCGGGATGGACAGCAATGTCACCCACTACTGGAAGCTCTACGCCGGACACCGCTATGTCTGGCTGCTCTACAGCGGCCGCACACCGGTGGATGTGGTCAGGGAGCAGAATAAGGACATCTACTACATCTACGTGGAGCAGTTCGACTGGAACGGCAATCCGGTCCGCCGTTACCGCCTCGACAACTGGGGCTTCATCTCCGTGGACGAGGACAGCGGCACGCTCTACTTCCTCTCTAACGTGAGTGAATATCCCTTCTTCAAATACAGTTTGAGGTAAAGTTCTGTTTTCTCGCAGTTTTTTTCTCCTTCGGAAGGAGTGGGGGAAAGTGCAGTCGCGCGAAGTAACGGTAAGTACTGGAGCAGGGTCGAATCGTATGCGCTCGAGGATCAATTACTTACAGTTAAGCGTGTGCTTTTGGCAGGTGCGGATATGGCCGAAAAGCACTCGTTGTGTCTCTATGTGTCAGTATTCCAATTCGTTGTAAAATTAGGCCGCTTCTCTGCTTACCGTTGCTCAGTCCATGCTGCTGCCCGCCTTCGGAAGGTGAGACGGAAACGGCCGGAAATTGCCCGCCTTCGGAAGGTGGGAGGAGGACGGCGAGGTAGAGTATGGCAGGACAAGGTATAGCAGGACAGGACAGGGAGGACAGGGCAGTGGAGTGGGTCAATAGAGGCGGGTGAGGCAGGAGCCGCGGAAGTAGTGGGCGAGGATGCGGTCGAATGTGCAGCCGCGGGCACTCATGGCGGCGGCTCCGATCTGGCACAGTCCTACGCCGTGTCCCCATCCGGCACCGTGGAGGATGAATCCGGTCGGAATGGCCGGAGCGTTTATGCCGGGTCGAATGTCCTGGCCGTCAGAAGCAGGCTCGGCGTAGACGGTATCCACGACAAAGGCCGAACTGTACAGGTGCGATTCGGACAGCCAGCGGCGTATCTCGAGTTCCTTGCCGACGGTGACTGTCCGCAGCGTACCCCGGATGAGCAGCTCGATGATGCGTCCGGATGCCCCTCGGCGCAGCGGCCTGAGTTCCAGCACTGAACCGAAGTCAATGCCGGATCGGCGGCGGAGCAGGTCGCTCAGTTCCTCCTGCGTGTATTCGACCCGCCAGCGGTAGAAATCGGCGGTCTCCTGGTCGTAGGAATTCAGGACGGTGGAGAGCAGGGCCGGGTCGGAGGTGTTGCAGAAGGCTTCTGGCGAGGACAATATCCATTCGCGGGCATTCTGTTCGTCGGAGAGGTCCGGGATAGTGCCGACGGTGACTGGCGTGCCGTCATCAGCGGCATTGTCTTCGTCGGTCTGCAGGCAGGCATAGTCCCGCACGGGCTGCAGATAGGCATAGTCCTCGTCGGCCCAGCAGGCAGAGAACCGCTCGGAGACACCCCCGCAGCATTTGGAGAAGCGGGTATCGCAGATAGCTCCGTCCGGCCCGTCGGTCAGCACCAGTCCGCGGGTAGCCTCGATGGCCCGCCGGATATTGGCATTCCCGGCCCGGAGCAGCCCCTGGTATCTCTGGCAATGGTCGTCCGCACAGACATCGAAGAGGGTATGGTCCTCCCGGTCGTACCAGCGGATGATGCGGTCATTCTCAAGGGAACCCGGTGCGGAAATTCCCTGCCCGGAATGTCCGTTCCCCGGGGATTCCTGGCTGTCGGGATTGTCTCCATTCGCGGCGGCGGAGTGGCGCGATCCCTCAGAGCCGTGAGCATTGTCCCCGCCCCCGAGCGTAGGCCGTGCCAGCAGCCACGACCGCGAGATGACGGCATGGGCCTTGAGGAACTCCTCCGGTGCGTCTCCGTTCATTTCCGAGGAGATTACGCTCAGCAGATAATCCTCTGTCAGCACGCTGTTTATGGCTACAAGCCCCTCCTCCGAGGGCAGAATGGTCAGCCCGCCGGAGAACAGCTGGTCCTCCTCCCGCTCCCAATGGAAATTGATCCCTATCCTGACCTTGTGCAGGGTGAAGCCCCGGGAATCCCCCTCTTCGGGAGCACTGCCCGCAGGCCTGAATTCGAGCCGTCCATAGCGTTTCCCGTTCCACTCCACCATCCCGTCAGCGAGGGTAAATGCCTGTTCTCCGCAGATGCCCCCTTTCCGGGAGTCCGGACCTGTGAACGGCTGATTGAACCTGACCCGCAGCTGAGGGGCGGTGAGCAGCCCCACGTCGATGACCGGCTGCCAGGAAGTATCGACGGTTTCCTCGATGATATCCCTGAGCACCTGTGCATTGACCCTGCGGAAATCCGCCTCCACCGGGACGATGAACACCCCTCCGAGGTCGACCGAGGCGGGACTGATACGCACGGCCCTGTCTTCCGGGGCGAAGTAGCAGGAAGGGCGGTGGGCCTTGCGCGGAATGACGAGGGTGTGGAACAATGCCCCGGAGCCGCCGTAAGCGGGCGTCTCCCTCCAGCAGAGGATATTGAGCTGCGGCTCGCCGGTGGCCGGACTGACGGGCAGGGAACGGAGTACCCGGAGGAATGCAGCGGTCGCTGAAGCTTCGTCCGGAGCGGTAATCACCGGCAGCCCGGAAATGTATCCCGAAGTTACGGAAATGCTCGCGCGGCCCGGCCTCATGACGGTCACGGGTCTCAGCCGGTCAAAATGCGTCTCGACGGGCAGGAACCCCCTGCAGCCCATCTGGAAATGGAAGTGGTCGGGGGCGCTGGCTCCGCTCTCCGGGCCGTTGTAGAAGACCACCATGTCGGGGAAGGCATCAGCCAGGCGCAGCATGTCTGGGAAGCGGCCGGCTATGCGCTGGGGCGTATGCTCCACGGCCGGGACGGTGTAGTGCTCGGGGAAAATGGGGAAGGGGTTGACCAGCACCTCGTAGCGGCGGCCGTCGCAGCCTTCGAAGGGCAGGGCCTCCTGCTGTCGCGGACGGTTCCCCCGGCACAGGAAGCAGGGCCGGGCCTTTATCGCGGCGGCATCGGTGCGGGCCAGGGTCGAGACGGCCCGCGCAGGGTTGAACTGTATCCGGACGGGCATCCCGCCGAGGTCTATTTCCCTAGTCTCTATATTCTGCAGGTCGCGGTATCTCCGCGCCGCCTCCGGCCATGCGGCCAGCTGTCTGTCGAACAGGTTGTGCATTGTCTTTTACTGAATTTCCCAGCTGCTGATGTTGTGAGTCTCCCGGTCGAAGCTGATGGCGACCTTGACAACGGGAAGGCCGCAGAGGGCGAAGCGTTCTGGGTACTGCTTCAAGTCGATCTGCTGCATGGCGGCTTCCGCGCCGGCGTCGAGTTTCAGCTCCACTAAGTAGAGTCTGGTGGCTGTGCGCATGACCATGTCCACTCTGCCTTTCGGAGTGCGGACCTCCACGTCAGCGAAGTAGCCGAGGAGGGAGAAGATGATGTAGAGCACCTGCTGCCAGTGGCCCTCGTAACCGGTGTTGTCGGTGTAGGGGACGGTGCCGAGGAAGGTCTGCATGGCCTTCAACGCTCCGTCCATGTCATCTTCGAGGAGGCATTCGGCCATGGTTATGAGGGTTGAGGAGGCCGATATGGTGTCAGGAGTCACGTAGTACGGTATCAGCGAGCGGAACAGGCCTATGCGTACCTCCTGGTTCGGTATGCCCAGAGTATAGGATTCGATGGCGGGAATGCCCTTTTTGATGGTGTAGTATCCGCTCTGGTAGAGCAGTGGGATGATGCTGGACAGCCTCTCTGTGGGAGTGTCGAATTCGTCCTTGCCGGCCTTGCAGGTCTCTCCCAGCTGGATGGGTGTCATACGGAACTTGCGTATCATCTCTATGAGATATGTCGGAGTTCCGCTTCCGAACCAGTAGGAGTCGAGCTTTGCATTGGCGAAGGCCCTGATGAGGCTGAACGGGTTGTAGATGTCGGGGGAGGGCCAGGTGAAGTGGTAGCCGTCGTACTTGGCTTTCAGTCTGGCGAAGGTATCTTCCCGGCTCAGGCCCAGCCTTCCGGCCAGAATGTCCAGGTCCGGGCTCATCTGGGTAAGGATCTCCTCCTCCGTGATGCCGCATACGGCTGCGTACTGCTCCAGCATGCTGATGTTCTCTATGTTGTTGAGCTCGCTGAAGATGCTGAGCTGTGAGAACTTGGTGATGCCTGTCATGAATACGAAGCGGAGATACGGGTCGCAGGCCTTGAGGGGGCTGTAGAAGTTGCGCATGACGTTGCGGAGTACCGGCAGGGCCGTATCCTCGTGGACTACGTCCAGCAGGGGTGCGTCGTATTCGTCGATGAGCACGACCACTTTCTGCCCGGTCTGTGTGCAGGCTCTTTGGATGATACCTGCAAGCCTGTCGTTGAGTCCTGTCTCCGCCTCTACTTTTCCGTAGATATTCTCGTATTTGAGCAGCTGGAGGTTGAGCATGGATTCCAATTGCTCTTTCTCCATGTGCTTGGCCATGCTCATGTCGAAGTGCAGCACCGGATGCACAGTCCAGTCCTTTTCCAGCGCCTCTATGGCCAGTCCCTTGAAGAGCTCCTTGCGTCCTTCGAAGTAACTGTGAAGGGTGGATACCAACAGTGACTTTCCGAACCTCCTCGGGCGGCTGAGGAAGATGTACCTCGCCCCAGAGTGGGTCATGCGGTACACGTACTCTGTCTTGTCGATGTACAGGTAATTCTCATTCCGGATATCCGCGAATGTCTGTATGCCTATCGGGTAGAGTCTCTGCTGTGTGTCCATGGTCTGCGTTTGATCGTGTATTCTGCCTCAAAGTTACGAAAATATATGCTTGCAGAGTAAACAAATTGTTTGTTTGTTTGTTTGAAAACAATGCAATATCTTTGAAAACAAAAATGTAGGCGTTCCATCAGAATTATTAATTTTAAAACCAGAAAAAATGAAGAAAACCGCAGCTCTCATTCCCGGAGGGATTGCGGCTGTCACGGCAGCCGCAATATCCTTGATGATCTGTTCTTGTAGCGAAGCAGAGTATGGTGCTCCGGAATTTCCGGTTGAGCGTGAGTCGGAGTGGGAAATTATCTCTGATGAGCTGTACGTAAACCTGACGTACGATATGTGGGAGTACAAGTCATATCTGCTGGTGCCGATCGCGGATCTGCAGACCGGTCACAATCTGTGGATATATGACAAGAATACCGGAAAGCGCGTATGGTCCGGCATTAATGATGGCCGCGGTCCCGGGGAAACCATAGGAGGTATCCGTAATACTTATTTCAAGGACGGCATACTTACGTACTATGATGATATGAAAGGCAGTATACTCCGGTATAATGTGGATTCGCTGCTGAGTGGAGTATTCAGCTTTACGGAAGAGGCCTATGATGCACCGTTGTGGACAAGTATGATGGTGGAGTGCGGAGATAACAGGCTGTTCATGAAAAATGTCGGTTTTGCCAGTAATAATCTTCAAGAGGTAAGCAGGTTTGAACTTCTGGATCCGTCCGGAGATACTTTGGAC
>DHKFR23501__coassemble_750_pt1 | contig 73552 bp, 58 predicted proteins | sample DHKFR23501__metabat2_low_PE_038 | metagenome-assembled genome bin DHKFR23501
GATACGGGTCGCAGGCCTTGAGGGGGCTGTAGAAGTTGCGCATGACGTTGCGGAGCACCGGCAGGGTAGTATCCTCGTGCACCACATCCAGCAGGGGTGCGTCGTATTCGTCGATGAGCACGACTACTTTCTGCCCGGTCTGCCTGTATGCGGCCTCAATCAGATTTTTCAGTCTGAGGTTCGGGCCTATCTTTTCTGGAGCGACATTGTATTCTTTCTCGTAATAAGAGAGTTGGTTTCCCAACATTGCTTCCAGCTGCTCTTTCTCCGCATGCTTGGCCATACTCATGTCGAAGTGCAGCACCGGATACACCGTCCAGCCCTTTTCCAGCGCCTCTATGGCCAGCCCCTGGAACAGTTCCTTCCTTCCCTCGAAGTAGCTGTGCAGCGTAGATACCAGCAGTGACTTGCCGAACCTCCTCGGGCGGCTGAGGAAGATGTACTTTGCCCCGGAGTGGGTCATGCGGTACACGTATTCGGTCTTGTCGATGTACAGGTAATTCTCATTCCGTATATCCGCGAATGTCTGTATGCCTATCGGGTATAGTCTCTGCTGTGTGTCCATGGTCATGCGCGTTTTCGTTTCCGACTCCAAATTTAGTTAAAATAGCCGAGATTCGGTAAATCTTGCTATTTTTGCTACATGATTCAGACATTCTATTTCAACGACCTGCGCACCTGCTGCTACGTGCTCTACGATGAGGCAGGCGAGTGCGCGATAATCGATCCGGGCTGCATCAAGCAGTCGGAGAAGGACAGACTGGTGAAATTCATAGAGGAGAAGCATCTCCATCCCAGGATGATACTGCAGACCCACGGCCATTTCGACCATGTGATGGGCAATGCCTTCGTGGCCTCGAAATGGAATATCCCCACATATCTGGCGGCGGCCGACATCCCCCAGCTCAGGCGTGCCAGCTCCTACGGCAGCTATTTCGGCTATGAGTTCGAGCAGCCTTCGGAGGACAATATCCGCGACATGCAGGACGGGGACATCATCAGCGTGGGTACCATACGGCTTAAAGTACTGGCCTCCCCCGGACACACCGCCGGCGGGGTGCTCTTCTACGATGAGAAGGGCGGTTACGTCTTCACCGGCGACACCCTCTTCTGTGGCAGCATCGGACGCACCGACCTTCCTGGAGGGGACTTCGACCTGCTCAGTGAGAGCATCCGCACCAAGATACTGCCCCTGCCCGTGGATACTGTGGTATATCCCGGTCACGGTCCCGCCACCGACATCGGACGGGAGAAGATGACCAATCCATTCCTGGAAGATATCATTGCAAGGGAGATAGACCGGCAGCAGAACGCATAGGCATGCAGGACAGCGGCTACATAGACATCTGCAAGGCCTCGGTCCACAACCTCAAGGGCATCTCCCTGAGGATACCGCGGCATGCCCTCGTGGTCATCACCGGCCTGAGCGGCAGCGGCAAGTCGTCGTTGGCCTTCGACACCATCTACGCCGAGGCCCGGCGCCGCTACATGGACACCCTGTCCGCCTACGCCCGGCACTACATCGGCGTGATGGAGCGGCCGGAGGTGGAGAGCATCGACGGTCTCAGCCCTACCATCGCCATAGAGCAGAAGAGCACCAACCGCAACCCCCGTTCTACCGTCGGCACCATCACGGAGATCTCCGACTTCCTCCGTCTCCTCTACGCCAGGGCCTCCACGGCCTATTCGCCCGTAACCGGCAAGCCGATGGTCAAATACACCGACTCCGGCATCGTGGACCTGATCATGAAGGAGTACGCCGGCCGCAAGTGCATTATCCTGGCCCCTCTGGTCAAAGGCCGCAAGGGCCACTACCGCGAACTCTTCGACAGCCTGCTCAAGAAGGGCCTGTCATACGCCCGCATCGACGGGGAAATCCGTCCGCTCGGGGATATGGCCTCCGGGGTGGACCGCTACAAGGTGCATTTCATCGAGGCGGTCATCGACCGGGTAGTGCCCAAGGAGGAGGACGGCAAGCGGATCCGCGCCTCGGTCCTCTCCGCCCTGACGCAGGGCAAGGGCTCCCTGATGATTCTCGACCCTGAGACGGGGGAGGTCCGCCATTTCAGCAAGCATTTTATCTGTCCGGACAGCGGAATATCCTTCCCTGAGCCGGCGCCCCATACATTTTCCTTCAACTCCCCGGCGGGAGCCTGCCCGGTGTGCAACGGCCTCGGCACCGTCCGGGAGGTGGACATGGCCAAGATAGTTCCCGACCCATCGCTGTCCATCGCGGACGGCGGCATTGCCCCTCTCGGCAAGAAGCGGGACAATGTGGTGTTCACTGTCCTCGAGGCAGTGGCCCGCAAATACGGTTTTTCCCTTTTCGACCCGATCAGGGACATTCCCCAGGAGACAATGAACATCATTCTCAACGGCTCGGAGGACCTGATCCGGGTGGATACCCGCGGCGGGCTCTCGGAGATGATCACCTTCCCGGGGCTGCTCTCGCGGTTCGAGGGGGACGGCGAGGAGGATGACAGCGTCGCCAGCAGGTATTCGAGCGATGTGGTGTGTCCGGAGTGCCACGGCAAGCGGCTCCGTAAGGACTCGCTCTGCTTCAAGATCGGAGGGCTGGACATCGCGGAGGTCAGCGACATGGACGTGAGCGTGCTCTACGACTGGGTGGGCGGTCTGAAGGACAAACTCGACCCGAGGGGGCAGGCGGTGGCCGCCGATATCGTCAAGGAACTCCGGGAGCGGATAGGCTTTCTGGTGGATGTCGGGCTGTCGTATCTCTCGCTGAGCCGCAGCACTATGTCGCTCAGCGGAGGGGAGAGCCAGCGCATCCGTCTGGCCACCCAGATCGGTTCCAAGCTGGTCAATGTGCTGTACATCCTCGACGAGCCCAGCATCGGGCTGCATCAGTCGGACAATATAAAACTCATCAACTCCCTCAGGCGGCTGCGCGACGAGGGCAATACGGTCATGGTCGTGGAGCATGACGAGGAGATGATGCGCAGTGCGGACTGGATAGTGGACATCGGTCCGGGCGCGGGCGAGAAGGGCGGCGAGGTGCTTTTCAGCGGGCCGCCGCAGCTGAAGCTGGACCCTGCGTTCAGGCTGCCGGCAGATCTGCCGGTCATCGACAGGGAGGCTCACGGGGGATTTACCTTCGAGTACCTCAAGGGAACGCGGCAGATAGAGGTGCCGTCCTACCGCCGTCCGGGCAACGGGAAGCTGATCACTCTCCGCGGGGCCTCCGGCAACAATCTCAAGGACGTGGACATCAGCCTTCCGCTCGGCTGCATCATCGGCATCAGCGGAGTCAGCGGCAGCGGCAAGTCCTCCCTGATCAACGACACCCTCATGCCGGTCATCAGCAACCGGCTCTACCGCTCGAAATACAAGGTGCTGCCGTACCGGGAACTGGAGGGCCTGGAGAACATCGACAAGCTCGTGGAGATAGACCAGTCTCCGGTGGGCCGTTCCCCGCGCTCCAACCCCGCGACCTACACCGGCGTGCTCACCTACATCCGCAATCTCTTCGCCGAGACTCCGGACGCAAAGATCCGCGGTTTCAAGTCCAATAAGTTCTCGTTCAATGTCAAGGGCGGCCGCTGCGAGGCCTGCAAGGGTGCGGGGGTGGAGGTCATCGAGATGAATTTCCTCCCTTCGGTGACCGTCACCTGCAAGGAATGCCACGGCAAGCGGTTCAACCCGGACGTGCTGGCTGTCAAGTACAAGGGCAAGAGCATCAACGACGTCCTCGAGATGACCATCTCCCAGGCCGTGGAGTTCTTTGCCCCCGTACCGTCGATAGCCCGCAAGCTCAAGACCCTCGAGGACGTGGGTCTCGGCTACATCCGTCTCGGACAGTCCTCCCTGACCCTCAGCGGCGGAGAGAACCAGAGGGTCAAGATAGCGGCCGAGCTGGCCCGGCAGGATACCGGACGCACCCTCTACATTCTCGACGAGCCGACTACCGGCCTGCATTCCGAGGACATCGCCGTGCTGATGAACGTGCTCCAGCGTCTGGCCGAGGGCGGCAACACTGTCGTCATCATCGAACACAACCTGGACGTACTCAAGTCCGTGGACTACCTCTTCGACATGGGCCCGGCAGGGGGCCGCGACGGAGGCCGCATCGTCTCGCAGGGCACCCCCGAGCAGGTCGCCGCCGACCCCGCCTCGGTCACCGGTCCCTACCTTAGATCCCTATTGAAACTATAAGATGAAAGATATGATTACGGTATACTGCGACAGCCTGCAGGGTTTTTACGACTGCGCTCCCGGGACGACGGTGGGCGAGTTGGCACGGAAGATCGACACCGGGTGCAGATATCCGGTGGTGGCAGCGCTGGTGGACAACATGCTCAAGGAACTGAGTTTCCCGATATATACTCCGCACACCGTCAAGTTCCTGGACTGCACGCATCCGGACGGACGCAGAACCTATTCCCGCTCCCTGTCGTTCGTGCTGCAGAAGGCGGCGGTGGACTTGTTCCCGGACCTCAGCCTTTTCCTGGACTACACCCTGCCCAACGGCCTGTACGGCGAGCTGCGCCGCGATACCGGAGACAGGGTATATGTCACCGAACCGGCAGGAGCGGACAGGGTGGGAGCCCTCCGCAAGCGGATGGCGGAGATAATAGCCGCGGACCTGCCTTTCGAGAAAAAGAAGATGACCAATGACGAGGCGGCCCGGCTCTTCCGCGACAACGGCCGGCCGGAGAAGGCCTCGCTGGTGGCCGATATGGAGAAGTTCTTCGTGTCGGTGTACTGGCTGGACGGCTATGCGGACACCTTCTACGGCCCGCTGCTGGAGCGTACCGGAGAGATTGGCGTATTCGACCTGATACCCTACGGGGACGGCTTCTGCCTCCAGTCGCCTTCGGCCTCTGACCCGTCGGTAATCTCGCCCTACAAGTACCAGGACAAGCTCAGCGCCGTATTCAAGGAGAACTCCCGCTGGTGCTCCATCCTCGGAGCCCATGGCATCGGCTCGGTCAACGAGGCCGTCAGGCGCGGGGAGGCCAAGGACCTGATAGCCGTGGCAGAGGCCCTGCACGAGCGCAAGTACGCGCAGATAGCCGACCGCATCTACGACAGGCGGGATACTGTCAAGCTGGTGCTGATCGCCGGTCCGTCGAGCAGCGGCAAGACCACTACCTCCAAGCGCATAGCCATGCAGTGCCGGGTGCTGGGACTCCGCCCCCTGGTCATCGCCATGGACGATTATTTCCTGGACCGGGACAAGACTCCTAAGGACGCTAACGGCGAGTACGATTTCGAGAGCATCTATGCCCTCGACCTGCCCTTCCTCGGAGCCCAGCTCAACGACCTGTTCGACGGTAAGGAGGTGGAGCTGCCCAAGTACGACTTCGTGAACGGGTGCCGCCGCTTCGACGGCCGCAGGATGCAGATGCGCGAGGGCGATATCCTGATCATGGAGGGTATCCACGCCCTGAACCCCGAGCTGACCAAGCACATAGACGGGGAGAAGGTCTTCCGCGTCTTTGCCTCCGCCCTGACCTCCCTGTCTGTGGATGAGAACAACTACATCTCGACCGCCGATAACCGCCTGCTGCGCCGCATGGTCCGGGACAATTTCACCCGGGGCATTACCCCCGAGGATACCATCCTCCGCTGGAAGAGTGTCCGCGCCGGGGAGGAGAAGAACATTTTCCCCTATCAGGAGAATGCCGATGCGATGTTCAACTCGGCCCTGCTCTTCGAGCTGCCCCTGCTCCGCTACTATGCCGAGCCCCTGCTCGAGCGCATCCCGCCCCTGTCGGAGGCTTACTCCGAGAGCGTGCGGCTGCTCAAGTTCCTGTCTTACATTGCTCCACTGACACCGGACGAGATAGACTGCATACCGCCGACTTCCGTGATGAGGGAGTTCATCGGAGGCAGCAGCTTCGAATATTGATGATTGCCTGACAGAGGATTTACCGCAGCCAGTTTTCAGGGTTCTGCTTGGCGGTGCCTTTCCAGAGCTGGAAGTGCAGTTCCGCGTTACCGTCTTCGTTGAGGCTGATGTCGCCGATGCGGCCGCCTGTGGAGACACGGTCACCGGCCTTGACGTAGACTCTCTTGAGTTTGCAGTAGAATGTGAAGTACTCGCCGTGCTGGACAAGCACGCACTGGTCATAGCCCGGCATGACCAGTATCTGCTTGACAACTCCGTCAAACACGGCGCACGCTGTGCTGCCGGCGGCGGCAGAGATGTTGATGCCGTTGTTGTAGGGCATTTTGAGGTTCTTGAAGACGGGATGGTAGTTCTGTCCGAATTTCTGGATGACCACTCCCTTTACCGGCCACGGCAGCCGGCCTTTGTTGTCTCCGAACTTGGCGGAGAGGGCGTAGTCCACTTTCTCCCCTGTGCCGTCTTTCTGCTGTTGGACTGCCTCGGCCAGGATACGCTCTATCTCCTTGTTGAGACGCTCTACCTCCTTTTGCTTCTGCCGCAGCTCACGCTGCATGGCTTTCTCCTGACGTGATAATTTGACTACCAAGGAATTGGCCTCACGTTCCTCGGAACTGAGGGATTGCCTTTCCTTTTCCCGCTCGTTGCGGGTCTGCATGGAACCCGCCTTGAGCTGTTCCAGGCGGGCGCTTTCCTGCTGCAGCTCAAGCTCGGTGTTCCGGATGGCCTCTGCCTGTTCCCGTATGGATCTGGAGATGTTTTTGAGATAGGACCATCGGCGCAGGCCCTGGTTGATGTCCTTGCTGGAGAGGATGTACATGAGCCAGACTTTGTTGTCACGGGTCTTGTAAGCTCCGAGCACCAGATCCGCATGGTATTTGCGGAGAGTGTCCAGTCGGTCGTTGAGTCTTTTGATCTGCATGCCGGCCGAGGATATCGAGCGGTCGTATCCGGAGATTTCGGCGTCCAGCTGCTTGATAAGCTTTTCTCTGGCCTGCAGTTTTTGACGTGTGAGTATCAGTGTGTTGAGGCCTTTTTGCCGTTTTTTGCCGGTGGCTTCCAGCTGTTTGTCGATCATGGCTATCTCCTCCTCGAGCTGTTTTTTCTGCTCGCGGTGCTCCTGCAGGTCCTGTCCGGCAGACGGAAGGACTGCCAGCAATGCGGTGATTATTACTATGACCGTTTTTTTCATTATCTGCCTGCCTGTTTTCTGCGTTCTTCTATTTTTGCACTGATTCCCAGGCTGGGGTCGAGCTTATCGGCGTTGCCCCAGTACAGGAAGGCGAGATTGTATTCCTTGAGGGCGAAAAGGGCCTCTGCATAGTGGTCCAGTACCTCCGCGCTCTCCTTGCCGCCGTAGACCATGGCCTCCTTGAGGTATTTTCTCGCGCCTTCGTAGTCCCCGGTCAGGTAGAGCAGCCAGCCGTAGGTGTCCAGATAGGTCGCGTTCTCGGGCTCGCTGAGGACAGTTTTGCGGCTCATCTCTATCGCCTTCTTGAGGTTGCGGCGTTCTTCACTGAGGTAGTAGGCGTAGTTGTTCAGTATGGGGTTGTAGTTGTCGTCTATCTTCAGGCCCTTCTCGTACCAGGAATAGGATTTGCGGCGGTTGCCCAGCTCGTGGTAGAGGTCTCCCAGCGAGCCGCAGCAGTTGATGAGCATGGGGTGGTCCTTCGGCAGGACCTTAAGTATCTGATGGTAGATGTCTATGGCTCTGTCGATGTTCCCGTCCTGCCAGTAGGCAACAGCAAGCACTTCCATCATCGTGAAGTCCTCGGGAAACATCCTGACGCACTCCTGTGCGGCAGGTATCAGCCTGTCCCAGTCCTCCAGGTAATAGAGCTGGCCCATATAGGCTGAATGGGCGGAGCGTACTTCCGGATGCAGCGTGACGTTGCGCTGCAGGAGCTCGAGACCTTTCTGCACGCTGTCCATGGCGACATAATAGGAGCCTGTCATGTTGAGGATGGTAGAGTCTGAGGGATGGGCCCTGAGGAGGTTGGTCATGATGGTGTCGATCTGAGGCCGGAAGACCTGGAGCATGCCGGAGGGGAAGACCACCTCGTTGAGGTATGACGCCTTTATTTCTGGGTTCATCTCAGGACTGGACATGAAGACGTTGATGTTCTTGAAAAAATTGTAGAAGTTGCGCTGCATGCGGTAGACGTCTGCTATTCCGAAATAGGCAGGGGTAAATTCCGGATTCAGCTCCAGAGCCCTCCTGTAGTAGTGCAGGGCCGTGGAGTCGTCGTACCTGGACTTGTAGAGGTCTCCCAACAGCAGTGCGGTGCGGGCCGATGGAAAGTCCCGGTCCATCCTGACCGCTACTGCCTCTGCCTCTTCCAGACGGTTCTGCCGTATGAGTATCTCGTAGCGGGCGCCGCTGGTCAGCTCGTCGACTCCGCGCAGCTCGTCTATGCGGTCAATGACCTCGAGAGCCTGGTCCAGTCTGCCGCCGCGTACCAGCAGGTCCGCCAGCTCGTAGTAATAGTCGCTCTTGGACGGATGCTTCTGTATCAGCTCCTCGAAGATGCCTATCGCCAGGTCTGTCTCTCCCAGGGTGCTGTACAGCCTGGCTGCGGTCAGCCGGTACCATGGGTTCTCCGGTGATATTCCGGATGCTCTGTCCAGCAGTTCCATAGCCCTGTCAGTGTTATTGCCGCTAAGGCTTATCATGGCCAGGTAGTACATTGCGGCATCGTTTTCCGGGTCGAGCCTCAGGCATTTGGTCAGATGTGAGCCGGCTGTACTGTAATCTCCTGCGCAGTATGAGCGTACACCTTCTATATAATAGTCCGCGGCGCGGACAGAGTCTTTATCACCTGCCGCCGCCTCAGCCCTGCATGCAAGGAGAGAGACTGCGGCTGCCAGCAGTGTAATCTTGAATACAGTAAGTTTCATGTATGAAAAAATATCTTCGGACAAAGATACAATATTCGAGCCGAAGATGCAGCAAATTGAATTATTTTTGCATCTAATAAAAAGGCAACAGAATGTCGTCAGGCAGTATTGACCTAAGTACTGAAGAAGATCTGGTCCTGGGATGCACCAGACAGGACAGAAGAGCTCAAAGAGCTTTGTACGAGAGGTTTTCCTCCCGTATGTTTGTCGTTTGTCTGCGGTATTCCAAAGACAGGGTCGAGGCTCAGGACTTGCTGCAGGAGGGTTTTATAACGGTTTTCTCGAAAATTTCCACATTCAGCGGAACCGGTTCCCTCGAGGGATGGATGAGGAGGATATTTGTCAATACGGCCTTGATGAAACTGCGCAAGGGAGATGTCCTCCGCGGAGCGGCGGATGTGGATGACGTGGCGGCGCGCAGTGTGAGCAGCGGAGAGGATATACTGTCCGGCATAGGAGGCAAGGATATCCTGAGGATGATGCAGCAGATGCCGGAAGGTTTCAGGACTGTGTTCAATATGAGCGTGATAGAAGGGTATTCGCATCAAGAGATATCCCGGGAGTTAGGGATATCCGAAGGTACGTCAAGATCACAGCTCAGCAGGGCCAGGGTATGGCTGCAGGAGAAGTTGCAGGAAAAGAGAAGTAGAAAATGAAAGAGGAATTATTCGACAAGAAGATTAAGGAAATGCTGGATTCCTGCTCCGAAATCCCTGCCCCGGAAGTATGGGACAGGATCGAGTCGGGTATCGGCAGGATGCGTGTAAGGGCTGTATGGAAGAGGATTGCGTATGTCTCTGCCGCAGCTGCAGTAGCGGCGTGTCTTGCGCTTTCGGTTTTCCTGCGTCCGCAGCATGATGCGGCCGGAACTCCGGAAATGCAGCTGGCGGAAGTGGAAGTTCCGGAGGCGCCGGCCGTCGGAACCTCGGTCAGGACGGATATTTATTTGGAGACTCTCCCCCGTCTGACGGCTCCCGCAACGACTTCCATGTCCGGGAAGCCCGCAGATATAGCTGCGCCCAGGCCCGGAACCGGAGCTCAGCCCGGTTTGCCGTCCGGGACGGAGGCTGCAGACCCTGTGGCCGCCCGTTCCGGAGGTGCTCCTACGATCTATGACCGTACATCCGGCATGGATTCCTATACAGCACTGGTGAGGCAGAGTGAGGAACCGGTACGGAAAAAGCGGATGCGGCCTTCTTTTTCCATGTCTGCAGGAGGCAATGTCTCGCCTACCCGTGCAACCGGCAATGTGGATTTTTCCCAGCCTGACTATACCTGGGGTTCCGGAGCCTCAGCTTCTTATACCGGTATCGTCCCTGTTTCCGAGCCTGCGCACCATTTCCCCGTGTCTGTTGGTCTTGAGTTGAAATATTCTTTCCTCAACGACCGTCTCGGAGTCGGTCTCGGACTCAACTACACCTTTCTAAAAAGCAGCTACGAGGCTTTGGTGGACCGTCAGTACCAGGCATCCGTCGACCAGTCGGTGCACTATCTCGGCATTCCGCTTAACTTTTACGTCAATATCCTTTCCAATGACAGGCTTACGTTCTATGCCGGTGCAGGCGGTATGCTTGAGCGTGCAGTCAGGCTCTCGTACAGTATTACTGACTTATATTCCGTGAAATACCAGCAGGAAAAGGAAGCCCGCGGCGTCCAGTGGTCAGCCAATGTAGGTCTTGGCTTCGAATACCGTTTCCTGGATTTCCTGGGACTGTATGTGGACCCGCGGCTGACCTATTTCTTTGACTGCGGCCAGCCTTACTCAGTCAGGACCGAACAGCCTCTCCAGTTCAGCCTTCAGATGGGTTTCCGCTTTCATATCGGATCTTGAGCTCATGGGCCATGCGGGATGAGAAGATGAACTCGTCCAGTTCGCTGCACTCGGAAGTCATGATGTTGTCCTTCGAGCCTTCCCAGCACTTTTCCCCTTTGTGGATGAACACCACTTTGTCACCTATCTCCATGACTGAGTTCATGTCATGGGTGTTGATGACGGTAGTGATGTTGTATTCCCGGGTTATCTCCTGAATCAATCGGTCTATCATGACGGAGGTCCTTGGGTCCAGACCCGAGTTGGGCTCGTCGCAGAACAGGTACTTTGGGTTGAGGGCGATGGCCCGCGCTATGCCGACTCTTTTCTGCATTCCGCCCGACAGTTCGGACGGATACTTGTCATCCACGCCGTCCAGTCCGACACGGTGCAGGCAGAAGCGTGCCCTCTCAATTTTTTCTTTCCGGTTCATATTCGAGAAAAATTCCAGGGGAAACATCACATTCTCCATTGCGGTGGCGAAATCGAAGAGGGCACTGCCCTGGAAGAGCATTCCCATGCAGCTGTGTATCTTTTTTTTCTCCTTTGGGCTCAGGCGGTTGAAGACCGTTCCGTCGAAAAGTACCTCTCCCTCGTCCGGGTCCTGCAGACCTACAGTGGATTTGAGCAGTACTGTCTTTCCGGAACCGCTGGCACCGATGACAAGCGAGCATTGCCCCGGGAGGTATTCTACAGAAAAGTCCTTGACGGCCGGCTGTCCATTGTAATATTTTGTGAGATGACGGACTGTGATCATAGCATGATCCGGGTGAGGATGAGGTTGAAAATCAATATCAGAGCGCTGGAGACAACGATGGCCGTAGTGGCCGACCGCCCTACTCCGAGGGAGCCGCCGCCGGCGTAGTAGCCGTAGAATGCCGAGACGGAGCTGATGATGAAGCTGAACACGGCTGTCTTGATCAGGCTGTAAGTGATATAGTAACCGTTGAAGGCAAACCGTATGCCGTCGAGGTAGTCGCTTATCTTTATCATCCCGGTGAGGGCTATGATGAGGTAGCCTCCGAGCAGCCCCATGATGAAGCTCATGAGGGTGAGCAGGGGGTTGAGCAGGGTGGTGGACAGTATCTTGGGCATTACCAGGTAGCTGGCAGAGTTGATACCCATCATCTCCATTGCGTCAATCTGCTCGGTAATGCGCATCGTACCTATCTCAGAGGAGATGTTGGATCCTATCTTGCCTGCCAGGATGAGGCATACCATGGTCGAGCAGAATTCCAGAATCAGGGACTCGCGGGTCATGTATCCGATATACATTTTCGGCAGCATGGGTGAAGTCATGTTGTTGGCGGTCTGTATGACCAGAACGGCGCCGATGAAAACGGATATGAGTGCTGTCAGCGGGATGGAGCCTATGACCAGTTTGCCGGCTTCGACGAAGAACTGCCTGATAGTGAGCCTCCACTTCTCAGGTCTTCTGAAAACCTGCCTCAGGAAGAGCAGGTACCTGCCTGTAACATATAGGAAATGTCTGATCAAAATAAACGCCGGTTTTGAAACTTGGTCCCAAAGGTACTAATTTTAGGTTTTTGTTTATACATTTGCGCCCAAATTTAAGGGCGTGGAATTTTTTTACAACTTAGGTATATACTTCTATTTTCTCGGAGCAAGGGTCGCGGGGCTCTTCAATTCCAAGGCTGCGGAATTTGTCTCGGGGAGGAAACACCTCATCAGGAGAGTCGCAGAGGGAATGAGAAGTCGCGGGGACCGCGATACGGTGTGGTTTCATTGCTCGTCGGTAGGGGAATTTGAGCAGGCGCGCCCTCTGATAGAACGGCTCAAGGAAAGTGCTCCGGAAAAATTTATTGTCCTGACCTTTTTCTCACCTTCCGGATACAGGCTGCGGAAGGATTACCGTTTCGCCGATTCCGTGTTCTATCTGCCGATGGATACCAGGCGCAATGTACGCCGTTTTCTTGACATAGTCCGGCCGTCGATAGCCATATTCGTAAAATATGAGTTCTGGTACAACTATCTCACATCCCTAAGTCAAAGGAATGTCAGAACCTACATCATTTCCGCTATTTTCCGTCCAGGACAGATTTTCTTCCACTGGTACGGCTCTTTCATGCGCAAGGCACTGCGCGCCTATACCGTGCCCTTTGTCCAGAACGAGGAGTCCCGCAGGCTGTTGGCCGCTATAGGTATTGACAACGCCGTCATCGCAGGCGACACCCGTTTTGACCAGGTGGAGGCGGTATGCCGTCACAACGACCTTCACAGCGAGGTTCTGGAGTGTTTTATCAGCGGTTACGGGGCCTGGGTGGCGGGAAGCACATGGGACGAGGACGAATATGTGATTTCCAGGGCACTTAGGAAACTTTCCGGTTTCAAGCTGATACTCGTGCCGCATGAGGTGCGTCCTTCTCACATCAGGCGTATTCTCGAGATGTTTTCGGACTATTCGGTCATCCTCTATTCCGAATGCGCGGGGAAAGCCCGGGAATACTGGAAAGAGAGTGCGGAGGCGGCCGATATCCTGGTCGTGGACACTGTAGGTATGCTTTCCAGGATTTATAAGTACGGGAGCTTCGCCTATATCGGCGGAGGTTTCTCAGGAAGCGGAATCCACAATATCCTGGAGGCTGCAATCTACGGCTGTCCTGTCATATTCGGACCTCACTATGGGAAATTCCAGGAGGCTAAGGATCTTGTCTCGCTCGGAGGAGCGTTCTGCATATCTTCCTGGAAGGAACTTGTCCCGTTGCTGGAGACATGGCTCAGTGCACCGGAGTCTCTGGAGCGTCCTTCGCTTATATGCACGCAGTATGTCGAGAGCCATCTCGGTGCCTCTGATAAAATAATGGAGCAGATTTTTAAAAAAGGGTAGTTTTTTAAAATCGTGTAATCTTTTTTTAAAACGGCACGTTCTGTAAAATTTCAGCTGTCCCCCTGTTGTATCTCCGCCTGCAGGCGTATAACTTAGCATCCGGTAAAACACTATAAGGATGAACAATGGAGGAAATCTGTACAGGACATACAGCGCTACGTGCATCGGCGTGGATGTAGTTAGAGTGACTGTGGAGGTGTCAATAACCTCCGGTGTCGGTATTTTTCTGATAGGACTGCCGGACAATGCGGTGCGGGAATCCCTGCTGAGGGTTACGACCGCCATGCAGCGCAACGGATTCAGCATACCGGGCAGAAAAACAGTGGTCAATATGGCTCCCGCGGACATCAGGAAGGAGGGGTCGGGCTATGATGCGGCGATAGCTGTCGCAATGCTGGCGGCTTCGGGCCAGATGTTTTTTCCGGAGCCGGAGCGTTATCTGATTATGGGCGAGCTTTCGCTGGACGGGAGACTCCGCAGGGTCAGAGGCGCACTTCCGATTGCTGTCAATGCGGCCGGGATGGGATATGACCGCCTGGTTTTCCCCAGGGAATCGGCGCAGGAGGCTTCATGGGCAGAAGGAGTGCGTGTCTTCGGTGTCTCGGACCTGCAGGAGATGGCTACAGTGCTTGCAGGAGGGGACGGGGCTGCTGCATTCGAGGTGCGGCGGAGGATCTACAGTCCGTCTGTCGGGCCGGGCAGCTGTGATTTCGCGGATGTGGCCGGTCAGCCATTCGCCAGACGGGGACTGGAAATAGCTGCGTCGGGAGGGCACAATGTGCTTCTTTTCGGTCCTCCCGGTTCGGGCAAGAGCCTGATGTCCAAGTGTCTCGCCTCTATTCTTCCTCCGATGACAAGGGAAGAGGCCGTTGAGACCAGCATGATATATTCCGTGGCGGGTCTGATCCGCGATGATTCGGGACTGCTTACTTACAGGCCTTTCCGCTCACCTCACCACACGGCCAGTACGGTGGCGGTAGTGGGCGGGGGAGTAAAGGCTATGCCCGGAGAGATATCCTTGGCTCACAATGGCGTGCTCTGTCTCGACGAGGTGGCCGAATTTGCCCCGTCTACCCTGGATGTCCTCCGCCAGCCTCTCGAGGACCGCAGGATTGTCATTTCCAGGGCCAGATACAGGATATCCTATCCCGCGTCCTTTATGCTGGTGGCATCCATGAACCCCTGTCCTTGCGGCTATGCCGGCGAGGATGACGGACGCTGTACCTGTTCCCCGTCGGCTATACACCGCTACCGGGCCCGCATCTCAGGTCCATTGCTTGACCGTATAGATCTTAATATCAACGTCAAGGCTGTGGACAGCGCTATGATGTCCGCCTTTCCCCGCCAGGAGTCAAGCCGGGATATTGCACGCAGGGTTGCGGCGGCAAGAGAGGTGCAGAACCGCCGTTTTACAGGAGAGGCAGTACACACCAATTCGGAGATGCTTCCATCCCATATCCGCCGTTATTGTGTGGTGGGGAAAAAAGAGTCGGCATTCCTGCAGAAATTGATGGACAGCTACCGTCTTTCGGCCCGCGGTTACGTGAGGGTCCTGAAGGTTGCCCGGACGATAGCGGACATGGCCGGGTCTGACGAGATAAAAATTGAGCATATTTCGGAGGCCGTGCAGTACAGATTCCCGGAAAATGTTTAATTTTACATCTTTATACTACAGGTATGGGAAAAATCAGTATTCAGAATATCTCCTGCATAGAAGATGCTGCCCGTGAGTTCCTGCGTCAGACGCAAGGAGTGACGGTCTATGCTTTTTACGGCCGGATGGGTGCCGGTAAGACGACTTTCATCTCGGCTGTATGCTCGGTCCTCGGTGTAGGGGACGAGGTCGCCAGTCCGACGTTCACTATCGTCAACGAGTACCGCGCTTCGGACGGTACGCCGGTGTTCCATTTTGATTTTTATAGGATAGAGAAGCTGTCCGAGGTACTGGATATCGGCTATGAAGAGTATCTCGACAGCGGCGGGATATGCCTTATGGAGTGGCCAGAGAAGATAGAGGAACTGTTGCCGGAGGATGTTCTGAGAGTGAGCATTGTCGAGGAAGAGGACGGTTCCCGTACTGTTACGTTCTGATATTGAAATTGAAATAACAGCTGATATGTGGAAATATTTGGTCATAGGCTCCGGATTGGCGGGACTGTATGCCGCTCATAAGGCATCGGCTTACGGTCCTGTTCTGGTGGTCACTAAAAAGGCCCTGAGGGACAGCAACTCCTACAATGCCCAGGGCGGGATAGCCGCAGTTACCGATATAGAGGACAATCCCGAGATTCATTTTACCGATACCGTTATCGCAGGGCGCGGCCTGTGCGAGAACAGGGCGGTGGAGGTGCTGGTGCAGGAGGGACCGCAGCGCATCAAGGAGATTATCGCGGAGGGCATGAAGTTCGACACCGAGAACGGAAAGCTGTCCCTCGGTCTGGAGGGCGGGCATCACCGTAAGCGCATTCTCCATGCCGGAGGAGATTCCACAGGCCGTTATATCACGGAGTTCCTGATATCGAAGGTGCAGTCCGATCCGAATATAACGATAAGGGAGAACATGTCGGTAATCGACTTTCTGACTGAGGACGGGGTCTGCTATGGGGTGCGCTGCTGGGACGAGGAGAAAGGATGCGAGGAACTTATCTATGCAGAGCACACCTTCCTGACCTCAGGAGGTACTTCCGCCATCTATACCCGAACCACCAATCCTGAGACTACGATAGGAGACGGTATAGCCATGGCCTACAAGGCCGGCTGCCGGATAGTCGACATGGAGTTTATCCAGTTCCATCCTACATCCCTGTATATAGAGGACTCACCGAAGGCATTCCTTATAAGTGAGGCGGTGAGGGGAGAGGGCGCATACCTGCTGGACAAGGAAGGAAGGCGCTTCATGCTTCCCATACACGAGCTGGCGGAGCTGGCTCCGAGGGATATAGTGGCCCGGTCGATATTCAAGCAGATGGCTCTGGATGACAGACCGTATGTGGAATTGTCCCTGAAGCATCTGGATCCGGAGAAGATCCGCAGCCGTTTCCCCAATATCCTGGCAAAGTGCGCTGAGTATGGATACGACCTTACCGACAGGATACCGGTCGCCCCTGCAGCTCATTACACCGTGGGAGGGGTGGCCTCGGATCTGTGGGGACGCTCCGATATAAGCCGGCTTTATGTGTGCGGAGAGATTGCCTCCACCGGTATAATGGGAGCCAACCGCTTGGCTTCCAATTCTTTGATAGAGTGCCTCGTATTCGGGCGCAGGGCCATAGAGAGGTCGGTCGAGGCCGGCCCTCTGGACAGGATTCCTCATTTCGCGAAGCTTTATCATAAGGATGAATCGCAGGCGGAGAGGTATTTCGCCCTCAAGCGGCAGATTGCCCACATGATGAACAACTGTTCCGGCATCATCCGTTCGGAGCTGCTGCTCTCCACGGGTCTCAATCTGGTGAAGAAAGAACTGAGGGAACTGGGATCCGAGCGGAACGAGTACTATGACGAGGCTTCACGCAAGCTGCTGACAGTGGCACGGCTGATTATGACCGGCGCCCGTTTCCGCAGGGAGAGCCGCGGAGGGCATTACAGGGAGGACTATCCGCAGTTGCGGGAAGAGTTTGCAGTGCATACAGTGCAGCGGGCAGGAGAAAAGCTGTCTACCAGAAAAGTAAATGAACAACAATAAAATACAGAAAGATATGACGACAGAGCAGCTCCGCCGGGAAGAACTGGTGGACAGATTGATAGATCTGGCAATTGACGAGGACATAGCCTCGGGAGACGTTACCACAGACTCGATTATTCCGGAGTCTACAGCGGCAGTGGCCACCATGACGGCCAAGGCTGACGGGGTCATCTCCGGCCTTCCGATAGTGGAAAGGGTATTCCGCCGTTTCCAGAATGACATAGTGCTGACACCGATGCTCCATGACGGGGACAGGGTGAGCAAGGGGGATGTGATACTCCGTGTGGAAGGCAGCTATCCGGCTCTGCTCAAGGCGGAGAGGACGGCACTTAACTTTTTTCAGAGGATGTCCGGTATAGCTACCGAGACTGCTAAGTACGTGGCTGAGCTCAAGGGCACGCATACCCGTCTGCTCGACACGCGCAAGACCGCCCCGGGAATGAGAGTCACCGACAAGATGGCGGTAAAGGACGGAGGCGGCACCAACCACCGCATGGGACTGTACGACATGGCCATGATCAAGGACAACCACATCAAGATGGCCGGCTCGATAGCCCGGGCCGTGGAACAGGTGCGTGCCAGGGTGCCCTCAAGTATAAAGGTAGAGGTCGAGGCCACCACGCTTGACGAGGTCAAGGAGGCTCTTGACGCACGGGCTGACATCATCATGCTGGACAATATGTCCACTCCCATGATGCGCGATGCAGTGAATATTATCGGCGGCAGGGCCAAAACCGAGGCATCAGGCAACATGACTCTCGGCAGGGTGCGCGAAGTGGCGCAGACAGGGGTAGACTTCATAAGCGTCGGAGCTCTTACGCACACCGTCAAGGCCTTGGACATCAGTATGAATATCCAGCTTACTCCGGAATATCTGACAAAGGCTATAAAGGAGATGAAGCACAGGCACAATGCCGTGATACTGGCTCATTATTATGTGCCCGCAGAGGTGCAGGATGTTGCGGACTTTGTGGGGGACTCCCTGGAGCTGTCGCGTAAGGCTGCTGCAGCAGATGCGGATGTCATAGTGTTCTGCGGAGTCCGCTTCATGGCTGAGACGGCGGCCGTGCTCTGTCCCGGCAAGAAAGTGCTCCTGCCTGTCCCTGACGCAGGCTGTTCCCTGGCGGACGGCATAACCGGAGAGGATCTGCATGCGTGGAGAAAACGCCATTCGGACGGAGTGGTGATATCCTATGTCAATACGACAGCGCAGACCAAGGCTGCTACGGATATATGCTGCACTTCCGCCAATGCTGTAGAAGTGGCGCGGACAGTCTGCTCCCAGGCCGGTGGCAGACCTGTGCTTTTCGCTCCCGACCGCAATCTGGGCGCGTATGTCAATTCTACGGCGGGCCTGAAGATGGACTTGTGGAAGGGCAGCTGTCATGTCCACGAGCGGATTACCTCCAGGCTGGTAGAGGAGGCTTTGACGAAATATCCCGAGGCAGAGATTCTCATTCATCCCGAGGCCGCCTGCTCGGGTGATCCGAAGATTACCGGCAATCCCCGCTGCTTCTTCTATTCTACATCCGGTATCATCCGCCACGTGCGGGAGTCGGACTGCAGGCAGTTTGTCATAGCTACGGAACTCGGAGTGATGCACCGTCTGAGACAGGAGGCTCCGGACAAGGAACTGATTCCCCTGTCGGAAGATCTGATCTGCGGAGATATGAAGAAAGTTACCCTGCTCTCTCTCTTCGAGACCCTGCTGCATCAGAACCCGCGCAAAACAGTAACGCTGCCCTCCGAGACAGCTCAGAAGGCAGCGTTGCCTGTTAAGAAGATGCTGGAATTATAAGTTCTCGGCAATCAGCGCACGTATTTCTCTTTTGGCGGCTTTCCATCGCGGAATGTCTATCTTGGGCCCCACTACCTCCACTACCTTGGAGGCGGTGATGGAGCCTACGCGCCCGCAGATGTCCAGCGGCATACCCAGCGCATGGGCGTAGAGGAAGCCGGCGGCATACAGGTCTCCGGCTCCGGTAGCGTCCTTGACATCGGCCGGGCAGGCTTCGATGTGGTGGAATTCGTCCCCGCTCCTGATGTAGGAACCCTTGGCGCCTATCTTTACGACGGCGATGTCGCACATGCCGGCGATAATGTCCACGGCCTCGCGGGGGGCGTGCCGGGTGAAGCTTGCGGCCTCGGTCTCATTGGCGAAGACTATGTCGACGTACTGCTCCACGATGTCGTGTAGGAAGGTGTCGTTGGACTCCACTACATTGTATGACGCCATGTCTATGGCGATGTAGCAGCCGGCCTCCCGGGCAAGCCTGACGGCCTGCCTCAGGAGCTGCTGGTTCTGCACTAAGTATCCTTCTATGAAGAAATAATCGTATCCTGTGAAATACTCCGGCTTCAGGTCCTCGGGGCAGAGCTCAAGCGCGGCGCCGAGGTAGGTGGCGAATGTCCTTTCGGCGTTGGGCGGAGTGATGAAGACGGAGGCTCTTCCGGAGTCCTCCCTGCCGGTCAGGAGTATCGACTTGATGCCGTTGCGCTCCTGGTCCGAGCGGTAGAGGGCGCCGACCTCGTCGTCTCCTACCTTGCCGATAAATCCTGAGGGCATTCCGAACACGGCGGTGCCGGTGATGGTGTTGCCGGCCGCTCCGCCTGCCACGTACTGCGCTCCCATTTTCTTGAGTACCTGCCAGATTTTATTGCCTGTCTCCTTGTCGACATGCTGCATGCTCCCCACCGGCAGGTGGAACTGCCGGAGCAGACTGTCGTCGGGGAGCACTGCGAGTATGTCGGTAAGGGCGTTGCCTATTCCGAGGATGGATTTCATTCCTTGGCGGATTATAGGTCGTTGTTGAGCTGATGGATGTCCACGTCCTCCTCGCAGTCGCCTATGAGCCAGCGGCTGAAGAAGTCGGCCATCCTCCAGAAGAAGTATTCGTTCATGTCGCCGAAGCCGTGACGCTGACCGGGCAGGTAAAGCATCTCGAAGCGCTTGTTGGCGCGGATGAGGGCGTCGGCTACGCGGATAGTGTTGGCGGGATGGACGTTGTTGTCCATGTCACCGTGCACGAGCATGAGGTGTCCCTTGAGATTCTTGGCGAACTGGTGGTTGGCCTCGATGCTGTAGTTGAACGTGGTGTCGCCGTCGGCGGATACTTTTTCCTTCACTCCGTGATGGGTCTCGCTCCACCAGCGGTTGTAGATGTTGTTGTCGTGGTTGCCGGCACAAGAAACGGCGGCCTTGTAGAAGTCAGGATAGGTGAGGATGGCCGCTGTGGACATGAATCCTCCGCCGGAGTGACCGTGGATGCCGACTTTGTTGATGTCCATGTACTTGCGCTCGGCGGCAAGGTTCTGAATTACGTATTTGTGGTCAGCGAGGGGATAGTAGCGCATATTGCCGTATCCGAAGTTGTGATACCATTTAGAGCGGTCGGGGTGGCCTCCTCTATGACCTACTGTAACGACGATGAATCCGAGCTGTGCCAGGCGGTCGGTACGGGTCATGCCTGCGCTCCAGGTGTAGTTGGTGGACTCTACCTGAGGACCGGGATATACGTACTCGATGATGGGGTAGAGCTTGGTGGAGTCGAAGTCGAAGGGTTTGTAGATGACGCCCCAGAGGTCTGTGACGCCGTCAGCGGCCTTGGCCTTGAATATCTCGGGATACTGGTATCCGGCCTGGAAGAGGAGGCTCAGGTCGCAGGTCTCGAGGTCCATGATCTTGATTCCGTTGGCGCTGTAGAGAGCGTTGGCGGGAGCGGAGTCTACTCTGGAGGCGTTGTTGACGAAGTATTTCAGGTCATCGGGCATCCAGCTGTTGTTGTAGAAGTCGCCGGGGTTGAGCATCTTCACTCCGGAGCCGTTGAGGCCGACGCGGAAGAGATGGTTGTAGTAGGGGTTCTCGTTCTTGTCATAGCCGTTGGCGGTGAAGAATACTGTGCCGCCCTTCTCGTCCACGCCCATGATGGCGGAAACGTGGTATGCGCCTTCTGTAAGAGGACGGATCAGCTCTCCGTCGCTGTCATGCAGGTAGAGCTGGGCCCAGCCGTTGCGCTCCGAGCGCATTACGATCCGGCCGTCCTTCAGAAGCTCGAAGTCGCACACGTCGATGTAGGTGTTCAGACGCTCCTCTATCAGTACCTGGACGGAGTCGGTGTCGAGCCAGTAGCGGCAGATGTCCACACGGTGCTCGTCGCGGCTGGTGCGGGTGAAGTAGAAGGACGAGGCGTCACCGAGCCATTCGGGAGCCACATAGTCCTTGTACCTGTCCTTGGTGGTGTAGGGCTTGCTGTGGATGCTTACGGTCTGGTCCTTGAAAGCCCAGACGTCGAGTACTTTGGAAGATTTGTCCTGCATGTCGAAGAGCATGAGGTAGCTCTTGGGACCGGGCTCTCCGGGCATCTGGTACTTGTAGGTCTCGAGCTTGGGACGGGGCTCGGCGGTGGAGTTGATCACCCAGAGCTCACCGATGTTGCTCATGTCATATTTTTCCATGATGAAGTGCCTGGAGTCGGGAGACCACTGTCCCCATGCGGAGTATCTCCTGCTGGTGTCCCTGTCGTCGATGCCGGAGTAGCTGTTTCCGCCGTAGGGCACGTCCTTGGTTCCGTCAGTGGTGAGGGCGTACTCTACGATAGTGGAATCCTTATCATCCTCCATGGCCTTGCGGAGGTTCTCCATGTCCATGTACCAGAGGTTGTAGCCCTTGGCATAGATGACGTAGCTGCTGTCGGGTGCGATGTTGGCCCAGCGGGGGAAATCCTTCTTTTCTTCCTGGTCGGATACGTCGGTCAGCTTCCTGGTGGCGATGTCGTATTCGAAGCGGAAGGTCTTTTTCTCCATCTTGGGATTCTTCCTGGCTGCGGCGGAGGTGTCCTTGTCGTCCTTCACGGGCTGTTCCACGGTAGAAGGAATCTCAAAGGTGAAGGTCTTGTCGTCCTTGAGCCTGAAGTTCCTGAAAGGAATGTGCTGGGCATCGAAGGGATCCTTGATGATGGAGGTCAGCTCCATGGCAAGCTTGTCCATGTCGAAGACGGCTGTCTTGGTCTTGGCCGCGGGGTCCACAATCCAGTAGTTGACACCCTCGTGGCTTTTCCACTGATACCAGAACTTGTCCGAGTTGGGGAACCATGACGGACGTATGTTCTGTGAGAAAACCATGCTGTTGACCTTATTGGTCGAGAACCGTTCGGCCAGCTCGTAGTTGGCCTCGGTCACCGGGGTCTGCTGTGACCATGCGGCAGTCGCGGTCATGCAGAAGAGTGCTGTGATTATCAGAAAGTTGCGTTTCATTTGTGTTGTGTGGGTTGATGATTCTCAAAAACGAGTGTAAATATAGTGATTATTTGACAAATCTGGGCCATTCTCCGATCTCCATGCCGTGAATATCCCCGTCGTCGATGTGGACCCTTATGGCTGTCCTCACCTGATGGAAGCCCTGGATGCCGGCGGCACCTGGATTGACGGTGAGCATGTTGTATTTCTTGTCGAAGATGACTTTGAGGATGTGGGAGTGGCCGCAGACGAAGATGTCGGGAAGGTGGGCGTTGATGAGCTGGAAGGCCTTGTAGTCGTAGCGGCCGGGGTAGCCGCCGATGTGCATCATCAGGACTCTCTTTCCCCCGCACTCGAAAAACTGTGTGTACGGGACTCTGCCGCGGACCTGCGTGCCGTCGCAGTTGCCGTATACTCCTTTGAGCGGCTTGAAATCCGCAATCTGCAGCAGTGTCTCCTCGTTGCCGAAGTCTCCCGCGTGCCATATCTCGTCCACCGGCTCGAGGAACTTTTTCAGCGGGTCGTCGAACCAGCAGTGGGTGTCTGAAATGATTCCGATGTACATGTGTCGGTTGTCGTATTAGTGAGGGCAAATATACTGCTTTCGCGGTTTTTTTGTTTACATTTGTGCCCGGACCGTTAAATTTATTCAGACGATGAGTTCTCTTCCATTCAGAATAGGCCACGGCTACGACGTGCACGCCCTGGGTGACGGGCTGGAGCTGTGGCTCGGCGGGGTGAGGATCCCGCATACCAAGGGCTGTATCGCCCACTCGGACGGGGACGTGGCCATCCACGCTCTCTGCGACGCCATGCTCGGGGCCTTGGCTCTCGGCGACATCGGTCAGCATTTCCCGGATACTTCGGAGGAATACCGCGGCATAGACAGCAAGATCCTGCTGCAGAGGGTGGATGCCTTGGTCCGCTCGCATGGCTATGCAGTATCCAATGCCGACATCACCATAGCCGCCCAGCGTCCCAAGCTCGCTCCGCACATCATCCAGATGCGGCAGACCTTGTCGGATATCCTAGGTGTGGACATCTCCCAGGTCTCCGTCAAGGCCACCACGACCGAGCACCTCGGCTTCACCGGCCGCGAGGAGGGCATCGCCGTCTGGGCCTCAGTCCTGCTGCAGGCCGTGTAGTGCGCTAAGCAGAATAGCTGTTATAATTCAAAAACTGTTTTTCCAAAGGTTTTCGTTTTTCCAATTATCCGGGAATCCCATAGCGCGTACATCGATTGACGGATAACGCTTCAGAAGCTCGCAGAACCTTGGAACAAGCGAATGGTTCGGGTTGACCGTGTTCAGCAGGTAGATAATCATGCTCAATACAAAATAGATCTGCTGCGTTCCGCCGGTCGGCAAAGGGATGAATGTGTTGCGCGGAGAACGCGGCATCTGCGGACGGATACTTAAAGACCTGTTCCACAATCGGCTGTGGTGCGCACAGATGTTCCTTACATACACGATGCAGTGAAGCCATGATGCGAAAACCTTGTCCGCCAGAAGAGGATACCAGTAACCGCTCAAACGGTAATAGCTGATGTTATGCAGCAGGCGGAGGGCTTTGGCTTCATCCCCGAAGACCATGCCCCTCTGTTTGAGTAGGCTTATCTGATCCGTAAAGGATATGAGTTGTTTGGGATAAGGTATCTTGTCCGTTGTCATGGGCGCATAAAATAAAAAGCTCACCCTGAGCGCGCTGTTCTTATGGGAAGCGGGGTAAGCATGTTGCTGCAAAGTTAATACATTTTTCTTGTGCGACAAAATATTTGAGCGGGGACGAGCCCTCAACGCATTGTGTGAGCCGATGCCGTCTGGGCCTCAGTCCTGCTCAATCGCTCCGACGGAGGAGATATGCAGCGGTCGAAATGACCAGGCCCTCCCACCGCTTCGCGGCGGGCCCCTCCCTCTAGAGCCGAGGGCGGCTAGTCATTTCTCGTCGCTGCATATCTCCTCCTGCTACTGCAAAGCGCGCCAGATGCGTACGGTGCGGACGGCCTCTGCGACGTCGTGGACGCGGAGGATGGAGGCGCCGCGCTCGAGGGCTGCCAGGTGCAGGACCTGGGTCTGGGGCAGGGACTCCTCTGGGGTGATGCCGAGAAGACGGTAGATCATGCTCTTGCGGGACACGCCGACGAGTATCGGGCGGCCCAGTGCGGCGAAACGCTCCAGGCCGGCCAGCAGCCGGTAGTTCTGCTCCACAGTCTTGGCGAACCCGAATCCGGGGTCCGGAATCCATTCCCTGATGCCGTGCTCAGCGGCCCGGCGGCCGAAATCCACGAAGTAGGCCAGCACATCCTCCACCACATCTTCATATTGGCACAGCGACTGCATGTCCGCCGGAGTGCCGCGCTTGTGCATCGCCACGTACTCCAGTCCCAGCCGACCCACCAGCGGCAGCATCGCCGGATCGTCCTCCCCCGCCGATATGTCATTGACCATGAACGGGCCGACCGTGTCGAAGCAGCGTTCGACGACCGAAGCCCAGTAGGTATCGACCGATATGCGGACACCGTCCCCGAAGGCCCTGCGCACCTCCCGCAGGAAAGGCCCGAGCCTGCGCCATTCCTCCTCTGCGCCCACTCCCTGCGATCCCGGACGGGTCGAGCACGCACCTATGTCTATAATATCGGCGCCCTCGGCCAGCATCCGCTCCGTGCGGTCGAGAGCCTTGCCCAGGTCCACCTCTCCGGAGGGGCCGAGGCAGCGGCTGGAGGCAAAATAGGAGTTGTCAGTGAGGTTGACGATCCCCATGACGGAGATCCGGCGGTCGGGGAAAAATGCTGCGCTGTTCATGTCCTGTGAGTCTTTAACGGACTGCCAAGATAGGAAAAAATGGAGTATTTTTGCGGGCATGGAAGTATTTTATTCAAATGATATCCGTGACGGGAGGATCCGTCTCTCTCCCGAGGAGTCCGCTCACTGCGTCAAGGTGCTCAGGCACAGGGTAGGGGATGAGGTCTATGTAAGCGGAGGGGACGGCAATCTCTACCGCTGCTGTCTCGAGGAGGCGGACAGCCGTGCGGCCGTGGCCCGGGTGCTCTCGGTCGAGGGCGGCTTCGGAACGCATCCCTACCGGCTGTGGATGGCCGTGGCTCCGACGAAGAATATCGACCGCTTCGAGTGGTTTACCGAGAAGGCTACGGAGATGGGAGTGGACCGGATCACACCCCTGCTCTGCGCCCATTCCGAGCGGAAGGTGTACAATCAGGAGCGCGGGCAGAGGGTCATCGTCGCTGCCGCCAAACAGTCCCTCAAGGGGGCAGTGCCGCAGCTCGACGGACTTACTCCGTTCCGGGCCCTGATGGAGGAGGTGCGCTCGGCAGGGTTCTCCGGGAAGAAGTTCATCGCATACTGCGACAGCGATATAGCGGCGGGGCTGAATACCCGTGTGCCGCTGATGGAGGCGGTCGCCGCCGTGAAGGCCGGAGGGGATGAGGCTGCCGGAGAGGCCCGGCCCGGGGCATTGTTCCTCATCGGGCCTGAGGGGGATTTCTCCTCGGAGGAGATCGCGGAGGCCCTGCAGGCCGGTTTCGAGCCCCTGTCCCTCGGCCCCTCGCGCCTGCGCACCGAGACTGCGGCAACTCTCTGCGTTGCTGCGGTGTATTCTTCCATAAGCTGTGACAATGATTAAATAAAACTGATTATGAAAACAGGCAATACTGTGGCCGCATCGGCCTTCGCGGATTCCAAGCCGCACTATGCCATTCTGGACGGGCTGCGCGGAGTGGCCGCCCTGGTGGTGATATGGTATCACGTGTTCGAAGGTTTCGCAACCAGCCCGCTGGACCAGAAGTTCAATCACGGGTATCTGGCCGTGGACTTCTTCTTCATCCTCTCCGGCTTCGTGGTCGGATATGCTTACGACGACCGGTGGAAGGGACGGCCGGGGGACGCTTCCGGAGTCCGCGGGGGCATGAGGATAAGGGATTTCCTCAAGCGACGCCTGATCCGTCTGCATCCGATGGTGATGCTCGGCTCGGTGCTGGGTGCGGTGACCTTCCTGATTCAGGGCTCGGTGCAGTGGGATGGGACGCATGTGCCATTCGGAGCGGTGATGCTGGCCATGCTGCTGGGCATGTTCCTGATTCCGGCCTATCCCGGGGCGCCCTACGAGGTGCGGGGCAACAACGAGATGTATCCGCTCAACGGCCCTTCCTGGTCCCTGTTCTTCGAATATATCGGCAACATCCTCTATGCGCTGGTCCTGCGCAGGCTGTCCACCCGCTGGCTGTCTGTTGTGGTCGCGGTCTCCGGCCTGGGCCTGGCGGGTTATGCGGTGGGCGGCCTTTCCGGCTTCGGCCATCTCGGGGTGGGCTGGTCGTTGACGGACCTGAACCTTCCGGGCGGCTTCCTGCGGCTGATGTTCTCGTTCGGAGTCGGGCTGCTGATGTCCCGCGGCTTCCGGCCGTGGAAGGTGCGCGGGGCGTTCTGGATCTGCTCGGCGGCTGTCATCCTCCTGCTTTCGGTTCCCCGAATCGGAGGAGAGGACCGTATGTGGCTCAACGGCCTGTACGAGGCGGTCTGCGTCACCTGTATCTTCCCTCTGCTGGTCTACATAGGAGCGTCGGGGCGCCTTGCCGGTCCTGTCTCCGGGCGCATCTGCAAGTTCCTGGGCGACATATCCTATCCGGTCTACATGATCCACTATCCCTTCATGTACCTGTTCTATTCCTGGACCTTTACCGGCGTGCCTTTCTCCGAGGCGTGGCCGGGGGCGGTGACGGTGTTTCTGGGCAGCATAGTCCTGGCGTACGTCGTCCTGAAGGTGTATGACGAGCCTCTGCGCAGGTGGCTGAGCCGGAAGTGGCTGTTGCAAGTGAGGTAAATTTTATCTATTTTTGTAAGTTGCAACATTAAAGAAGACAAGCGATGGGTATAAGTTTTTTCAAAGTCCCCAATCACCGCGTGTTCCACTACGAGCCCCGCTACTGGGACGAGCGGAAGGAACGCCGCGAGATGGTCAAGAACGAGACGCTCCGCGAGAAGGCCCTCCGGGAGGGCAAGGAGTGGAAGGACGAGTCCTACAGGCCCGGCATGTATATCAGCGGCAAGTTCCAGGAACAGGCCCGCAACAACAGACGCGGCTCGCTCAGCAAGAATCTCACCCGTATCATAGGACTGGTGTCGGTCGCCACCTTCCTGGCGCTTCTGTACTTTTTCGCCAAATACGCGACGATAGTCCTGGAGGGCATACGATAACAGGATACGATGCTTAGGATTCTGCCTCCCAACATATCCAACCTTATAGCCGCCGGGGAAGTGGTCCAGCGCCCTTCCTCTGTCGTCAAGGAACTTCTGGAAAATGCCATAGACGCCGGAGCCGGCTCGGTCAGCGTCATCATCGAGGATGCGGGCAAGACCCTGATCCAGGTGATCGACGACGGCTGCGGCATGACTCCGGAAGAGGCGCGGCTCTGCTTCGAGAGACACGCTACCTCCAAGATAGCGCAGGCCTCCGACCTGGACTCGATTCTTACCTACGGTTTCCGCGGGGAGGCCCTGCCCTCCATCGCGGCGGTGGCCGAGGTCACGCTCCGTACCCGCAGGAAAGGTTCCGAAACCGGCACTGAGACCATTTTCGCTCCCTCCGGACTTGTCTCCCAGGAGGAGGCGGCCATGCCCGAGGGGACCAATATCGCCGTCCGCAACATCTTCTACAGCCTCCCGGCCAGGCGCAAGTTCCTCAAGTCGGACAATACGGAGCTGCGTCAGGTCATAGCCGAGTTCTCCCACGTGGCCCTCTGCCGTCCGGATGTGGGCGTCCGCCTGTCCCACAACGGCAAGGACATCTACAACCTCAGGCGGGCCAATACCCTCAAGCAGCGCATCCTCGAGATTGAGGGCAAGGACATGGGCAAGGAACTCATCGACGTGTCCACCTCGACCCGCATCATAGAGATATCCGGCTTCGTGGGCAATCCTCAGGATGCCCGCCGCAGTGCCGGCAACCAGTATTTCTTCGTCAACGGCCGCTATTTCCGCTCGCCTTACTTCCACAAGGCGGTGATGAGGGCCTACGACAAGCTCATCCCCGAGGGGACCTATCCCTCCTACTACCTCTTCTTCTCCACTCCTCCGGAGAATGTGGACGTGAACATACATCCCTCGAAGACGGAGGTCAAGTTTGAGAATGAGACCGAGATCTTCGAGCTGCTCACCGCTGTGGTGCGGGAGGCTCTGGGACGGAGCTCATTTATTCCTACGATAGATTTCGACCACGATACCCTGCCGGACATACCGGCTCCCTCGCAGTTCCATTATTCCAGGGGAAGCGGCGGAAGTTCCGGAGGGGGACGCTCTGTATCCGGGAAGAAGGTGGACTACGGGGCGATTCTGCCGGAAGCAGCTGATTTTCCGGGGCATCGCTCTACGGCTTTTGCAGCCGAGGCATTGTCCCCCGCTGAACCGGATGTCGCCGGCTACGGCCATATCTTCGAGGACAGCGGAACGGCCGGAAGCGGGGCGGGGGTCCTTCAGATTTCCAGCCGCTACATAGCGACCCCCATGCGCTCCGGCCTGCTGATAGTGGACGTGCGCAGGGCCAGGGAGCGGATATTCTACGAGAGATACCTGAGGCAGCTGGACGACAGCTCGCCCATTTCCCATCAGGTGCTCTTCCCGTGTGCGGTGACCCTTCCGCCCGAGCGGTACCATCTGCTGATGGAAGACCCCGGAAGGCTGCGGCAGCTGGGATTCGACATTGAGGATGCAGGGGATTTCACCATATCCGTCAAGGGACTGCCCGAAGGGTTCGGTACGGACGGGGAGGCTGTGCGGAAGGCTGTGGATGACATAGTGGCAGCGCTGATGGATGCCGGACCGGATGGCCTCGTAAAGGCCTCTGCGAGGGAGGAAATGGCCCGGAAACTGGCCCGTGCCGCCGTTTCGGGGACTGACACCCGGATATCGGGAGATGAGGCACGACTTTTGGTAGATACCTTGTTTTCATGCGCCGAGCCCGAGATTTCGCCGGCCGGCCGCAAGTGCATGTTTATATTGACAGAACAAGACATAGAGAGACATTTATGAATTACGGCTATTACCGACCCGGACTGCCTTTCGTAGTCAAGAACCTGATAATCATCAACGCGATAGTCTTCGTAGTGACTATGTTCGCCCAGAACTTCATGTACGGGACCTTCTCGCTGTTCTATTTCACCTCGCCTTTCTTCAAGCCTTTCCAGCTGATTACCTACATGTTCATGCACGGGGGCTTCTGGCACATATTCTTCAATATGTTCTCGCTGTACATGTTCGGCAGCGTGCTGGAGAATTACTGGGGCGGCAAGAAGTTTTTCCTCTACTATATGGTCTGCGGCATCGGTGCCGGACTGATCAACGAGCTGGTGATGTACCTCCAGATAGCCTTTGCCGAGACTCCTGGACTGGTCGAGGCCGCCATCAACCGGGTGCCTACCGTAGGCGCCTCCGGTGCCATCTACGGGCTGCTGCTGGCTTACGGAATGATGTTCCCGAACAATGTGCTGCAGTTCATATTCCCGCCCATAGCCCTGAAGGCCAAATGGATGGTGATTATCTTCGGAGCCATTGAGCTCATATCGGGCCTGTCGGGCAGGGGCGGCAATGTGGCCCATTTCGCCCATCTCGGCGGTATGATCTTCGGTATCATCATGATACTGTACTGGAAGAAAAAGAACCGGCTGTACTCATAGAAGCGCACGATTCTGATGGGCAGGAAGAAAAATCCGTTCCTGAGCGTCTCCTTCAGGCTGGTGGCGACAGTGTTCTGCATACTGTTGCTGCTCAGCTACGTGTCGGTGCTGATTGATCCCGGAACATTCCCGCCTGCGGGATTTTTCGGCCTGTATTTCATCCCGGTTCTGGCCGTCAATGTGCTGCTGCTGATCCTGGCTCTGCTGCGATGGTCGTCCTCAGTGTGGATTCCCGTCATCGCTATCCTGCCGTCACTGTTCTTTGCCGGTTTCTTTTTCCGGGCCGGAGACCGCAACTCTCTGCCGGAGAAAGTCGTGTCGGAAACAGACGGACTCAAGGCCCTGACCTGGAATATTGGCGGCTTCCGTTCGGGCACCGGTGCGGGTGTCAGCGACAATATCCTTGGGGTCAGGAATCTGGTGGATGCGGAAGATCCTGACATGGTGCTGCTGCAGGAGTTCCGCACTGACGACACTTCGCGTGTGAGGCGGATGTTCCCGCATTATCCGTATGCCAGAATGCATTTTTACAGATTGCGTAACGGAGATTATGTAGGTAATGTGACCTTGAGCCGTCTTCCGCTCCTCGGATCCGGTCACCTCCCTTTCCGTGGAACTACCAACAGGGTCCTGTACACGGATGTTGAGTATGCGGGTCAGGTCTACAGATTCTACAACGTACATCTTGAGTCGAACAATATCTCCCTGGCCTCCCTGGTCAAGGACGTCAAGGGCGGAGGTTACGACGAACTGCCCCATGAGCTGGCGGAAGCACATGAAAAAGTTAAAAAATCCTCGTCCAGAAGAGGCGGTCAGGTACGGGCTTTGCTGGAGGATATCTCAGGGAGCGGACTGCCGGCCGTTGTCTGCGGGGATGTCAATGATACGCCGATGTCCTATTGTTTCAGAACTTTGTACCGCGGGCGGAAGGACACGTTCTGCGAGGCCGGGAAGGGTTTTGGTGCGACTTACAGGATGCTGTGGCCGTTGCTGCGCATAGATTACGTATTCGTACCGCAGGAGGCGGAGGTGCTGGAGCACAGGACTCCACGTGTGGACTGGTCGGACCATTATCCGGTAATAGTGAAAGTACATATGTAAAATATAACAGTTATGACAGATAGAAAAGCGCAGATTGAAGAGGCCGTAAAGGTGCTCAGGGCAGGCGGGGTCCTGCTCTATCCGACTGATACGATATGGGGTATCGGATGTGATGCCACCGACAGTGCGGCAGTCGAGAAGGTCTTCTCCATCAAGCAGAGGGCCGATTCAAAGAGTCTTATTATTCTGGCGTGTGACATGGGTATGGTGGACCGCTATGTCCGTGAGGTTCCCGAAATGGCGGTTACCGTAGAGTCATTGAGCGACAAGCCTCTGACCATCATTTATCCCGAGGGAATCAACCTTGCTCCCAACGTCACGGCCGAGGACGGCAGCATCGCCATCCGCATTCCCAAGAACGATTTCTGCATCGAGCTGGTACGGCGTTTCGGCAAGCCGATAGTGTCAACTTCCGCCAACGTCTCGGGCACTCCGGCTCCCCGCAGATACCCGGATATCCCGGAGGAGATAAAATCTGTTGTGGATATGTGCGTAGACCCTGCATTGGATCATGGCTCCACAGGAAAGGCTTCGTCCATCATCAAACTTGGTCTCCACAACGAAGTTCAGGTAATCCGAGAATAATTGTAAATTTTTTTTGATTTTATCAAAAATTGTCTACCTTTGCGCTCCGATTCCAATTGAGCTATGGTGTAATGGCAGCACGACAGATTCTGGCTCTGTAAATCTAGGTTCGACTCCTGGTAGCTCAACAAAATGATGGCGAGATAGCTCAGCTGGTTAGAGCGCATGATTCATAATCATGAGGTCCCCAGTTCAATCCTGGGTCTCGCTACTGACTTTGAGGCGCCTGCGGCCGTGTGGCTGCGGGCGTTTTTCTTTTGGGTGATATCCGTGCCTTTTGATCGACTCCTTCGGATGGCTGAACGGACGATGTGGCTCAATATTTGCGGTTGTGGTGGGGATTATGGGAAAATCCGTAAAAAAATATGTGGCTGTGACGGTACTGGCGGCATGCTGCGCGGGCAGTGTTCTGGCGCAGGTGCCGGATGCGGTTGTGAAAGGTGTCCGGCAGCAGGATCGGGATACGGCAGCGTTGCAGGTGGCGGAATACGAGGCGGATATCCGGGCGCTGATGGACCGGGCGGTGGAGGTCGGGATGCTGGATAAGGCCGGAAGGGATTCGGTGCTGATGGCGGCGGGACTGTTGCCGGCAGAAATGCCGGTCACAGGAGAAGGGCAGGAGGCGGTGAGTCCGGACGCGCTGCGTGCAAGAGCGGGATTTCTTATGGAGCTGCGGCAGGAGTGGTACGGGAGGCTGCGGGGAGAATATCTGCGGCAGGATGCGCTGACGGATCTGGTCGGGGCTCCGGAGCAGATGCCGGCGTCGGCGTTTCATCCGAGATATCTGCCGCTGGATGTTGTCGGGGACAATCTGAAGTGGGCGGCCAGCCGTCCTCTGGGAGTCGGCGAGATACTGGCAAGGGACCGGAGGCTGATACTCAGCCGCATGATAAATGAGGGCAGTATGCCTCAGTTCCTGCGGGATGTCCGGGAACAGAATCCTGCCGTCTATTCCGTAGTGGCGATAATAATGGGAATACTCGGAGGTGGAGGCGGCTTCCTGCAGGGTTCGATGATGGAAATGCTCGTGCCGCGGCCAGTCGTAGGGGGACAGCCCTGGTTCGATGATATGATATTCCTGGACCCTAATTTCGATCCGAGTGTCTATTATCCGTCGCTGCCCGTGCCTCAGTATGATCCGGAGAATCCGTCGCAGCAGTTCAAGGCGGCTCTCAGGGGAAACAGCGGACGTGGGGATACCAGGTCAGTCCAGGTGCGGAGTATTGGTAGTTCAGGGCCTGCGGGTCCCCCGCCCGTACAGAAGTCCCGGTACGTGATTCCATAGCTTGTAAGACTTTTGGCACGCAGTTTGCATCAGGGTACAGCGATAGTTTTTTCATAGGTTAAGTTTAGGTTAATAAGGAAAAAGGACATCAGTTTCTGTGGCTGATGTCCTTTTCTCTTTTGCGTTTGGGGCTCCGGCCCCGGTTCCTATCCGCAGTGATAGTACTTGCGGACAAGCTCCATCATCAGGCCCTTGTCGCGTGCGGTCTCCTCACGGATGTTGGCGTCGTTGTAGGCGCGGAGCATCGCGATGCGTCCGTCGATCATGCTCTTTGAGAACACTCCCTTGGCCTCGTAGAGGGCGCGGTTCTTCTCCAGCTCGTCTGCTGACTTGGCGCAGGAGGTGGGCAGCTGGGCGAGGGAGTTGAGGATGGCTGCGTTCTTGTCGTCGTGGATATTGACATCCACGTAGGTCTTTTTCGCTATCTCGAGAGCGTCGGGGAGCTCGAAGCCGATACGTGCGGCGGTCACCAGTCCGGCGAGCATCAGATGGATGTCGGCCGAGCCGTCACCTGAGCGGAGCTCCACGGTCTGCTTGTCGGGCATCACGATGTCGGGATTCTGGGGCAGTCCGTTGGCGATGGCGGACATGTCGCTCCTGCCGGTCCATCCGAGGGGTACGCGCACGAGTACGGAACGGTTGCGGTCGCCCCAGCAGATGCTGGTGGGAGCCTCCTGGTGAGGCACGAGGCGGAAGTAGGAGGTAGGGTTGGCGTTGCCGAAGGCGGTCAGCGAGGAGGCGCAGGTCATGTAGCCTGCGATGGCCTTGCGGGCCTCGTCGGAGAGGCGGCCGTCCTTGAGCATCACGGAGTGCTCGCCGTTCATCATGCGGGTGTGGAAATGCAGACCGCTGCCGGCCTTGCCCTCGGTGATCTTCGGAGCGAAGGTGATATCGAAGCCGTACTGCCATGCCAGTGTGCGGAGAATCCACTTGGCCATCACGAGCTGGTCAGCGGCGGACTCTACGGGCGATACGAGGAACTCGATCTCGTTCTGCTCGTACACCTTGCCGTCGAGGGTGAAGTTGCCTACCTCGGAGTGGGCGTACTTGATGTTGCCGCCGACCTGGGAGATGAGCTTCATGGCCTCGGTGCGGAATGCCTCGACCTTGGTGAAAGGTGTGGACTCATGGTATCCGCGCTGATTCTCCGAGGGGAAGCAGCAGTCGTCGTCATAGATGACGTAGAACTCCAGCTCGCCCATGGCCTCGAAGGTGTAGCCGGTAGTCTTCCTGAACTCCTCGTGAGCCTTGTGCAGGGTGTACTCGGGAGAGCTCTCCAGGGGCAGTCCGTCCTTGGTAAAATAGGAGCAGAGCAGTCCGAGGGTGGGAATCTCAGCGAAGGGGTCGAGGTAGGCCGTTGAGAAACGGGGAATGACGTAGAGGTCGCTCGAGCCGGCCTCGATGTAGGAGAAGAGGCTGGAGCCGTCTACTCTCTCTCCGAACGAGAGGATCAGGTCGAGATACTGGAGGCTGCTGACCGGGAAGTTGAGGGTCTTGAGCCTGCCGTCACCTGCGATGTAGCGGAAGTTGACGACACGGATGTCGTTGGCTGTGATGAAATTGATTATGTCCTCTTTCGTAAACTGATCGGGTGTCTTGCCGATAGCGTTGACGAGAGGATTGATGTTGTACTTCAGGATGTTGTTGTCCATAAAAATGAAGGTTAGTGTTTGTTTCAAATTTTAAGCAAATAAGCATAAAATAATTCAGAATTGCAACATAAAACGGTATAATATGTTAATCCTCTCAGTTCAATAGAAAGTTCGTGGGAAAAGAGGTCCGGCGGTGTCTGAAAAAATACTATATTTGTAGGTATTTTAGGAAATTTTTAGATTCTAAGTCGAAATATGAAATTAAGAGGGAAAATTACCATAGTCCTGATTCTCGCGGCAGCTACTGGATACTGCCTTTCAGCGGAATCAGCAGAAGAGGCAATGCACCTCAATCCTACGGCTGCCGAGATTATCCTCGGTGACGGTCACCGTATGACAGTGGACTTTTATGCTCCGGATATCTTCCGTCTTTTCCGGGATGACAACGGAGGCATAGTCCGTGATCCAAAGGCAGAACCGCCTGCCGAGATTCTTGTCCGCAATCCCCGCAGAGGGGTATCCTACACGATCGAGGAGGATGCGGACGCCTGGCATCTGTCTACAGGAGTTATCCGTGTCTCTTTCGACAAGGAGACCGCGATGATGACCGTTGCCGACCTGCGCAGCGGTAAGGAGGTTCTGCGTCAGACTGCTCCCGTGATCTTCGAGAGCCGCGGAGGCAAGACCCGCACCGTCCTTACGCTGGCCGAGTCCCCCGATGAGTATTTTTACGGCGGAGGCGTGCAGAACGGACGCTTCTCGCACAAGGGACGTGTCATCAACATCGTAAATGAGAACAGCTGGACCGACGAAGGAGTGGCTTCGCCCGCACCTTATTACTGGTCGACCGGCGGATACGGTATCATGTGGCATACATTTGCTCCCGGAGCATACGATTTCGGAGCCGCTGAGAAAGGCACCGTGACCCTTACCCACGACACGGATTACATGGATGTATTCGTCATGGTGGCCGGAGATCCTGTGGCTCTGCTGGACACCTACTATCAGCTTACCGGCAACCCGGTGCTGCTGCCCAAGTTTGCCTTCTATGAGGGTCATCTCAATGCCTACAACCGCGACTGGTGGGTGGAGGCCGACGGTCCCCGCACCGTGCCTTTCGAGGATGGCAAGCGGTATAAGGAAAGTCAGAAGGACAACGGCGGCATCAGGGAGTCGCTCAACGGCGAGAAGGACAACTACCAGTTCTCGGCCCGCGCCGTGGTGGACCGCTACGAGGCTCACGACATGCCCCTGGGATGGATTCTGCCCAACGACGGTTACGGCGCCGGTTACGGCCAGACTTCCACGCTCGACAGCAATATCCTGAACCTGAAATCGTTCGGTGACTATGCCCGCTCGAAGGGCGTCGAGATAGGCCTCTGGACCCAGTCCGACCTGCATCCCAAGGAGGGTATCGAGGCCCTGCTGCAGAGGGATATCGTCAAGGAGGTCCGTGACGCCGGAGTCCGCGTGCTCAAGACAGACGTGGCCTGGGTCGGCTGGGGCTACTCCTTCGGTCTCAACGGTATAGCCGATGTGGCCGGCATCATGCCCTACTACGGTGATGACGCCCGTCCCTTCATCATCACCCTCGACGGCTGGGCCGGTACCCAGCGCTATGCTGGAGTGTGGTCGGGCGACCAGACCGGCGGCGACTGGGAGTACATCCGCTTCCATATCCCGACCTACATCGGCTCGGGTCTGGCCGGTCAGCCCAACATCTGCTCCGACATGGACGGTATCTTCGGCGGAGCCGATGCGGTGATCAACACCCGTGACTTCCAGTGGAAGACCTTCTCCATCATGCAGCTCAACATGGACGGCTGGGGCTCCAACGAGAAATATCCCCATGCCCTCGGTGAACCCGCGACCTCCATCAACCGTATGTACCTCAAGCTCAAGTCCGAGCTGCTGCCCTACGCCTATACCTGGTCCCGCGAAGCAGTGGACGGCAAACCCCTGATGAGGGCCATGTTCATAGATTATCCCAACGACTACACCTATACCCCCGCGACCCGCTACCAGTACCTCTTCGGTCCCGATTTCCTCGTAGCTCCCGTCTATCAGGATACCCAGGCCGATACTCTCGGCAATGACATCCGCGACGGCATCTACCTCCCCGAGGGAAGGTGGGTGGATTATTTTACCGGAGCGGTCTATGAAGGAGGACGCGTCATGGAGAATTTCCCCGCACCGCTGTGGAAGCTTCCCGTGTTCGTGCGTCAGGGCGCTGTCATCCCGATGGTACGTCCCAACAACAATCCCTCGCAGATCAATCCCTCCGAGCGTATCTTCGAGTGCTGGCCCGCAGAGGGCGAGTACCATACCCATGTGTATGACGATGACGGCAGGACGATGAGCTATCTAGCGGGAGAGAGCGTTACCACTAGGATCGACGCCTCTCTGTCCGGCGGCAGGTACATTCTCACCATTCATCCGGCCGAGGGCAGCTTCGACGGCTTCGTCAAGGATCAGAGCACTCAGGTGAGGGTCAATATTACGGCCGAGCCCAGGAAAGTTACCGTGAAGGTAGGGGGAAAGAAGGTCAATGCGGAGTACAGCTATGACGCGGCACCTCAGCTCAACCGCTTCGCCACTCCCGGCAGTGAGTTCGAGAAGATGGACCTGAGGAAAAATCCTGTGCTGACCGTCTCCATCCCCGCCTGCGACATCACTCAGAACGATGTAGTGCTCATCATCGACGGCTATGAGTATGCACCGGCAGACGACAGCCGCATCTGCAGCGGAGAGCTGACGGCGCCTGTAATCCTGGCGGACAAGAGTACGGTGGAACCTTACGCCGCCACCCTCGCGTGGGAGCCTCAGGAGCTGGCCGACTACTATGAGATAGAGTTCGACGGCCTGCTGCATACCGGCATCCGGAACACTTACCTGACATTCGCGGACCTGCAGCCCGAGACTGACTACAGCTTCCGTCTGAGGGCAGTCAACCTGACCGGGGCCTCGGACTGGACCGACTACAGCTGCACCACCGAGGGCAATCCTTTAGAATGGGCCATCCGCGGTATCGTAGGATCCTGCTCCTTCCCCTCTCAGGAGGGCTTCGAGGTGTGGAGGCTCTTCGACTGGGCCGAGAGCGGTGACACCTGGCATACGAAGTATCAGGCCAAGGCCCTGCCCTTCGAGCTTACCCTCGATCTCCAGGGCATCAACAATATCGACCGCTTCGAGTACCTGCCCCGCTTAGATGCCGGCAACGGTGTCCTGCTCAAGGGTGAGGTCTTCTACAGCGTGAACGGCAAGGACTGGACTCCCGCCGGAGCCTTCGAGTGGGAGCGTGACGGCCAGACCAAGGTCTTCACCTTCGGCGGAGGCCCGAGAGCCCGCTACATCCGTATAGCTGTATCCGACGCGGTGAACAACTACGGCTCGGGCCGCGAGATCTACGTCTTCAAGGTGCCCGGAACGGAGACTGTCATCCCCGGCGACATCAACAAGGACGGCAAGGTGGACGAGAACGACCTGACCTCCTACATGAACTACACCGGTCTGCGCAGCTCTGACAGCGATTTCGACTATGTGTCGGACGGTGATATAGACGGCAACGGCCTCATAGACGCCTACGACATCTCAGCAGTGGCAGTGCGTCTCGACGGCGGAATCAACACCGAGTACTGGATGCGCGAGTACCATAAGAGCGCCGGTGACACTCTCTGCGGCGGTCTGCGTGTCGAGGTGCAGGACAAGCCTCTTAAAGCCGGCGATACCCTGACCCTGTCATTCTACGGAGATTCGCTCAAGACGGTCAATGCCCTGAGCGTAGCCCTCCCCTACGATGCCTCGGCATTGGAATTTGCCGGTGTGGAGGCCTCCGGCCTGCAGCAGATGGAGAACCTTACCCGCGACCGTCTGCACACTGACGGTACGAAGGCGGTCTATCCGACCTTTGTCAACTTGGGCGGGAAGTCTCTCGTATCCGGAGACGGCCTGTTGTTCCGCGTAAGCTTCAAGGTGCTGCGCGGCGGTGCGGATATCCCTGAGGCAGTGGATGCCGTAGTGGTCAGTCCGGCTCTCGAATATGAGTATGTCGAAGTGAAAAAGTAGAAAACAAATACAAAATCGAACTATATGACAAAATTCCGAAGACTGTCACTCGTCGTGGCAGCAGCAATCCTGACCGCTCCCGTGTGGGGCAGTGACTCTGTAAGACAGACGGCCCTGTACCGTCAGATCAACCCTGTCCCGCATGTGGTGGAGATAGCTCCGGAGGGCCCGGTGCTGGATATATCGGGCGGTGTATATGTGGTGGACAGGCACGGACTGTTCGGCAGTGACGTGAACTTCCTGAACAAGGGAGATAAAAAAGATGTCCGCCTGACGGTGGACTTCCACCCCAAGAAGGCCATGAAGGCCGGAGTGAAGCCTCTCTCCGGAGCCTATCTGCTCACTGTCTCTGAGGACGGTGTCTCTATCTTAGGATACGATGAGCGAGGAGCCTTCTACGGCCTCCAGACTCTCCGCCAGATAGTGGGGCTGACAGGAGAGAGGAACCTGCCCTGCGGTCTTGAGATCAACGACTGGCCCGACCTGCCCGCCCGCGGGGTGGTGGAGGGCTTCTACGGTACCCCCTGGTCCCATCAGGCCCGTCTGTCCCTGATAGATGTCTACGGCCGCTTCAAGATGAACACCTATATTTATGGTCCCAAGGACGACCCCTATCACAGCTCTCCTAACTGGCGCAAGCCCTATCCCGAGGACGAGGCCCGCAACATTGCCGAGTTAGTCAGGGCCTGTGAGCGCAACCGCGTGGACTTCGTGTGGGCTGTGCATCCCGGTCAGGACATCAAGTGGAACGAGGAAGACTATGGCAATTTAGTCGCCAAGTTCGAGATGATGTACGACTTGGGAGTCCGGGCCTTCGCCATCTTCTTCGACGACATTTCCGGAGAGGGTACCAATCCCATGAAGCAGGTGGAGCTGCTCAACCGTCTGACAGCCGAGTTCGTTGCGGCCAAGGGCGACGTGGCCCCGCTGATCATCTGCCCCACCGACTACAACCGCTCCTGGGCCAATCCCACCGAGCGCGGCAGTCTGGCGGTCTACGGCCGGGAACTCGATCCTTCGGTGAGAGTGTTCTGGACGGGAGACGCCGTATGCAGCGACATGACTCCCTCGACCCTGAAATGGGTGGGAGAGAGGATTCAGCGCCCTGCCCTTTACTGGTGGAACTTCCCCGTGACTGACTACTGCCGTCACATCGTGATGCAGGGACCGGTCTACGGCTTAGACAATGGGTTGACATCCAATGATGTGTGCGGATTTGTAAGCAATCCCATGGAGCATGCTGAGGCCTCCAAGCTGGCCCTCTACGGCGTGGCCGACTATACCTGGAATATCAAGGAATACGACCCCAAGGCCAACTGGGAGAGAGGACTTGCCTGGCTGGCAGGCGATGATGCGTACAGCGCCTACCGTACATTTGCCATTCACTCCTGCGACACCGAGTCGGGCTACCGCCGTGAGGAATCCTGGGAGACAGAGACCTTCCGTGTGGAAGGAGACTGGACAGAGGCTCAGTACGACGCTCTTTTAGAGGAGTTCGGAAAGATAGAGCGGGTCTATGAGGAGATGTCCCTCAAATGTGACAATGACGCCCTTATGCGCGAGCTCCATCCCTGGTTAGAGGAGTTCGGGAAGTTGGGCACCAGGGGACGCAAGGCCCTTGAGCTGATCAATGTATACCGCGGGGGAGACAATGCTGCCTTCTGGAGCGCCTATGTGGACAATCTCATGAGTGAGGAGGAACGCGATGCGTACGAGGCCCACAAGTCAGGTACTCTCAAGCTCCAGCCCTTCTACGAGAATGCCATGGACGACATGCTCGACGGCTTCTACCGCCGTATAGCCGGCCGCGGCCCCTTCTCCTATACTTCCATAGGCTCTTATCCCAATTCCGGAACTGTCAGCGGCAAGCTGATGTTCGACGATGACTCCACCACTTTCTATACCTCGGCCTACGGTCAGAGGACGGGGGACTGGATAGGAGTGGACCTCGGCATAGTCCGCGGTCTTCGGGAGATCAATATCCTGCAGGGCCGCAATTCGGTGGATGACGTGGACTATTTCGACATGGCCACACTCGAGGCCTCCAAGGACGGCAATCTCTGGTATCCTGTAATAGACACCATTGACCACCAGTACATCATCAACTGGGAGGGACGCGGCATCGATGCCCGCTACGTCCGTCTGCGCAAGCTCGAGTCGGACAAGACCAACTGGTGTGCTGTCCGTACCTTCAGTGTCAATCCTCAGAGGACGGAGTCCCTCGGTTTCGGGGTGGAAGCTCCGGATATGACCAAGGCCGTTTATGCGTTTGACCGCAATCCCCGTTCCTTCTATGCCCTTGACGGCGTCCTGTCCTTTGAGATTCCTTCCGGGGAAGACCGCCGCGACAGCCGCACGCTTCTGATGGACCCTCACGGCACCCTCCTCATCCGACAGTATGCCGCTGACGGAACTGTCCTCTCCGAGACTGTTACCGATAATCCCTACTGTGCTCTTGAGCTTGACGGACGCACCGTGAGAGTCAGCATAGAGGGACATGCAGACATATTTGAAATCATGTAACTCCCGTCGACTTATGAAGAAAATATTCCTCGCCATGCTGGCTATAGCCGCAGCCCCGGTCCTGCTGGCCCGGACTTACAGCAATCTTGTACCTCAGCCTCTGAAAATAACCCCTGCAGAAGGTGTCTTTGTGATGGAGAAGGGGCTCTCAATCAGTGCTTCGGACGCTATAGAGTCCGAGCAGGCCTATCTCCTGAGGCATTTGGAGAATGTATTTGCATTTGATATTGACCTGAGGGACGTTCCGGTGTACAACGGAATATCCCTGAACATAGTGGACGGCATGGCCGCCGAGGCTTACCGCTTGTCCGTCAGCAGCTCACAGATCGTCATCGAGGCATCTGACGCCGCCGGTATCTTTTATGGCGTACAGACACTCCTGCAGATGATGCCTCCGGCAGTTTACGGACAGACGGATATGGAACTGACCCGCTATGAACTGGACGCCGTGGTCGTGGAAGATGCTCCCCGGTACGGTTATCGCGGTACGATGCTGGATGTGTCCAGAACATTCTACGATGTGGACCATGTGCTCCGTCTCATAGACTGGATGGCCTACCATAAGCTCAACCGTTTCCACTGGCATCTGGCCGATGACAACGGCTGGAGGATCGAGATCCGCAAGTATCCGCAGCTGACAGAGAAGGGCGCATGGAGGGGCGATGATGAGGTGAGTCCGGCCGCCTACGGTCAGGGGCATGACCGCTACGGCGGATATTATACTCAGAAGGAGATACGCGAGGTCGTGAAATACGCTGCCGAGCGCCATATCGAGATCATCCCGGAGATAGACCTGCCCGGACACAGCCGCTCCTTGGTGGGCGTCTTTCCGGAGATGGCCTGCCCTGTGGACGTGCCCTATATCAGCGTCAACGGAGAGACTGACAACGTCCTCTGTGTGGCCAGAATGGAGAACTACAAGATTCTTACTAACATATTCAAGGAGATAGCAGCGCTTTTCCCCTCGGAGTACATCCACATCGGAGGCGATGAGGTGGATCACACCTCCTGGAACAACTGTCCTCACTGTCAGGCTCTGATTAAGGAGTATGGTCTGGACGGCCCTCAGGAGCTTCACAGCTGGTTCGTATACGAGGTCGAGGACATCATCCACAAGCTCGGCAAGAAGATGGCCGGATGGGACGAGATAGTCATCTCCGATGCCCGTTATGACAGTTCTTCCATGGTATATGCCTGGAGGAGCGTGAAGAGCGGACGTATGTCTGTGGACAAAGGATACAGGACTGTCGTCCAGATAGGCGAGTACTGCTACCTCGACATGAAGCAGTCTCCTGCCGAGAGAGGCCACAGCTGGGCCGGTATCGTGCCCCTGTCGAAGACCTACTCGCTGGAACCGGATGAAATCTTAGTGGGAGCTCCGGCTGACAGCGCCCTGATCGTGGGAGTGCAGGCCGGTCTGTGGGCTGAGCTGCTGGCATGGCCGCCGAGGCTGATGGAATACCAGCTCTTCCCCCGTCTGTGCGCTCTCGCCGAGGTGGGCTGGAGCAGCAAGGACGCCCGGAACTTCGGGAACTTCGAGCAGCGGCTCTACGCGGAGCATTTCTCCCGTCTGTACAATATGGGCATCGCATTCAGGGTGGCACCGCCCGAGGTGACATTCGACGGTCAGGAGCTTCAGGTGCGGCCTCCCCATCCTTCGGCGGTAGTCCGCTATACGATGGACGGCAGTGCCCCCGTCGCTTCCTCACCGGTATGCCGCGGAGCTATTGTCACCGACAGTCCCGAGGCGTTCCGCTTTGCGACATTTTTCGGGGACGGGCTCAGCAGCATAGCCGTGGGTGCCTCCAATATCGACCTTTATCACTATATTGAGCCGGAGATGACCGTTGAGAGCAATTTTCCCCTGTCCGAGAACAATCTCAAGGCCCTGGCCCGCCGCGGCGGAGTCGGATACTCGCAGCGGGTGCTGCAGGAGGGAGATGTGCTGACCTACACCATGACGGCTCCCGTGGAATGCAGCCGCATCACTGTCACCAGCGGAGCTCCTTCTTCCGGGATGTTCTATGTGACTGATGCATACGTGGAGTATGTCACGGCAGACGGACAGACTGTCAATGCCGGTGAGCTGTATCACGGTACCCTTAGTTTCGAGCCGTGCGGACCGGTGACTCAGGTCCGGGTGGTTATGACGGATTCCAATGACGGATATACAGCTGTGCTTCACGGTCTGAGTATTGAGAAATAGCGGAGTATGAAAGGATATAAGCTGAGACTAATATTACTGAGTTTCTTAGAGTTTGCTGTCTGGGGAGCTTATCTGACAAGCCAGGGAAGATATCTGGCCGGTGTGGGGTTCGGGGAGAAAATCGGCATGTTCTACGCCATCCAGGGCATCGTGTCGATTTTCATGCCCGCTGTCATGGGTATTATCGCCGACAAATGGATTCCGGCGCAGAGACTGCTGGGTATCTGCCATCTGGTGGCAGGGGCTGCCATGATAGGTGCGGGTATCTACGGGGTCTCTGCCGGCGAGGCGGTGCAGTACGGCACCCTCTTCGGGCTGTATGCCGTGAGCATAGCTTTCTTCATGCCTACTATCGCTATCTCCAACTCGGTGGCCTACACCATCCTCGAGAAGGCCGGGAAGGATCCGGTCAAGGATTTCCCGCCGATCAGGGTATGGGGTACAGTGGGCTTTATCTGCTCGATGTGGTTCGTGGATCTGGTGCATTTCCGCGGCGCTGCCATGCAGGAGACCTCGATGCAATATGTGGTTTCGGGTGCACTCAGTATCCTGCTGGCTCTCTATACCCTGACCCTGCCCGAGTGTCCTGTGAACCGTTCGTCTGAGAAGAAGTCCCTGGTGGACGCCATGGGACTGAGGGCCTTTACCCTTTTCAAGCAGAGGAAGATGGCTGTTTTCTTCATCTTCTCGATGCTCCTGGGAGTGGCGCTGCAGATTACCAACGGCTTCGCCAATCCTTTCCTGGCCGACTTCGGCAATCTGGCCGAGTACCAGGGTACATTCGGAGTGGAGCACTCCAACATGCTGATATCCCTCTCCCAGATTTCCGAGACCCTGTGTATCCTGCTGATACCTTTCTTTCTGAAGAGATACGGCATCAAGAACGTGATGCTCATAGCGATGCTGGCCTGGGTGCTCCGTTTCGGATTCTTCGCCGTGGGCAATCCCGGCAGCGGGGTGTGGCTCATCATCCTGTCGATGATAGTCTACGGAGTGGCCTTCGATTTCTTCAATATCTCCGGCTCGCTCTTCGTCAACGAGACCACCGACAAGTCGATACGCTCAAGCGCTCAGGGGCTGTTCATGCTGATGACCAACGGCATCGGAGCGGCTGCCGGCACCATCGGAGCCCAGGCTGTGGTCAATGCCCTGGTCAACTCGCACCGTGTGCCGGGAGCCGACGGGGTCATAGACTGGCATGCCGTTGTCGCCGGCTGGAGCCACGCATGGTGGCTGTTCGCGGCCTATGCTCTCATTGTCGCCATCCTTTTCGCCATCCTCTTCCGCTACAAATACCAGCGTCCCAAAGAGATATGACGATAAGCCTTCCTGAAACTTCGAGAAAGATGAAAAGTACTGATATTGTTACAGCATTTCTGATACTTGTCCTTACATTCTCATGCAAGATGCCTGAGGGCGGCATAGGCTCGCTGCAGGGCGTGGTGACCGACATGGACGGCCTTCCCCTGGAGTCCGTCGCAGTCGTGTACGGAGATTCCGCAGTCTATACCGACGGGGCGGGAGCCTATCTCTACGAGGCCATTCCTGAAGGACTTCAGGGCATCAGCTTCATGCTCGACGGATACCGCGGAACCGTACGGCAGGTGAACATCCCCCACGGACAGACCGGAACGTGCGATGTCGCACTGGACATATATACCTCAGGCTGGGCAGTGGGTGCCGGAGACAGCGGTTACGGTACCATCCTTTATACCTCTGATGCCGGGAGGTCGTGGACCCGTCAGGGCAATACGGTAATGGTCCCGGATGTCACGCTCCGGGATGTCTGCGCCGTGAGTGACAGGAGCTGCTGGGTTGTAGGGGACGTGGACACATTCCACCGGAGAACCGTTATCCTGCGTACGGATGACGGAGGGCAGAACTGGACCAACCAGGGAGTGTCGCTAAGCGGGACCGAACCGGTAAACCTGTCCGCAGTGATCTCCCTGGACGGGGTAAGTGCGTGGGCTGCTGCTGCCGACACCTGCCTGATTCTCCGGACGGACAACTCAGGCAGTACGTGGAGCGTGTGCCGTACGTCGGAGACTGCCGTGAGATTTTCCTCTGTCACTACAAACGACGGTCAGAATATCTGGTGCTGCGGTACGGGGACGGACGGAAGTGCAGTACTGGAATATTCAGCTGACGGCGGATTGACATGGAATACGGTCAGCATGGCCATGGAGTATTCAGGGCAGCGGCCGGAGGACATATCCGTAACGCCCTCCGGAGTCCTGTATATGGCCGGGACAGGGGCCATGGGAACAGTCCGCTCCGAGGACGGCGGCCGGTCATGGACGCGTGTGCTGGAATCAGCTGCGGACCTCGTCTCCATAGATGTGTACGGGGAAGAGGTCGTGCGGGTCTGCGGTGCGGACGGACTGCTGTACATATCGTCAGACGGTTTCGGAACAGTCAGCCGGCTGACTCCGGCTTTTGACTCCTATCCTGGCGGAACCCTTTCGTCCGTCTCATTTCTCCGCGATTCCAGACGTGGTGTCCTGTCTGTGAAGTCTGTGAGCGGAGCTTCGGGCAATATCCTCTATACGGAGGACGGAGGGAACTCATGGACCGGCAGTACCGTGCCTTTCAGCTTCAGCATAGAGGCGCTGGATTTTGTCGGGGGATTTAATTAGAGTTTGGCACGGAGTTTGTATGTGAATAAGGCGATAGTTTTTTCATAGGTTAAGTTTTAGGTTAAGTTAAGCGGTGCGCCTCCAGTCGTGAGATTAGAGGCGCACTTTTTTGCGTCATAGCGGGCGAACTTCTGCGGATTTTATCGACATCACGGTTCAGCGGAAGATGATGAGTTCGGAAAGGGGGCGTTTGGGAACGTGGTGGATACCGTCCGGGGTGCGCCAGTACTTGAACTGGCCGTCGGTCATCTCCTCGATTACGACGGTCTCCTTGGGCTTGCCGAGAGCGATGACGTTGATGATCTTCAGGTGCTCCGGCAGTTCCAGTATCTCATGCAGCTCCTGGCGCTTGACGGCGGCTATGATGCAGCCTCCGTAGCCGAGCTCCACTGCCTGCAGCAGCATGCTCTGCGCAGTGATGCCCTCGTCGCACAAGGTGCCGGATGCTATCGAGGTGTCGAGCAGTTGGACGATGTAAGCTGCCGGTCTCTCTCCCTCTTCGGGACCCGGCCATTCCGGCAGGTATCCTGCCCATGACAGGGTGGGGAAGATGAGTGAGTTTGTCTCAGGCCTGTTGCTTATGAGGAACTTGAGCGCCTGTATATTCCGTCCGGAAGGCGAGAGCCTGGCGGCGTCCGCTATAATCTCCAGGTCGGCATCAGTTACCGCCGTGTCCTGATAGAAACGGCGGTAACTGCGGCTGACGCGGAGTGCCTGTCTTACATCCATGGCGTTCAGATTACAGGGGTTATGGATATGATGCGCACTTCCTTTAGAGGTCTGTCGTTGGCGTCTGTCCTGACTGCGGCGATGCGGTCCAGGACATCGAACCCGTCGAGTGTCTCGCCGAAGACGGTGTACTCCCCGTCCAGATGGCTGCATATCTCGGCGTTGTGTACGATGTAGAACTGCGATCCCGAGGACTCTTTCCTGGGGTTGGCGGTGTCTCCCATCCTGGCTGCCGCCACCGCTCCTTTCTTATGGGTGTGCCCGGGTACAAACTCGGCAGGAATCGTGTATCCCGGACCTCCGGTGCCGAAGGCGGCTTCGTTGGCCGGATTCTTGGTCAGGGGGTCTCCGGTCTGGATCATGAAATTGTAGATGACGCGGTGGAAGAGCACGCTGTCATAGAAGTGCTGTGATACAAGCCTGGCGAAGTTGTCGCGGTGCAGGGGGGTGTCTGCGTAGAGCATGATGGTGATGGTGCCCTCGGTCGTGTGAATCTCGTAGATGGGCTCCTCCGGCAGGTTCGCCGGGTCGGGTGTCTGGCTGCTGTTCATTGCGGTTGAGTCTGTTAGTGTCTGTTCTGTGGCTTCTGCCGTGGCGGCAGTTTCCTCTCCGGAGGCTTTCTGATTGCGGTTGCCGCAGGAGGCTGCTGTCAGCGATACGATGAGTATCAAGGCAAAAATTTTTGATTTCATAACTATGTTTGTTTATCTTTGAGTGATTTTACAAAGATAATAATGCGGTTTGGAATAATATCAAGAATTCTCATTTTATTGTGCCTGACATTGTCGGCCGTGTCTCTGCGTGCCCAGAGTGTGGGTCTGGTTCTCAGCGGGGGCGGAGCCAAGGGCCTTTCGCATATAGGCGTGATCAAGGCATTGGAGGAAAACGGTGTCCCCATAGACTATATCTCGGGGACATCGATAGGCTCCATCGTCGGCGGTCTCTATGCCATCGGCCTGTCTCCGGATGAGATGGTGGCTCTCATGAAGACCAGGGAGTTTCAGGCATGGTATACCGGTGACGGAGAGAGGGAGTTCTTTTCCTACCTCTACTCCGGCTATCCGACTCCGTCGATGGTCAATCTCAACCTCAAGTGGGACGAGAAGGCTCTCGGGGAAGGCCGCCGCAAGCTGAAGTTCTCCTTCCCGACCAGTCTGGTCTCTCCTTACCCTATGGACATCGCTTTCGTGCAGATATTCGCCAACGCATCGGCCGCCGCAGGCTATGATTTTGACAATCTGATGGTGCCCTTCTTCTGTGTCTCGGCCGACGTGCTTCACAAGCGTCCCTATGTCACGGACAGCGGGGACCTCGGGTCGGCAGTCCGCGCTTCCATGACATTTCCGGCCTATTTCAAGCCGGTGGTCATCGACTCGGTGCTGCTCTTTGACGGAGGTTTCTATAACAATTTCCCGTGGGAGATAATGAGGGACAGGTATCAGCCTGACTTCATAATCGGGGCCAAATGCGTCAAGGGCGAGCCCATCGGTGCGGACCAGGATGATCTGTACCGTCAGCTGGAGACCATAATGACTGTGGATACCGACTATGAGCTTCCCCGGAAGGACGGTGTCCTGATATCCGGCACATACGACTATTCGCTGCTGGAGTTCGACAAGATTGACGAGCTTGTGCGGAAGGGCTATGACACGGCCATGCTGTATATGGACGAGATTCTTTCCAGAGTGTCCAGGCGCCGCACCCGGGAACAGACGGATTCCATGCGCATAGCATTCAGGCAGAAGTGCCTGGATCTCAGATTTGACTCGGTGGAGGTCAGGGGAAATGTGACAGATGCTCAGAGGAGATACATATCGGCGACCATAACCGACAGGAAAGATACATTCTCCTTCAACCAGGCCAAGAGGGGCTATTACCGGGTTCTGTCGACCAATGCGGTACAGTCCTTCTATCCGACGGCATATCTCAACAGCGATTCGCTCTTTACTCTCAGACTGCAGACCAGACCCAAGAATGTCCTGTCCATATCAGTAGGCGGCAATATTTCCTCGTCCTCCCTGATGCAGGGCTTTGTCGGGCTTTCCCACACACATTTTTCCCGTCATCCGTGGAATGCGGCTGTCAACCTGGATATCGGTCAGTTCTTTACCGGTGCCGGTCTGTATTTCCGCCAGCATATCGGAGTCCGTCCGCTATTCCTCTACGAGGTGATGCTCAATGTGCATAATTTCGACTACTTCGGCAGCAGCCAGGGACTGCTGTTCTCGAAGTCACTGGCCAGCAATATCAGGGAGAACGAGACCTATATTACCCTCAATATGGGTACGCCTATATCCTACAACAGCAGCATATTGGCCGAGTTCGGCATTACCGGAGGCATCAACCAGTACGTTTATTTCCCAGCCGACAACTATACCCAGTACGATGTGGAGGACAGGACCAGTCTATCCTACCTGACCGGCAGGCTTAAGATGGCCCAGTCCACCCTGGACTACAATATGTATCCCACCTCGGGAAGGCGCAGGCTGCTGGAGTTCCGCTATATTTTCAGTCATGAGAGCCATACGCCCGGTACCATGTTCGCGGACAGCACCGGAGTGACCGCGCCGTTTAAGCATACTTTTCTGGCCCGCCTCAACCTGGAGGATTACTATGACCTGGGCAGATGGTTCTCATTGGGCTACAACTTTGACCTGACTGTGTCCACTCCACTGAATCTGAACGATTATACCTCCACTATGCTCGCTATGCCGGCCTTCCAGCCGACAGTGCACAGCAAGACCCTGATGATGGGAGCGTACAGGGCACCGATATACGCCGGTCTGATGATTACGCCTGTCATAAAGTTCACCAAAACATTCTTCCTGCAGCTGTCCGGAGGATATTTCCAGCCGTACAGAGCGCTGGAGGAGACGGCAGCCGGAGGATACAGGTACACCGATCCGTTCCCCCAAGGCGGCTTTATAGGCAACGCGGCCCTGGTGTGGCAGTCCCCGATAGGGCCGGTGTCCCTTTCCTGCGCATATTATGAGAAGGCGGAGAGAGCCAAGTGGTATCCCTCGTTCAACATCGGTTTCCTGATATTCAGGGAGCACGGACTCAAAAATTAAATATCGCCGGGCCTATGGGAATGAAACAGATACTGGGCAGGCTCGCCGGGCAGACGGCTGTCTACGGGACGAGTACCATTGTAGCCCGCTTCCTCAACTATCTGCTGCTGCCGCTCTATACTTATACACTCACTACTGCGGACTATGGAGTGCTGACGGAGTTCATGTCCTATATCGCCGTGCTGCAGGTGCTGCTGACCATGGGACTGGAGACCGGCTGTTTCCGTTTTGCCAACAAGGAGGGTTACGAGCCGCGCAGGGTATTCTCCGGAGCTCTTGCCGCTGTATCCACGATATCCGCCGTTTTCCTGCTGCTGATGATTCTCTTCGGACGGGGGCTGGCGGACAGTATGGGTTACGGCAGCTATTGGAAGCTCTATATCTATATGGGTATCATCCTTTTCTCGGACTGTGTCACTGCCATTCTCTTCGCCAGGCTGAGACAGGAAAACAGGGCATGGCGTTTTGCGGCTTTCAAGATTATCAAGATAGCTGCGGAGGCAGGAACCAATCTGCTGCTTTTCCTGTGGTATCCTTCCTATGCGGCGGAGCATCCGGGCAACCTGCTGTCAGGACTGATTCCCCCGTCTCCGGATTTCTCCTATCCGATATTCTCGATTCTGGTGAGCTGCGTACTTTGTTTCCTGCTCTTCGTCCCCGAGCTGCTGCGGCTGGGCTTCGGTACTGACCGGCGGACAGTCAAGGGACTGATGCGGTATTCCCTGCCTCTGATGGTTGCCGGTCTGCCCGGAGTCATCAATGATTTCCTCGACCGGGTGCTGTTCCGCTTCTTCAATGTGGATGACAGTCTCTGGCGCTCAGAGCTGGGCATATATCAGGCGGCGGTCAAGGTGGCGGTAATCATGAGCCTTTTCGTACAGATGTTCCGTTTCGCGGCGGAGCCTTTCTTCTTTTCCGGCACCCGCCGGAAGGACTTCAGGCAGGTGTACGCGGCGGTCATGGAGTATTTCGTGATGTTCTGTATGCTGATATTCCTCGGGGTGGTGTTCTACCTGGATATCATACAGCTCATCGTGGGGGGCGACTTCCGTGGCGGTATGGGCATAGTGCCCGTGATGCTGCTGGCCTACATGATGATGGGCATGCTCTTCAACGTGTCTATGTGGTACAAGCTGTCCGACCGTCCTTCATTCGCGATATACATCACCCTGGCCGGGCTGGCGGTAACGGCCGTCATCAACATCCTCTTCCTTCCGGTATTCTCCTACAGGGCCGCGGCATGGGGCCATTTCTTCAGCTATCTGGTGATGCTGCTTCTCAGCGTGCTCCTCGGCCGCAGGTATTACCCCATACCGTACCGCTGGCTCAAGATCGGAACCGTCATAGTCCTGGGCCTGCTCCTCTATGCCGTTGCCTGCGTACTGCCGGCAGGACTGCCCATGGGCTGGTCGCTGTTCATAAAGACCTGTCTGCTGGGAGCCTATCTTGCCGGCCTTTATGTCATAGAAAAATATTTCAAAACACGTCATACCCTTGCACATGAAAGTAAAGATAGTAAATAGCTCCCCATACGGGGCCCCTTCTTATTCTACTCCACTGTCCGCCGGCATGGACCTGCGGGCAGACCTTGCAGAACCGGTTGTCCTCAAGCCGCTGCAGCGCCTGCTGGTGCCTACCGGCCTGCGCATTGAGCTGCCTGAGGGCTACGAGGCCCAGATACGTCCGCGCAGCGGACTTGCGATAAAGCACGGAATATCTCTTGTAAACACTCCCGGTACAGTTGACGCCGATTACAGGGGGGAGATAAAAGTCATTCTGGTCAATCTGTCGTCGGAAGATTTTACGGTCAACCCGGGTGAGCGCATAGCCCAGATGGTCGTTGCCCGTCACGAGAGGGTAGAGTGGGAGGAGGTAGAGGAACTGGCGGAGAGCAGCCGCGGTGAGGGCGGATTCGGCTCTACAGGACGGAAATAGAATACACTAGGATACAGATACGATGGACAGGACAATGGAAAACATTCTGTACGATGCCTTCCTCTCATCTTCGGGGGTATCTACAGACAGCCGCAGGATAGAGCCCGGAGCGATGTTCTTTGCCCTCCGCGGGGACAATTTCGACGGAAACCGTTTTGCCAGGGCAGCTCTGGATGCCGGAGCGGCATGGGCAGTTGTGTCCAGGGACAGCGGTCTGTCTGACGGGGAACGGATGATCGCGGTCGACGATACTCTGGAAGCCCTGCAGGCTCTGGCCCGCAGACACCGCTCCCGCTTCCGCGTACCGGTGATAGGCCTGACCGGCACCAACGGCAAGACCACCACAAAGGAACTTCTCTGTGCAGTCCTTTCGACCAGGTTCCGCGTTACCGCTACCGCCGGAAACCTCAACAACCACATCGGAGTTCCTCTGACTCTTCTGCGCATTACCGATGATACTGAGATAGCCGTGGTAGAGATGGGAGCCAACCATCCTGGGGAGATAGCCGCCCTGGCAGCCATCGCCCTGCCGGACTACGGTCTGATTACCAATGTGGGAAAGGCTCATCTTGAGGGCTTCGGCTCGTTCGGGGGAGTCAAGCGGGCAAAAGGGGAACTTTACGACTACCTGCAGCGCACGGGGGACACGGTATTCATCAACGCCGATGATCCGGACCTGTGTGCCATGGCCTCGCAGCGGCCCGATCTGAAGACAGTGCGTTACGGAGTCCGGGCCGAGGGAGCGAGGATTCTGCCGATTACGGCCGGAGAACCGTATCTGGGCATGGAACTGGCCGGCGGTCTGACTGTCCGCACGCATCTTGTCGGCTCGTACAATGCATCCAATGTGATGGCGTCCCTTTGTGTGGGAAAATATTTCGGAGTGTCTCCCGAGGCCGCGTCCGCCGCTGTCGGGGGATATGTCCCGTCCAACCTCCGCTCCCAGCTGGAGCGGACCGGCCGCAATCTTCTGGTACTGGACACCTACAATGCCAATCCCTCCAGCATGAAGGCCTCACTGGGCAATTTCGCTCTTTCGCAATTCCCTCACAAGGTGCTGATTCTAGGGGATATGCTGGAACTGGGACAGGACTCGGTCCAGGAACACTGCAGGGTGATGGAGACCGCTGCTGAGATGAAGGACTGCGGTAGGGTCCTGTTTATCGGAGAAGAGTTCGCAAAGGCTGCCGCTGCAGAACCCGGAACAGCCGCTGACGGGCGTTTCACTTTCTGCCGGGATGTGGACGAAGCCAGGGAAATACTGGAGAAGGCTCCCCTGAACGGCTGCACGGTGCTGCTAAAAGGCTCCAATGCCGTTCATCTGCCTTTGTTGAAAGATATTCTATAAATCTGGCGATTATGTCAAGAACGGCAGTAGTGATACTCAATTGGAACGGAAAGACGTTCCTGGAGAAATTTATCCCGAACGTACTGGAGCACATGCCTCCGGGCGATGTGCTCTATGTGGCGGACAACGGGTCGGAGGACGGCTCGGTGGAGATGCTGCGGCAGCGCTGGCCGCAGGAGGTGAGGCTGGTGCTGATGGACCGTAACTACGGATTTACAGGAGGATACAACAGGGCATTGGAGAGGGTGGCAGCCGAGGCTCCGGAGGAGTTTGACTATTATCTGCTGCTCAATTCGGACATAGAGGTCGCTCCCGGATGGCTCTCCGAGCTGGAGGCCTTCATGGATGCCCGTCCGCGCTGCGCGGTCTGCGCTCCGAAGATACTGTGCTATGACCGCCGCGGATGGTTCGAGCATGCGGGCGCATCGGGGGGGTTCGTGGACCGCTGGTATTTCCCGTATTGCCGCGGAAGGATACTCGCCACGATAGAGGAGGACCGGGGGCAGTACGACATGCCGTGCCGCGTTTTCTGGGCCTCCGGAGCCGCGTTCATGGTACGCGCCGGAGTATGGAAGGAGCTTGGCGGACTGGATGAGAGTTTCTTTGCCCATATGGAGGAGATTGATCTGTGCTGGAGAGCCATGCTGGCAGGATGGGAGATATGGGTTGACCCGGCGGCTGCGGTGTATCATGTCGGTGGCGGCACCCTTCCCAACAACTCTCCGCGGAAGCTGTATCTCAATTTCCGCAACAACCTCCTTATGATGTACAAGAATCTGCCGCTGCGTTCCCGCTCCAGGATTATCTTCGCCAGAATGTGCGTGGACGGAGCCATCGCCTGTGTTTACCTGCTCACGGGGAGGTTCTCTTTCTTCAGGTCAGTGATGCGTGCGCACGGGGACTACCGCAGGATGCGGAAGGATGTCAGGGTATCGGCCCAGGACTGCCCTGTTCCGCGCCCCCGGGTATCCATAGTGACGCTGGCGTTGAAGGGGTTCCGATATCCTTTAGGAAAAATTGGGCAGTAGAGAAATATTGTATTACATTTGCAGCATTTCCTCAATAAACTGTAAGTAATTTATGGCTTTTACTAACAATGTGATGATAGTCCGGCACAAGCTGCTGGCGATGATGGTAAATAAATGGAAAGAGGACAGGCTCGTGGCCGACATAGACAGGCTTCCGATTCAGCTCAGTCCCCGCAAGGCCGATATCCTTGGCAGGTGCTGCGTCCACAAGGAGAGGGCGGTGTGGAAATACAAGATGTTCCCTCTGCTCGGTTATGACATGGACGATGAGAAGGATGAGCTGACACCTCTCTCGGAGTATGCCCGCAGGGTGGTATGCGGGGAGAGGCCTCAGAAGGACAATATCATGTGCGTCATAGACGAGGCGTGCTCCTCGTGCGTGAAAACCAACTACGAGATCACCAACCTCTGTCGCGGATGCGTTGCCCGCAGCTGTTCGATGAACTGCCCCAAAGGCGCGATCACACACGACATCAAGCGTCACGGGCAGGCCGTCATAGACCACGACCTCTGCATCAACTGCGGCAAGTGCTATCAGAGCTGTCCCTACCATGCCGTCGTGTACATTCCCGTACCATGCGAGGAGGCCTGCCCGGTAAAGGCTATTTCCAAGGACCGGTACGGTGTGGAGCATATCGACGAGAGCAAGTGCATATATTGCGGCAAATGCCTTAACGCCTGTCCTTTCGGAGCCATCTTCGAGATATCGCAGGTGTTCGATGTGCTGAACAATATCTGGGACGGCCGTCCGGTGGTGGCTATGGTGGCGCCCTCCATCCTTGGCCAGTTCAAGACTACCAAGGAGAAGCTTTACGGCGCTATCAAGGCTATCGGTTTCTCAGCGGTGGTGGAGGTAGCCGAAGGTGCGATGATGACAGTCACCAACGAGGCCCACGAGCTCAAGGAGAAGCTTGAGGAAGGTCAGCCGTTCATGACTACAAGCTGTTGTCCGTCCTGGATGGAACTGGTGCAGAAACATATCCCCGACATTGCTCCGTACGTTTCGTCGACAGGCTCTCCGATGTACTATACTGCGCAGATTATCAAGGAGAAATATCCTGCAGCCAAGCAGGTCTTCATAGGTCCGTGCATCGCCAAGCGCAAGGAAGCCAAGGACAATCCCAATGTGGACTATGTCATGACGTTCGAGGAACTGGGAAGCGTGATTTCCGGTTATGAGATAGATTTTGATACTGTTGAGCCCTATGAGGTGGAGACTCTCTCGGTCAAGGAGGCCCATGCCTTCGGACAGAGCGGTGGAGTCGCAGGTGCGGTCAAGGCCTTCCTCGGCGAGGATGTCAATTCTCTCCGTGTGGCGGGTATGGACAAGAAGAATATCGCCCTGCTGAAGAGTTATGCCAAGACAAAAAAGGCTCCGGCGAAGTTCCTGGAGATGATGGTCTGCCCCGACGGATGTATATCAGGACCCTGCACCTACAACGACACTGTTTCCGGCAAGAAGCAGTACAATACGGAACTGGATACGATTACCGACACTTACGCCTCGCGCAGGGGAGAGGAGTAGTTCTCCCCTGCTGCGGTTCGGCGGTTATAGTAGGCAAAATAAAAGGCGGCTCCTTCGAAAAGGGCCGCCTTTTATCATGCGTTTGCGGGAAGTTTGTTACTCGGCTGCGGGTGTCTCGGCAGCGGGAGCGGACTCCTCTGCTGTCTCGGTGCCGTCTCCGACTACCTCTACCTTGAAGTCAGCCTTGATGTCCTTGTAGAACTTCACGCTGGCGTCATAGATACCGGCCTCCTTGATGTTGTCCATACCTGCGATGGTTACGTTGCGGCGGTCAATCTCCACTCCGAGAGCGGCGACTGCCTCGGCAATCTGGATGTTGCCCACTGAACCGAAAATCTTGCCCTTAGAGCTCATCTTGGCCACAACCTTGACAGTCAGGCCGTTGATCTTGGCTGCGAGAGCACTTGCCTCCTCGCGGATCTTGGCCTCCTTGTGAGCCCTCTGGCGGATGTTCTCGGCGAGAACCTTCTTGGCGGACTCAGTGGCGAGGATAGCCATGCCCTGAGGGATGAGGTAGTTGACAGCGTAGCCGTTCTTTACCTTTACGATATCGTCTTTATGCCCGAGATTGGCGACGTCCTGTTTCAGAATGATTTCCATACACTGTCCTCCTTATTTCAATAAGTCTGTTACGTAAGGGAGCAGGGCGAGATGCCTTGCACGTTTAACTGCCTGAGCGACCTTGCGCTGGAACTTCAGGGAGGTACCGGTCAGACGGCGGGGAAGAATCTTGCCCTGCTCGTTGAGGAACCTCTTGAGGAACTCAGCGTCCTTGTAGTCCACATATTTGATGTGCGCTTTCTTGAAGCGGCAGTATTTTTTCTTCTTCACCTCTACTGTAGGAGGGTTGAGAAATCTGATTTCGTTGTTTACGGCCATGGCTTATTCCTCCTTTGCTGTATTTTCTGCAGCGGGAGCCGCTGCGTTTTCTTTCCTGTTGCTGCGCCTGCGCTCTGAGTAGGCGATAGAGTCCCTGTCCATCACGAATGTGAGGAAACGGATGATGCGCTCGTCGCGTCTGTACTGTGTCTCGAGCTTGTCAATGAACTGCGAGTCAGCCTTGAACTCGAACAGGTGGTAGAACCCTGTTGTCTTTTTCTGGATGGGGTAGGCCAGCTTTCTCAGGCCCCAGTCCTCATCGTTCACGATCTCACCACCCTCGGAGAGGATGTAGCCGCGATACTTTTCTACCGCTTCCTTTATCTGTTCCTCAGATAAAACGGGAGTTGCAATGAAAACGGTTTCGTACTGTTTTAACATCTTGATTATTATTTAATTAAAATTAACAAAGCCCTTCCCCGGTGTGGGAAAGGGCTGCAAAGATACGAATTATACGTCAATTACCAAAATTACTTCGCGGGAATGTTCTTGAGCACTTCCTTGATGAAATTCCAGAATTTCTCCACGGTGGGGATGAGCAGGCGCTCGTCGGGAGAATGGGGCGACATCAGGGTCGGGCCGCAGGAGATCATGTCCCAGTGCGGGTAGTTGGTCGAGAGGATGCCGCACTCAAGGCCGGCGTGGATGGCCTTGACCTCGGGTTCCTTGCCGTAGAGAGCCTTGTAGGTCTCCTTCATGGTCCTGAGGATGTCGGAGTCCATGTTGGGCTGCCATCCGGAGTATCCGCCGGAGAACCTTACCTTGGCGCCGCCGAGCTCGAGGGCACTCTGTATGGCATCGCGCAGGGCATACTTGGCCGAGTCAGTGGAGCCTCTCATGAGGGTCTTGACGCAGATTTTCCTGCCTTCTGACTTGACGATGGCCAGGTTGTTGGAGGTCTCCACGAGACCGGGCATCACGAGACTCATGCGGTCTACGTTGCAGGGGCAGGCGAGCAAGGCCTTCACTACGTTGAGGGCCACGTCGGTGGGGATGATCTTCCTGGCGCCCTTGGTCTTCCCGACGATGATTTCGATGCCGGGGTCGATGGGTGCGTACTCGTGCTTGATGTCGGCGGCAGCGGCCTCGATGCACTTCAGGGCCTTTGATACCTTCTTCTTGGGAATGGCGATGACGGCCTGAGCCTCGCGGGGGATGGCGTTGCGCATGTTGCCGCCCTCGACGGATATCAGCTCACCCTTGAGGTCGCGCAGCAGCGGCAGGAGGATGCGGGCCATCAGTTTGTTGGAGTTGGCGCGTCCCTCGTTGATCTCCATGCCGGAGTGGCCTCCGCGGAGTCCCTTGATGACGATGCTGTACTGCTCGGTGTCCTTGCTGATGCTCTCGCGCTTGAAGCTGAACTCGGCGTCGGTGTCCAGACCGCCGGCGCAGCCTACATACAGTTCGCCCTCGGTCTCGGAATCCAGGTTGACCAGGATGTCTCCGTGGAGCAGACCGCCTTTGAGTGCCTGGGCTCCTGTCATACCGGTCTCCTCATCGATGGTGAAGAGAGCCTCCACAGGTCCGTGTACAAGGTCCTTGGATTCGAGGACGGCCATGGCTACGGCGCAGCCCAGTCCGTTGTCGGCACCGAGAGTGGTGCCCCTGGCCTTTACCCACTCTCCGTCGATGTAAGTCTCCACGGGATCTTTCTCCCAGTCGTGCTGTACGTCATTGTTGTTCTGGGGCACCATGTCGAGGTGACCTTGAAGGATGACGCCCTTGCGGTTCTCCATACCCGGTGTGGCGGGCTTGCGGATGATGATGTTGCCTACCTCGTCGCGGATGGTCTCCAGTCCGAGGCTCCTGCCGAAATTCTCCATGAAATCCACTGCCCTCCACTCTTTTTTAGAGGGACGGGGAATCTGTGTCAGCGCGTGGAAATTCTTCCATACGCATTTGGGGTCGAGATTGTCAATTGTCATACTGTCAGTGTTTTATGAGTTTGATTATGGTTTATTTTACGATAACGCTTATGGGGAAAGACAGCTCCTGTCCTTTCTGATATACAGGGACTCTGCTCTCGAGTATGAGGTCCTGTCCGTCGATTACCCGTACCGTGCATATGCCGGGTACGCGGTAGTAGATGTCTCCGCGGGTGGCTGCCTCATATTTGGCCCTGGCCCTGGATGCCTTGGCCTCGTCGATGACCTGTTCTGTGTAGAAATCCTCATTGTCCTCCGGTACGGTCTCCATTACGATGGGCCGGCCCGAAACGTTGTCGGAAGGCAGAAGTCCCTGGGTGTCGGAGATGCGGAACGCGATGGTCAGCTCCTCTTCCTTTCCGGCTTCAGGCACTACGTCGAAGCTCTTGGTCTGGGTGGAGGTGACTCTGGTGCCGGTGAACAGGCTCATGTATTCTTCCTCAAGACGGCTGATCTCGTCTATTGCAGCGCGGAGGGCATCTCCGCTGAAAGTAGCGTCGGTGTTGCCGGTGATGATGTCTATCCGGCTCTGTCTGAGAGACAATATCATGGAGGCGGCCTCGGCGGCCTTCTTCTCGGGGCTCTTCTCTACTACCTGGCTCTGGCGGACGGCGACCCTGTCGTATCCGCCGCTTTCATTGCGGACGGTGCGGTAGAGGGTGGTTTCGGTGGATGTCAGGTTGGATGTGGCTCCTGATCCCAGGTCCTCCTGGCCCGGGGCTATAGAGGGGAATCTCCATGCGTCGGAACGTCCCTTGTTCTCATCGGAGAGAACCAGCAGGCCCTGGGACGAGAACTCGAAGAAAGATGCGGGAGATGCATCGCCGAGCAGACCGTCCAGGTTGACGATGTAGCTGCAGCTGCGGTCAGCCTCTATGTAGGGAGTCATGCTTATTCTGCTCAGGGTGTATGTCGAACCTGCTTCCTGGGGTACGTCTATGCCCAGGTACTTCTTGGCCCACTGGCTGTAGGGCCCAGGTGTGTATGTCTCGCATACCGCCTCCACGCTCAGGCGGATGACGGTCGTGGGGAGGGAGTATATGACGACTCCGTCGGGTGGGGTCTGTCCTTTCTCAAGCCGGTTGATGTTCTGTGCGGCGGCGCCTGCGGTGAGGATGCTGACAAGTGTCAGTGTCGTAAAAAGTTTCAGTTTCATATTATGCAATGCGTTTTTTCCATCGTCTATGGCTCCACAGCCACGTACTTTTGTGTTTTCTTATATCTTCTTCCAGCAGCCGGGCGAATTCCGAGGTCACGTATCCCTCTGTGCATCCGGCGGCATTCTCGGTTATGAGCTCGAAGTGTGCCTCGTTGTCCATGCGTCCGTGCCTTATCAGCCCGCAGTAGAGCACCGGCATCTCCATCTTGGCGGCGATGGTCTCAGGCCCTTCTATCATGTAGGTCTTCTGATTGAGGAAGTCGGCGACAAAGCGGCTCTCGTTGTGGTACGGGTTCTGGTCGCAGATGAAGAAAAATGCATCGCGGCCCTCCCGGTGGCGGACTATGTGGCGGACTATCTTGTGCGACTCGATGACCGAGCACGATCCGTGGTGCAGCCTTATGTGGGTTATTATTTTGTCTGCGAGCCTGCTTTTGGGACGTTTGTAGACATAGACGAAATTCTTGTTGTCCAGGTCGATGCCGTAGTGACTCCTCAGATCCGGCAGCCCAGTGAAGATTTCCCAGTTGCCCAGATGCCCGACCATGATGACGGCATTGCGGTTGAGAGACATCGCCTTGTTGAGGGCTTCCTGGCCTGTGATGCGCACCTGACTGCCTATTTCCCCGGTGGATGCGGTGATGGACCAGACTGACTCTGCGATGACATCGGCCAGATTGCGGTAGAAGTCAGCGGCCGTTTTCCGGATCTCATTGTAGGACATCTCCGGGAACGACCTGGCGATGTTGGTCACGACTGTCTGCATGCGGTAGTGCAGGACCTTGTGCAGGAACCACGCGATAAATCCCGAGAAGGCGTAGTGCAGCTTCAGCGGGAGCCATGATAGGGCGTATAGGAAAAATAGTACTACTCTGTGCATGTTCTTGGATACATCCCACAAAGTTATCTTTTTTATATTAAAAAACAAAACTTAGGAGCCTCCGTAAGCGGGCTGCAGGTCCGGAACTGACCAGTCGGTGACAAGGGACGAGGCGGCACGGTACATCCGGTCGATGTCGCGGGTGAACCTGGAGCCTTTCCAGGAACTGGTGTTGGTCACGAACATCCATATGCTGCCGTCAGTCTGTCTCTTGACGAGAGCGGATGTTCCGGCCAGGGTTCCGGTCCTGGACCAGTCGGAGTCTTCTCCGGCGCGCACCCATCCGATGGGACGGTCGTGATCCGGGTCAGCGGTCATGGTGCGGATGCTTTCCGGGAAAAGTACGTCAGGCACCGTGGGATCTCCGTCAATGGCCGCTACGAAACGGACGAAATCCGAGGGCGAGGCCACCCACGCTCCGGCGCCCCTGAGGCCCTCGATGTTGCTGCCCCCGTAGCTGCGCCACAGCGTGTCACCGCTGTTGTCGAAGGCCGGTACGGGAGCCGCGTCGTGGGTCTCGTAATAGCGTACCTCATCAGGATAGCGGTCTTCATACAGGTTCCTGGCCATGTGCATGCCGTAGCAGCCTGCGGGATGGAGAATGTTCTCCTGGCAGTATTCCTCATAGTCCATCCCGCTGCATACCTCGACTATCTTGGTGAGGATGAGATAGCCCAGGTTGGAATAGCGGAAACCTTGTCCCGGAGTGTATCCAAGCCGTTCTCCAAGCGCGTATTCTATGATGCGGTCCATGTCGGGGACAGTGTCCAGCCCTTCCCACTTCATGATCTGGCGTGTGGTGAACATCGGGTCGCCTTTGTGCATCGTGAATCCGGCCTGATGCCGGAGAAGCTGGCCTACGGTTATGTTCCTGGTCCGTCTGTCACGGATGTCCCGGAACTGCGGGCAGTCCAGTATTCCGCCTTCTCCGAACACGCGGTCGTCCAGAGACAGTACCTTCCGCTCGCACAGCTGCATGACGGCGGTGGCTGTAATAAGCTTCGAAAGGGAAGCTATGCGCATGATGTTGTCCGGAGACATGGGGATGCCGGCTTCTTCATCAGCCCAGCCGTAGCCTTTGGTGTAGACGAGGCGTCCTTCCTTCATGACTGCAAGACTTCCGCCCTTGATCTCCCAGCGTTTCATGAAGCGCTCGATGTAGGAGTCAAGGGCGGCGGCATCGGATATTTCACAGATGTTGCAGGACGAGGTGGCAGCCGGGGCCTGAGGTGTGTCGTCATCGGAGTGTCCGGCCTTTCCCGTCACAGTCAGTACTGTGACGGAGGCAGCTGCGGCGAGCAGCAGAAGTGCGGGGATTATCTTCCGGAGCCTGTTCATTTAAAAGTGCGGCAGCATAGGAGGAATTCGTCTACAGTCTGACGGTCCTCGGTTTCAGAATTCCGGCTGAGGTACCATGTGCCCATCGGGCGCGATGCGCCGCCTATGGAGAGGGTGGCGAAAACGGTGCTGTCCATGCCTTCTATTGGTGCGTCGGTGACGGCGATGCCCGCTTCATTGTCCCCTAGAAGAGCGGCGGCTTCCTCCCGGCTCCGTTCAAGGACGGAAATCTCGGTTCTGGGATAGATCCGTGTGAAGTATTCGATAAGTGGCTTCAGTATGAAACCGGCGGCCTCCGGAGCTGCGGCGATGACCAGCTGGCGACGGTCCTCGCGTCTGGGAGGCATCAGCTCGCGGTCGGCACAGCGGTAGAGGTTGAGGATTTTCTCCGCGTAGTCGAAAAGCGTGCGGCCCTTGGGGGTAAGGACTGTTTCTCTGCGGCTCCTGAAGAACAGGATGTCTCCTATAGCACCCTCGAGCTCGGAAATGTGATTGCTGACTGCCGGCTGGGTGATGCCCAGCTCTTTGGCCGCTGCAGTAAAGGACCCTCTTACCGCTACTGTATGAAATACTTTGAGTCTGTAGTCGCAAATCATATTTGCAGGTGATGTTTAAGGTGTTAATTCATGCAAATATGGCGAATTTTACCAAAATATCAAAATTGTTACATTACAATTTGCCGATGGACTGCAGGTATCTGCTGCAGCTCAGTCTGTACTCGGTCACGGCACTGATCCAGTCGCTGCTGCACTTGTACCACTGGGTCTGCGCCTCCAGCACGTTGACAAGTGTCTCCATGCCCAGCTCGTATTGGTCGCGGCATACTTTCAGGTTGTCCTCAGCGCTTTTCAGGGCAGTGCGTGTCATTTCCGCCTGGAGCGCTGCCTCCGTGACGGCATATCTGTTCTTGGTGATTTCCAGTTCCATCAGTCCTTCCAGCCGCTGCAGTTCCTCCAGAGCCATCTCGTGCTCCTTCTTGGCAGACTGCACCTTGAGATATCCTTCGCCCCAGGCGAAAATAGGGATGCGGAGGGTTGCCATTATTGAGAAGCCTGCCTTGTTGAGCAGCGTCTCCTCCTGCAGTTTAAGGCCGTAGGAGTATCCATAGCCGGCCATCACCCCGAGCTGGGGAAGGAAATCCGAACGGACGAAGTCCACGTTGCGGCGCTTGAGCTCCGCCTGGCTCGCCAGCAGGCGGTAGTCAGCCCTGTTCTCTACAGAGTCTTCAGCGCTCCAGATTTCATCAGCGGTCAGCAGGGATGTGCTGTCCAGGTCGAAACCGCTCTGGTCGACTTCGACTTCAGCGGTGAGCGGCAGGCCCAGGATATGGCATAGATTCATCATCGAGAGCCTCTTCCCGTTGCGGGCTTTTGCATACATCAGCTCCGCGTTGTTGCGCTGAACCTCTACTTTAAGCAGGTCGGTGGATGTGGCCATTCCGACATCTATCGCGTTCTGGACGAATGAGTACATGCTGTCGACCGTAGAGCTGAAACTCTCCGCCGCTTCCAGCATCCGGCACGTCTTGACGTAGAGCCAGTATGCCTCGTCTACAGAGATGATGACCTCGTCCGCCTTCATTTCGGAGTTGAGCACGGCCATCCCGGAGCCTATGTCGGCCATCCTGTAGCCGGATATGATCTTCCCGCCCATGAATATGGGCTGCTGAACCGTGACTCCTGCAAGGAAGGTGCCGGAAAGATCCAGGGACAGGGTCATCGGAGGAATGACGGCGTACTGGTTGAAGACGGGTATGCCGTTGTTGTAGACGATGTTGCCGGCGGCGTCCTTCATCAGGTCCGGTACCAGGTTGCCGTAGACGTTCTTGTATATGGGCAGGGCTCCGCCGCTGAAATCGTAGTCAAATGAACTGGAGGTCCAGAGGTAGAGGCCGTAGGCGGAGAATTTGGGCAGGAAATTGGTGATTACAGCCTTGCGGTCCAGTGCGGTCTTCTCTTCCATCAGCCTGGCGCTGCGCAGTACGGCACTGCTGTCCAGGGCAATGCTCCGGCACTGCTCCAGGGTGAGGAAGCGTTTCTGCGGCTGGGCCGTGGCTGCGGCAGGAAGCAGGAGGAGGGCAGCTGCAATCAGGCCCAGAATCCGGGTATATGCGGGTAAATGTCTCATGGTCATGCCTTTTTAATCTTGAAGAACAATGAGTACAGTACGGGCAGGAAGACGAGGGTAATCAGGGTGCCCACCGTCAGTCCGCCCATGATGGTCACCGCCAGCGAGCCGAAGAGCGGGTCGGTGAGCAGGGGCGCCATGCCCAGGACGGTGGTCATCGAGGCCATCATCACGGGGCGCAGACGGGAGAGGGTTGAGTCCACCACTGCCTTGTAAGGCTCGACTCCGAGGCTCAGCTGCCGGTCTATCTCGTCGATGAGGACGATGCCGTTCTTGATCATCATGCCGATGATGCCCAGGCAGCCGACCATGGCCACGAAGCCGAAGCTCATGCCGGCGGCCAGCATGCCGAAGACTATGCCTATGGCCACCAGAGGCAGGCAGCAGACTATGATAAGCGGCTTTTTGATGTCCTTGAACAGGGCTATCATGATCAGCAGCATGACCACTATCGCATGCGGGAAGTACTTGAACAGGTATCGGGTGGACTGCCGGCTGGCATCGTACTCGCCCAGCCAGGTGAGGGTGTAGCCGTCGGGCAGCTCAATGGCCTCTATCCGGTCCTTGACGGCGTCGCGGGCCTGGGCTGCGGTGTATCCTGCGGTGTTGTTGCACTGGGCCTTGATGGCTCTCTGCCCGTTATACCGGCAGATCTTGGGCTCGTTCCACTCGATGACGGTGCCTGAGGTTATGGTGTTCAGGGGCAGGGGTGATACCAGGGCGTCGATGATGTCAGCCCTGCCGGTGGTGCCGGTCATCACTCCCTGTACGGTCTCCATGTTGGCTACCGACGATACGGACGGCAGCAGGCCCCATACCGGGGTGTTGCGGATGCTCTCCACCGGCTCTCCGTCCATGCCGGTGCTGCGGATGTAGATGCCCAGCCTCTCGCCTCCCTCGTTGAGTGTGCCGCAGGGGATGCCCTCTGCCGCAGCCATCACGGAGATACCGGCCGAACTGCGGGAGATGCCGGCCTGACGGGCAGCCGCCTGGTCGTATTCCACCTTGACAGCCGGAACCATCGGAGACCAGTCGTCGGTCACCAGCCACGTGGCGTCGCTCTCCTCCATTATGGCCTGGGCCTGGGCGCAGAGGTCCTTGAGCACGGCAGGGTCAGGCCCCTGGAACATAGCCTCGACGGGATAGGGACGGTACATCAGGTTGTACTGCTTTACCCTGACGTATGCCTCGGGGTAGGCGGCCATCAGCTCTTTCTGCATTCTGGGAATGCTCTCTATCATTTTGTCGTAGTCCTCATAGTCGATGATCAGCTCTCCGTAGCTCAGCGACGGGTCGGCGATGGCCCTTACCAGACAGTACCGTCCCGGAGTGCCGCCGAGAGAGGTGACGACGTGATTGACATTGTCATCCTGCCGGATATATGCCTCCATCTCCTCCAGATCCTTCTCCACCTTGCCGGGAGCGGTGCCCTCGGGCATGCGGTACTCGATGTAGAGCTGGTTGTAGGCCATGTCGGGGAAGAACATCTGGGGGATGTACTGATAGCACCATACGCTGCCGAGCACCAGTATGACGGCTATGCCGACGGCGATGAGGCGGTGTGAGAGCACGTGGTCCAGCACGCGGCGGAACCAGCGGTATATTTTAGAGTTAAACGGGTCTTTGTTCTCATTTGGGGAGCCGCTGCCCTTGGGATAGCGCAGGGTCAGGTCGCAGTGGACCGGAACGTGGGTCAGGGCCAGCACCCAGCTCAGCAGCAGGGAGACGGCAAGGACTATGAAGAGGTCCCTCACGTAGGTTCCGGCCATGTCCGGGGACATGAATATCGGGAAAAATGCCAGTATGGCGATGACCGTGGCTCCGAGCAGGGGCATGGCCGTCTTCTTGCAGATGTTGGTCAGGCACTGGGGCTTGGGCACTCCACGCTTCATGTCCACGAGGATGCCGTCCACTATCACTATCGCGTTGTCCACCAGAATGCCCATCGCTACGATGAAGGAGCCGAGGGACACCCTCTGGAGGGTACCGTCCATCATGTCCAGGATGAAGAACGAGCCGAAGACTATCACCACCAGGCTGGTGGCTATGATGACTCCGCTGCGGAAGCCCATGGTCAGCATCAGCAGCAGGATGACTATTACGATGGATTCTATCAGGTTGACGATGAAGGTGTTGATGGAGCTGCCGACTATCTCGGGCTGGAAGAATACCTTGTGGAACTCCATGCCGGCGGGGACGGACTCGGCCTTGATCTCCTCCAGCCGGGCCTCCACTTCCTTGCCTATCTTGATGATGTCGGTGCCGGATTCGGCGGAGATGAGCAGGCCGATGGCCGGCTGTCCGTCGTACTTCATGGAGTTGCGCACGGGTGTCTGCCAGCCGTAGGTGACGTCGGCCACGTCGGAGAGCTTGAGCTGGTCGTCCTCATGGCCCTGGATGATGAGGTTGCGTATGTCCTCGATGCTTTCGTAGGCGTCCCCCATCTCTATCTTCATCCTGCGGTCAGGGGTGTCGAAGTATCCGGAGTAGATGACCGAGTTCTGGGAGTTGAGGGTGGTCAGCAGCTCGGTGGGATGCACTCCGAGGTTGGCCATGCGGTCGGCCTTCATGTCGATGTTCACGCAGCGGGTGCGCTCTCCGTAGGTGATGGCCTTGGACACTCCCTCTATGTCGCTGAGCTCCCGGCAGACCATGTCTGCGTAGCGTCCGGCTTCCTCATACCCGTATCCGTCGAATGTCAGGGCGTAGAACATGCCGTAGACATCCCCGTAGTCGTCCATGACCATCACCTGCGCCGATGCGGGGAGGCTGGCCTTGGCGTCATTGACCTTGCGGCGGAGCATGTCCCACTCCTGCTGGGTATCGGAGTCGGGGGTAGTGGTCTTGAGGGTGACAGTGATGATGGCCATGTCGTCGAAGGACTGGGAGGTCACCGTCCCCACCTCGCTGATTCTGCGGATGGTCTCCTCGAGCGGGCGGGTTACCTCCAGTTCCGTCTCGTAGGCGGTCGCTCCCGGGTAGACGGCGGCCACCACTGCGACCTTGACCTTGATCTCCGGGTCCTCGAGCTTGCTCATGCTGTTGTAGGCAAATGCTCCGCCCACTATGAGGCAGATGAGCACCGCCACGACCAGTATCTTGTTCTTCAGGGCGTATTCTGCTATGTTCATGGCTCCGTAGGTTTACAGTAGATTACCCGGGTTGGTGGCGGACTTTCCGGGAAGTACCTTGACGCGGGCTCCGTCCTTCAGGGAATTGACTCCGGCGGTTACGACTGTCTCTCCGGCCTTCAGTCCGGAGATGATGCGGGCGTTGCCGTCGCGGTCGATGTCATCGGCATTGACGGCCCGTCTCCGGATAGTGTTGTCCGGACCTACTGTCCATACGCAGGTCTCTCCCATGTCCTCGAAGAGGGCTGTGGCCGGAATGCTGACCGTCCCCTCCTCGTCAGTGCGGTACTCGATGCAGACGCCGGTGCTGATGCCGGAGTGGGGCAGGGTCCCGTCAGAGGCAGGGCGGAGGGCGTAGCGGGCGGTGAAGAGCTGGTTGAGATTTGCCTTCTTGGTTATGTCGATGAGCCTGAGCTCAAATGTCTTTCCGGGATACACGTCCACGGTGCACCAGCTGCGGACGGCCTTGTCGATATTGACGAAGTCATCTACGGGTATGTCCACCTTCACGATCGGGGCGCCGTCGCTGATGAGGGTGATCACCGGCATACCGGCCCCGACCGTCTCGCCGGCCTCGAAGTGTACCTGCTGGACATAGCCGTCGAAAGGTGCGGTCATCTTCGTGTCATTGAGGGCGTTCTGGTGGGCGTGGTAGAGGGCGGTTATCTGCTCCAGACCATAACGGGCCTTATCGTAGTCGTTCTGAGTGGCACTGCCTCGGTCCGAGAGCTCGATGACCCTGCCGGCCTCGGCCTTGACCTGCTCGTACTGGGCGGTGGTGGCGGCCAGCTGTATGGCGTAGTCGCGCTCCTCTATCTCAGCCAGTGTGTCGCCCTGACGGACGTGCTGCCCCTCGCGGAAGTGTACGGCGGCTACAGGACCCGCAACCCTGAATGACAGGTTGACATCCTTTGCCGGCAGTATCCGGCCCGGGTAGGTGACGGTACGGGTGCTGCCGATGCTCTGCGCCGTTGCCGTTCTGACATTGGGGACGGCAACCTCCTTGAGCTCAGCTTTCTTATGTCCATTCTCATCATTTCTGCATCCTGTCGCGGCAACGGCTGTCAGAAGGACTGCTGCTGACAGGATGATGGAGCCATGTATGCGGTGTTCCATATCATCGGTAGTTATCAGTATTTTTATCAGTATTTAATCACTCTGTAATAATGGTGACGTACTGATAATGCAAAAAAAATACCATATTGCCGATGTTGGGAACCAGCATTGTGTGGGGGAGAGCCCGGCCGGCTAGTATCCTATTTTAACGGTGCTCTTATGTCCGCCGCTGTTGATGTCCACCGCTGTGATGCGTCCGTCTTCATCGAGGTTGTAGCTGTAGGTGATCTTCAGGGCCTCGTAGCCGTCGATATAACAGCTCTCGCTCTCAGGCATGTTTGCGGAGGATGTGCCCAGAAGGCCGATGAGGCTGCTGTACGGGTAGGAAATCTGAGACAGGCAGCCCGGAGAGATGATGTGGATGAAGTCGAGGTTGGTGTTGTTGACAATGTCTCCGTAACCGATTTCAGCGTCCATAGTGCCGGAAACGGCGGTCATGTTCCCGTTTTTCCAGGTAAAGGTGTCTTTGTATTCGTCTGTCCAGGTAATATGCGAAAGATGTCCTTCCGTGTCGTATTCGAATGTGGCTGTGGGAGTTTCCCGTTCATTGGAGAACATGGCTGCGGCTCTTCCGTTTTCAATGGTGAAGCTGTACTTGAGGGTATAGCCTTCGCTGCTGTTCTCTATATCAAGTCTGTCGTTGCTCCAGATAAAGTTGACAGTACCGGTACTGCTGTTGCCGGCCATGTGATACTGCATGTCGATACGGGAGAGGGTGGTATCTTCATCGTATATGAATTCGGCGGTGTAGGAGTCCGTAGTTATCGTTCTGACTATGTCTTTCTGATGTGTGGGCTCGGGCTTTGTTCTGTTCTTTTCGCACGAGACCAGAGTAAGAGTTGCTGCCAGGAATGTAAGAATGAGGATGTTTGTTGTTTTCATGGTGTGAAATATCTTAGTTGAAAAACAAAAGTACGCAAAAAAAGTTAACAGCAAAAATAGCTCTGATTTACTGAGCGACGAAGCGGTAGACAATCTCTCCTGCCTGACGTTCGGGAGCATCGGGAGAAGCAGTGAACCGGGAACTTGAGGCGGCCCTCAGGGCATAGTCCCTCAGGCACTGGTCGGGGGAGGAGACGGCTTCTATGATTCTTACGCCGGTGACATAGCCTTTACGGTTGACTATGATGCTGACTGAGACATCACCCCCGCCCATGCATTTGTATGCGGGGACAGGCAGATTCATGGCCTTTCGGCCCTCAAGTGTATAGGATATGACAGACGGACCTTTGTAGGCATCTTTTTTCTTGCCGTCATCTTCACGATAGACAGATACCTGATCTTCGGAGGACGAGGCTTCCTCCACTTCCCTACGGGATTGATCCAGACGCTCCTGCAGTTCCTGTGCCTCCCGGTATATGTCCTCGGGATGCTCGTAGCGGTCGTCTTTCAGGGGCTCCGAGGCGTCCACCGCAACGTTGCGGATAGAACGTGCGCTCTGGTTTCCGGATGCATTGAGCAGGGCGTCCAGCTCTGCTTCTATCTCCTCGCTCACGCTTTCCTTCATGCGTTCCCGGGCCTCCCTTGCTTCCTGCTCCTCCTGCTGTGAGAAGTCGATGACGAAGGATGTGTCCCTTGCCAGCTGGGTATGAATGGACCAGCACAGCAGGACGATGATGACGGCAAGATGGAAGATGGCCGTGAGATAGACTCCGGCCTTGTCCTCGCTGTCGATCCTGAGGAGCTTCTTCAGCAGGGTGTGCAGGCGGTTATTTGTTCTTGAGGTGGTTTTCAATGGTGGCTGTGAGCATGTCAATGCCCACCTGGTTGTGCCCGCCCTGGGGCAGAATCAGGTCGGCGTATCTTTTAGTAGGTTCTATGAACTGGAGATGCATAGGCTTGAGGGTTCTCTCGTAACGGTCGATGACTTTGCCTACGTCCCTTCCTCTCTCCATGGTGTCGCGGGCTATTACCCTTACCAGTCTGTCGTCCGGGTCGGCGTCCACGTACACCAGTATGTCCAGCATCTTTCTGAGCCGAGGGTCCGTGAATATCAGAATGCCCTCGACTATGATGATGTGGGCCGGTTCTACGGTCAGGGTCTCGGCTGCGCGGGTGCAGGTGAGGTATGAGTAGATAGGCTGCTGTATGGTCTTTCCGTGCTGCAGGTCGCGCAGCTGCTCGATGAGCAGGTCGAAGTCGATAGCATCCGGGTGGTCGAAATTAATCTTCTGGCGGTCCTCCAGCAGGGGGATGTCGCTGTTGTCCCTGTAGTAGGAGTCCTGCGGGACAACAACGACCTCTCCTTTCTTGAAGTGTTCTGTAATCTTCTGGACGACCGTTGTCTTTCCAGAGCCGGTGCCGCCGGCGATTCCTATCGTGAGCATGGTCTGACCGATTAGAATTCTGCGGATTTGGGTGTTCTGGGGAACGGTATCACGTCACGGATATTGCTCATGCCTGTGACGAAGAGCAGCAGGCGCTCGAATCCCAGTCCGAAACCGCTGTGAGGGGCTGTGCCGAAACGGCGGGTGTCGAGGTACCACCACAGGTTGGTCATGTCCATGTGCAGCTCGTTGATACGGGCCATCAGCTTGTCATAGGACTCTTCCCTCTGTGAGCCGCCGATGATCTCGCCGATCTTGGGGAAGAGAACATCCATGCCGCGGACAGTCTTTCCGTCATCGTTCTGCTTCATGTAGAAGGCCTTGATGTCCTTGGGGTAGTCGGTCAGTATGACGGGCTTTCCGAAATGTTTCTCGACCAGGTAGCGCTCGTGCTCGCTCTGCAGGTCCACGCCCCATGACACAGGGTACTCGAACTTGATTCCGGACTTGGTCAGGATGTCCACCGCCTCGGTGTAGGTGGTACGTACGAAGTCGGTGTTGACAACGCTCTTGAGCCTCTCAATGAGCTCCTTGTCTATCATGTTGTTGAGGAAGATGAGGTCGTCCATGCAGTGCTCCAGGGCGTACCTTACGAGGTACTTGATGAAGTCCTCCGCCAGGTCCATATTGTCCTCTATCTCGTAGAATGCCATCTCGGGCTCCACCATCCAGAATTCTGCAAGGTGTCTGGGAGTATTTGAGTTCTCGGCTCTGAAAGTGGGGCCGAAGGTGTAGATCTCGCCCAGTGCCATGGCTCCGAGCTCGCCCTCGAGCTGTCCGCTGACAGTCAGGTTGGTGTGGCGTCCGAAGAAGTCCTGTGACCAGTCCACTTTGCCCTCTTCGGTACGGGGCGGGTTGCTCACGTCCAGGGTCGTAACCTGGAACATGGCACCTGCGCCCTCGGCGTCAGAGGCTGTGATAAGGGGTGTATGGAGGTAGTAGAATCCTTTGTCGTTGAAATATTTGTGGATGGCGAAGGCCATTGCGTGGCGGATTCTCAGCACGGCGCCGAAGGTGTTGGTGCGGGGGCGTAGGTGAGCTATCTCGCGCAGGAACTCCATGCTGTGGCCTTTCTTCTGGAGAGGATATTTCTCGGGGTCTGCGGTGCCGTAGACCTGGATGGAGGTTGCCTGAATCTCCACTTTCTGGCCGCTGCCGATGGATTCAACCAGTTTGCCTGTGACGGCGATGCAGGCGCCGGTGGTGATGTCCTTGAAGGACTCGTCCGGAGTGAACGAAGCCATATCGCAGACTATCTGGATATTGTTGATGGTAGAACCGTCATTGAGAGCTATGAATGTGATGTTTTTGTTGCCTCTCTTGGTCCTGACCCAGCCCTTGGCGAGTACTTCCTTGCCTGGGGTCTCTTTGAGAAGCTCTGCGATTTTCTGTCTCTTGAGTGTCATTATATGTGTTTTTTGTATTTCCAAATTTAGAATGTAATTCCCATCGCCTCGCAAATCTTCTTGGGAATCTCGGTGTTGTCCATGCGGCCGGAGAACAGGCTGCTGCCTGCGCCTATGGCAAATACAGGGACGTTCGCTCCCGAGTGATCTCCGGTAGTCCAGCCTATGTGGGCTGCGTGTGAGGCCTCATCCATGGCCCTGCGCTCCTCATCAGAGGCGAAGTCCTTGGATTTGCCGATGTTCTCAATCTTGTCGAAGTAGACGTCGTATCCGCTTTTCCAGCTCATGGTCAGTCCGCCGGTCTCGTGGTCTGCGGTTACGACGATAAGTGTCTCGTCAGGGTGTTCGTTGTAGAATTTTACGGCTTCGGCGACGGCCTCGGACAGGCTGAGGGTCTCGAGAATCATGGTCTTGGTATCGTTGCCGTGGCTGGCCCAGTCGATCCTGCCTCCCTCTGACATTACGAAGAAGCCTTGGCCATCCCCGTCATAAAGGAAATCAATGGATGCCTTTACGAGGTCTGCCTGTGTCATGTCACCGTCCTTCATGTCGATTGCATAGGGCAGTTCAGTTTTCATGCGGCCGTCTTCCTGCAGCAGCATCATTTTCCCGGCCCCTGCCTTCATTCCGTGGAATTCGTCCATACCTTCGGCTATTACGTAGCCGTTTTTCTCTATGAAGTCGTAGACGGATGCCTTGTCTCCCTCCTCTCCTGTACATTCAATCACACCGCCGCCGGCGAAGAACTCGAACCCGGAGCCCGGTATCTCCATTGCTATGTCGTAGTAGTTGCTTCTGGAGGCGTTGTGTCCGTAGAATGCTCCGGGCGTAGCGTGATTGATGCCTACGGTTGAAGAGATTCCCACCTTATATCCTGCGTTGTGAATCTTGGAGGCTATGCTTTCCAGTTTTGTAGTGTCGGGAGCCACTCCCAGCATCCCGTTGTCAGTCTTGCTGCCGGTTGACAGAGCGGTTCCCGCAGCGGCAGAGTCTGTAATCAGATTTGAGGCGGAGTGTGTGACTGCCCATCCGAGGACGGGGAACTGCGAGAAGGCGAGTGGTCTGCTGTCAAATACCCCCTCAATATGTCCAAGCCAGTATTCTGTTACTGAGACGTGGTTGAAGCCCATGCCGTCACCGATGAAGTAGAATACGTATTTGGCTTTCTGCTGTGCGGACAGGAGCAGGGGGAGCAGAAGTAGGATGATAGTAAGTGAGAATTTCTTCATTTGATTGGTTGTAAATAAGTTATTTAGTTAAAAATGGGTGTCCCACTTTGCATGAGGCACCCATTTTTCAGTTCCGGCAGTAAGATTTAGTTTACTCCGGCAGGAGCAATTTTTCTTGCTGCGTACATAATCTTCAGTGCGGAGCAGCGGCGGAGCTCCTGCTTAACCTCAGTGACGATACCCATTCGGGTGTTCTCGTCAATCTTAAGCGAGATGCTCATCAGCTCGCGGTCAACCTCACTCAGGGCCTCACGCTCAGCGGCTACGAAGTCACTGATATCCTTTACGGTCCTGAAGGAGTCGTTGAGCTGGATACGGGAGTCCGTACCGTACTCTTTCTGATACTGCAGGGAGGGAGTACCGATGAAGATGTAGGAGGCGAG
>DHKFR23501__coassemble_787_pt1 | contig 45699 bp, 44 predicted proteins | sample DHKFR23501__metabat2_low_PE_038 | metagenome-assembled genome bin DHKFR23501
ATACCTGAGAACATCAACGAGCAGCTTATCGTCGAACTGTACTCGAAATAATAATTGAAGTCATGGCAATTTTAGCATTTCAGAAACCGGACAAAGTAATAATGCTCGAATCTACCGATACTTTCGGAAAGTTCGAGTTCCGCCCGCTGGAACCCGGATACGGGATTACAATAGGCAATGCCCTGCGCAGGGTCCTGTTGTCCTCGTTGGAGGGATTTGCCATTACATCCGTAAGGATTGAAGGGGTGAGTCATGAGTTTGACACTATCCCCGGAGTCATTGAGAGTGTAGTAGACATCATTCTTAATCTCAAGCAGGTACGTTTCAAGAGAGAAGTCAAGGAGGAAGAGGCTGAGACCGTCAGCTTCACCGTGACCGGCAAACAGGAGTTCACTGCAGAGGATATCTCCAAGAGCCTCTGCAACTTCTCGGTTCTCAATCCGCAGCTGCACATCTGCTCCATGGAGCCTACCGTGAAGCTCTCTGTGGAGCTCCACATCGGCAAGGGCCGCGGATATGTGCCTTCGGATGAGAATAAGGTGGATTCAGCCCCTATGGGAACCATTCCTATCGACTCGATATTCACTCCCATCAAGAATGTCAATTATTCTGTGGAGGACTACCGTGTCGAGCAGAAGACCGACTACGATAAGCTGAACCTCGAGATCACCACCGACGGATCGATTCATCCCAAGGATGCGCTGACAGAGGCCGCCAAGATCCTGATCTATCACTTTATGCTCTTTTCCGACGAGAAGATTTCCCTGGAGACACCTCCCGAGAAGAGCGCGCCTGAGGCTCTGGATGAGGAGGCTCTGCGCATGAGGCACCTGCTGCTGACCAAGCTTTCCGACATGGAGCTCTCTGTGAGAGCACTCAACTGCCTGAAAGCCGCCAACATCGAGACATTCGCCGACCTGGTTTCGCACCAGAGATCCGAGCTCATCCGTTTCAGGAACTTCGGAAAGAAGTCCATGAACGAGATTGACGTCCTGATGGACAGGGTAAAGCTCAACTTCGGCATGGATGTAAGCAAATACAATATTGAAGTTAAAAAGAAAACAGAAGTAGAAAACAATGAGGCACAATAGGACAATCAATCATTTAGGACGCAAGAGCGGTCACCGCAAGTCTATGCTCGCCAACATGGCCTGCTCGCTGATCCTCCACAAGAGGATTGAGACCACCGTAGCCAAGGCCAAAGCTCTCAGAGTGTATGTAGAGCCCCTGATTACCAAGTCGAAGGACGACTCCACCCACTCCCGCCGTACTGTCTTCGCTTACCTGAAGCAGAAGGAGGCCGTGACTGAGCTCTTCCGCAACGTGGCTCCCAAGGTAGCCGACCGTCCCGGCGGATACACCCGCATCATCAAGACAGGTTTCCGTCAGGGTGACGCCGCTGACATGGCGTTCATCGAGCTGGTGGACTTCAACGAGGCAGCTCTCGGAACATCCAAGGCTGCAGAGAAGAAGACCTCTACCCGCCGCAGCCGCAAGAAAGCTGCTCCCAAGGCAGAGGCTGCTCCCGCCGCAGAGCCTGCAGCAGAGGCTCCTAAGGCTGAGTAGTGATATCTATCCGGAACCGGAGTTAAAAGACGGACCTGTAATGCGGGTCCGTCTTTTTACGTTTTTAGAACCAAGTATAAAAAATTTTTCTACATTTGTTCTGCAGATTAAACAACAAATTTAACTTTATTAACAAATTTAAAAAAATGAAAAGATTTATTTACGGCGCTATGATCGCCCTGACGGCTACCGCCTTCCTCAGCTCCTGTAAGAAGGAGAAACCCGCGGAGCCCGTTACTCTCAATGCCCCTACCCTTGCCGTAGTTGACCAGACAGAAACATCCTTTATGGTAATATGGGAGGTAGTGGAGAATGCTGTTTCCTATACCTACACCATCAATGACGGTGCCGAGGAGAGTACTGTCAATCAGTCTGCGGAGTTTACTGATCTCGCTGCCGGCACCTATACAGTAAAGGTTAAGGCCATCGCTCCCGAGGGTGACGAGTACCTGGATTCGCAGTGGGCATCCATCGACGTGACACTTGGGTCTACCGAGCCCGAACCCGAGCAGCTGGCAAAGCCCGAGCTCAGCATCTCAAGTCAGGACGAGACATCATTCGTCATTGAGTGGGGTGAGGTCGCCAACGCAGAGTCCTATGCCTATACTCTGAATGGCGGTGAGGAGACTGCTACCGCAGAACTCTCCGCTGAGTTCACCGATCTTACAGCCGGTGACTACACTGTTAAGGTAAAGGCTGTCGGTGATGGCGAGAACTATCTCGACTCCGACTGGGCCAGCATCAATGTGACCATCGAGAGCGGTGATGAACCTGATCCCGAACCCGGTACTGACGAACTTGTAGGCCAGTATGCTGCAAATGTTGCAACTGACAAAGGAGATGTGCAGGTTGTATATGAAATCACTAAGGAAGGTGATGAGTACAGGGTATGGCCTTTAACTTATCTTAGCGGTAACTCTGCTTATTATACCGCTGTCCGTGAAGGAAATACTCTGAAAGTCTCATTGGACGGAATTCAGGTGAATGTCAGCGGTATGGGTACAGTAAGTACAATTATGTGCGCATATCACTTAGATCCTGCTGATGGAAAGACCTATCTTTGGCCTAGTGAGAATTGTGAACTGGAGTTTGACGGAACCAGCTTTGTCGCAGTGAACGGTATATTCCTCGGTTTCCAGTCGGGAGGCTCATGGTATAACTGGAATGGCTCTGTTCAGGCTGAAGGCACGAAGTTTGTCAAGGGAGAGTACGACACAAGCTCAACAGCAGTGTCCGCCGGCGCTGCAGCCGTATCTTCCGCAGCCTTCAACGGTGTGCTCGCACGCTAAAAGAAGCAGATTGTAAAACAGGAGGATGGTCTGGAGACAGGCCGTCCTCTTTTTTTGTATTTTTGCACCTATGAGAATAGACAAGGACAGTATGACAGTATCGCTCGGCTCGTGCTTCTCGGCGGAGATGGGCCGGAGGATGGAGGAGGCAGGCTGGAGGATGTGCGTCAATCCTTTCGGGGTGCTGTACAATCCGGTGTCGGTGGCCGCATCACTGCTGCGGCTGGCCGAGGGCCGTCCGTTCACCTCAGAGGACGTCGTCCCCCGCGACACCAATCCTGTGCGGGAGGGGCGGCAGCGGAAGACGGTCTCACCGGGACACCGGCCTGTTGCCCCCGAAGGCGGCGGGTATGTCTCGTTCATGCACCACGGCTCATTTGCCCGGAAGACTCCGGAGGAATTTCTGGACAATGCCAACGGCGCCCTCGCTGAGGCGTCAGCTGCTTTCAGGGAGGCCCGTACGGTTATCGTTACCTTCGGAACTGCCTGGGTCTTCCGCCACCTGGAGCGGGATATGATCGTCTCCAACTGCCATAAGCATCCGGCCTGGGAGTTCCGCCGCGAGCGCCTCACGGTGGAGGACATCACCGCTCTCTGGAATCCTCTCATCGGGCGCTTCCCGGACAAGCGCTTCATCTTCACCGTATCTCCCATACGCCATCTGAAGGACGGCCTCCACGGCAATCAGCTCTCCAAGGCCATCCTCCTTCTCGCCGAGGACAGTCTGGTCCGGTCTCATCCCAATGCCGGATACTTCCCTTCCTACGAAATCGTTCTCGATGAGCTCCGCGACCGTTCCTGGTTTGCCCCGGACGGAGCCCATCCTTCCCAGGCGGCCCTGGATTTCGTCTGGAAACGCTTTGAAGGACACATTTCAGAATGACGCACAGATTTTGTAGAAGATTTGTAGAAAAATACTATTTTTGCCGATTGGAAAACATTCTTAAAACTATAAAGGACATGAAACGCATATTAGTCATTGGCGCCGGCGGACAGATCGGCACCGAACTGGTTCCTCACCTCCAGAAAGTCTATGGACACGACAACGTTATCGGTGCTGACCTCAAGGACGAGGCAGTCGCCAAGATCGGTTCCTACGCCCGGGCCATCAAGCTCGACGCCCTTGATTTCAACGCCTTCGGCCAGGCAGTTAAGGACAATAACATAGACGCCATCTTCAACCTCGTCGCCCTCCTCTCCGCTACCGGCGAGAAGAATCCCGAGGTCGCATGGAAGATCAACATGGGCGCCCTGGTCAACTCCCTGACCCTCGCAAAAGAGTTCAAGACAGCAGTATTCACTCCCAGCTCCATCGGAGCTTTCGGCGAGAGCACACCTCATGACAAGACTCCTCAGGATACAGTCATGAGACCCGACACCATCTACGGTGTATGCAAGGTGACAGGCGAGCTCCTCTCCGATTACTATTACCACCGTTTCGGCGTAGACGCAAGAAGCGTGCGTTTCCCCGGCATTATCTCAAACGGCTGTCTGCCCGGCGGCGGTACCACTGACTATGCTGTCGAGGTGTTCTACGAAATCCTCAAGACAGGTCACTATACCTGCCCCATTCCCGAGGATTCGTACATGGACATGCTCTACATGCCTGACGCACTGAATGCCGTCGTACAGCTGATGGAGGCTGATCCTTCCAGGCTGAAACACCGCAACAGCTTCAACATCACCTGCATGAGCTTCTGCCCTAAGGAACTCTTCGCCAAGATCAAGGAGCGCATCCCTTCCGCTACATTCGACTACAATGTAGATCCTGTGAAGGCCGCCATCGCCGACTCGTGGCCCAATATGATGGACGACAGCTGTGCCCGCGAGGAGTGGGGATGGAATCCTCAGTGGCATATCGATGCCATGGTGGACGACATGCTCAAGGCCATCGGAGCCAAGCTTGGAAAGTAGACATTAATCCAGGCCTGCAATGACCCGGATATCAAGATTTATTGTATCGGCTGTACTCCTGGCCCTGGTGGCCGGGAGTGCTGTTGATATGCGCGCACGGGAACGCTGGCCGTTCGAGAAGGGCAGCGAACTGCGGCTGTCATGGGGCGTGCTCCCTCTGGACAGACCAACTCTCTATCCTGATGATATCTACGGCTATCCTGGCTATGTGGACGACAGCTATATCGCAGGATACCTCGAGAGCACCCGCTACTACCTCGGTGCCGGACGTCTGACGGGGGCTGTAAACCTGACTTATTCCTACCGTTTCAGGAGGTGGTTCGAGCTCTCGGGCATATTGACGTATTCGGGCTATGACCGTGCGGGCTATGATAAAATGACAGGTGAACTGGCTTTCAGGACAGGCATACACAATGTGTCCCTGATGCCGTATGCCCGGTTCGTCTGGGTGTACCGCGAGTGGGTGCGGATGTACTCCGGAGTGGGTGCGGGACTTGGATTTTCCACGACCAGGGATATCCGCGGGACGCTTGATACCGATATGTGCCTGGCCTTCAGTGTGACGCCTGTCGGGATTATGGTCGGCCGCGACTTTTACGGTCTGGCTGAGCTGTCGTTCGGCACGACCGGCCTGCTGTCATTCGGTGTAGGTTACAGATTCTAAATTAAATGGAGGATATAACCATATGAGAAACATAACCATGACGGTCCTGGCTGTATTGACAGCCCTGATTATCACAGTGCTGCCTTCGTGTACCGTAGACGGTTCACAGGAGAGATACGTGGATGTGGTGGAAGAGGGCTACAAAGCCTACCAGGCGGTCCGGTCATATTCGGTGGAACCGGTTATCCGGATGCTGGACATGACTCTCAAGGCTGACCGCTGGCTCAGGAGCGGCAGTGACGAAGAACGTAATGCCGTGGCTGAAAGACTGATGTATGCCGATGGCAGCGATACGGTGTTCCATAATCCGGGAATGAGATACATAGAGTTCGGGGACTTTGAGATCCACTATGCCGATGAGTCGATTCTCTGCCCGGGTTCAAGCTGGAAGTGCACGCTGGGCGGTATAGAGTGCGAGATTCGCTGTATATGGGAAACTATGTGGGAGGTGGAGGTAATGTCGGGGCACATAGGCCGCGGACGCAATATCACGTCCATGATTTTCTACGCAGTTACAGAGGATCTCGGCCTGATGGATTTCGACTGGGAGGAACCGGTTGAGGACGGAGAGGGCAAGATAATGCTTTCTTATCTGTTCGAGACAGAGGGAATCTACACGGAAGAGCAGGAAATCAACGGCAGTGACACTTTCACTGAGCTGACTTTCATAACCGAAGAGTCCGCTGCCGCAAGTGTCCGGCCGTATGGTCTGCTGCCGGTCTACGGCGGGGTGCTCTCCATACACATGACTGTGGACGGCCCTGTTGAGAGAGATGAGGACATCCGTGTCACGCTCTCCGGCTCTGCTGTCTTTCCCCGTGTCATAGTGGAATATATGGGAATGAAAAAACACTGGGTGGGCTGATGAGATTCGAGCTGTTGAAGACAGACACCGCCACTTGTGCGCGGCTGGGCCGGATAGAAACGGATCACGGGACGATAGAGACACCGATCTTTATGCCCGTGGGTACCGTCGGTTCTGTTAAAGGAGTGTACCACAGGGACCTGAAAGCCGATATCGGAGCTCAGATCATCCTGGGCAACACCTACCACCTCTACCTGCGTCCCGGCCTGGAGACCCTGCGGATGGCCGGAGGCCTGCACAGGTTTGCCGGATGGGACCGCCCGATACTGACAGACAGCGGCGGTTTCCAGGTATTCTCCCTGGCCGACAGCCGGAAACTGACTCCGGAGGGCTGTACCTTCCGCTCGCATATCGACGGCTCGGCCCACAGCTTTACTCCCGAGAACAACGTAGATACCCAGCGGATCATAGGAGCCGACATCATCATGGCCTTGGACGAGTGTACCCCAGGTGACGCGGACCGCAACTACGCCCGCAGGTCCCTGGACCTGACGAAGCAGTGGCTGAAAAGAGGAATCGCCCGCTTTCGGGAGACAGAGCCGCTCTACGGTTATTCCCAGGCATTCTTCCCTATTGTCCAGGGATGCGTCTATCCCGACCTGAGAGTCGAGGCCGCCGAGAACGTGGCCTCGTATGACTGCGAGGGCTATGCCATAGGCGGTCTTTCCGTCGGGGAGCCTACCGAAGTTATGTATGAGATGATAGAAGTGGTCCATCCCGTCCTTCCGAAAGACAGGCCGCGCTACCTGATGGGAGTCGGTACACCGGAAAATCTGCTGGAGGGCATCGCCCGCGGCATAGACATGTTCGACTGCGTGATGCCCACGCGCAACGGACGCAACGGCATGCTGTTCACCTGGGAGGGGAGGATGAACATGCGCAACAAGAAGTGGGAGAGGGATTTCTCCCCGATAGACCCTCATGGCACATCCTTTGTGGACACTGCCTACACCAAGGCATATCTGCGGCATCTGTTCATAGCCGGGGAGATGCTCGCTGCCCAGATAGCCAGCGAGCATAACCTGGCCTTCTATCTGGATGTCGTGGCACAGGCCAGGGCGCATATCGCCGCGGGAGATTTCCTGCAGTGGAAGGAGGCTGCGGTGAAGCGGCTTCAGAACAGATTGTAGAACATACGAAGAACAGGCAGACAGGCGATGAATCTCAATACATTCAGAATACGCATACTGGACCGCTACATCATAAGGAAGTTCATCGGAACCTTCTTCGTGGCTCTGCTGCTGATCATCGTCATAGTGATCATCTTTGATATCAGCGAGAAGATAGACGACTTCGTGGACAAGGAGGCTCCGCTGCGGGCCATCGTCATGGACTACTATGTCAATTTCATACCGTATTTCATGAATATGTTCAGTCCGCTGTTCGTATTCATTACGGTTATATTCTTTACGTCCAAGCTTGCAGGCAACAGCGAGATTATCGCGATGCTGTCAGGCGGTGTCAGTTTCGGGCGGCTGATGTACCCGTATTTCCTCTCGGCTCTTTTCATTGCCTCTATGAGTCTTTGCCTCAATCTGTTCATAATCCCCAGCGCAAACGAGAGACGTATCGCTTTCGAGGAGCAGTACATCAAGGGACAGAAATACTACAATACCAACCGGAACATACACTATCAGATAGCTCCGGGGGAGTATGTCTATGTGGAGTCCTTCAGTACCTGGAACAACACTGCATATAAGTTTACCCTCGAGAGCATGAAGGACAGCCGTCTGGTGTCCAAGCTTACGGCGGAGAGCGCCGCCTGGGACAGCACCACCGGAGGATGGCAGCTCAAGAACTATACCCTGCGCGACTACTCTACGGCGCAGCAGCGGATAACCTTCGGCGCCAGGACGGATACGGTGATAAGTCTTACGCTGGATGATTTCTACCGGCGTGAGAATACGGTGGAGACTTTGACATATAAGGAGCTGGACGAGCTCATCTCTGTTCAGAGGATGAGGGGTGACAGCATGGTCAAATACTCGCTTATCGAGAAGCATACCCGGTTTGCCGTGCCCTTCTCCGCGTTTATCCTGACGCTGATAGGAGTTTCTCTCTCGTCCAAGAAGCGCCGTGGAGGCATAGGACTCAACCTTGGAGTGGGCATTGCCCTGAGCTTTTCCTACATCCTTTTCCTCCGATTCAGCCAGATGTTCGTCATCACGGACACCTTGCCGCCATGGCTGGCGATGTGGCTGCCAAATATACTGTACGCGGTGATTGCTGCGGTTCTGTACCGTATCGCACCCAAATAATGAGTATTATTCCCTATATTTGCGACTTTGAACTGATCAGTTAAGTATATGACATCGAAAGAGATTAGAAAACAGTTCCTGGACTTCTTCGCCTCGAAGGGCCACAGGATAGTCCCCTCGGCTCCGATGGTGGTCAAGGGAGACCCCACGCTCATGTTCACCAATGCCGGCATGAACCAGTTCAAGGACTGGTTCCTCGGCAACACACCCATACTCTACCCGAGGGTGGCGGACAGCCAGAAGTGCCTCAGGGTAAGCGGCAAGCACAATGACCTGGAGGAGGTCGGCCACGATTCCTACCATCACACCATGTTCGAGATGCTGGGCAACTGGAGCTTCGGCGACTACTTCAAGAAGGAGGCCATAGCCTGGGCCTGGGAGCTGCTGACACAGGTCTATAGGCTCGATCCGGAACGGCTCTACGCCACAGTCTGCGAGGGCAGTCCCGAGGACGGACTGGGTCCTGACCAGGAGGCTCTGGACATCTGGAGGCAGTATCTGCCGGAGGACAGAATCCTCTACGGCAGCAAGAAGGACAATTTCTGGGAGATGGGCGACACCGGCCCCTGCGGCCCATGCAGCGAGATACACATCGACCTGCGCGACGAGGCCGACCGCAAGGCGGTGCCCGGCCGGGACCTGGTCAATCAGAGCGACCCCCTGGTAATCGAGATATGGAACCTCGTATTCATCCAGTACAACCGCAAGGCTGACGATACCCTCGAGCAGCTGCCCCAGCATCACGTGGACACCGGCATGGGCTTCGAGCGTCTGGTGATGGCTGTCAACGGCAACAAGAGCAACTACGACGGGGACATGTTCCAGGACATAATCGCCAGGATAGGCGAGCTCTCGGGACATAAGTACGGAGCTGAGTCGGAGGATGTGGATGTCGCCATGAGGGTAGTCGCCGACCATATCAGGGCCATATCATTCTCCATAGCCGACGGTCAGCTGCCCTCCAACGTCAAGGCCGGCTACGTCATCCGCCGCATCCTGCGCCGGGCCGTGCGCTACGGCTACACCTTCCTGGGCTTCAACGAGCCTTTCCTGTGCCGTCTCGTACCGGTACTGGTCGATGTCATGGGCGAGGCTTATCCCGAGCTGGCCAGGCAGCAGGCTCTTATCGAGAACGTTATCCGGGAGGAGGAGGAAGCCTTCCTGCGTACCCTCGCCAAGGGTATCGGCCTGATCAACACTATCATGGAGCGCAATGCTGATACGAAGCGCATCTCAGGCAAGGATGCCTTCACCCTCTACGACACCTACGGTTTCCCGATCGACCTGAGCGAGCTGATAGCCCGCGAGCACGGATACAGCATCGACCTGGAGGAGTTCGAGGAGGAACTGGGCAAGCAGAAGGCCAGGGCCCGCAACGCCGCAGCCGTGGAGGCCGGGGACTGGGTGGTGCTCAACGACACCGACGAGCACTCCTTCGTGGGCTACGACCTGCTGGAGACCGACGTGCAGATAGTCAAGTACCGCACGGTCAAGACCAAGGGCAGGGAAGTCTTCCAGCTCGTATTCGACCGCACTCCCTTCTATGCCGAGAGCGGCGGACAGGTCGGGGACTGCGGATACATCGTGTCTCCTTCCGGCGAGAAGATCAGCATCGTCAATACTATAAAGGAAAACAACCTCAGCATCCACATCGCTGACCGCATACCCTCGGAGCCCGAGGCCGGTTTCCACGCAGTCGTGGACGGCCAGAAACGTCAGGAGACGGCCAACAACCATTCGGCCACCCATCTCCTGCACCAGGCCCTGCGCTCCGTGCTCGGAACTCACATCGAGCAGAAGGGATCGTACGTCTGCCCTGCCTATTTCCGCTTCGACTTCTCCCACTATGAGAAGGTCTCTCCCGAGAAGCTGCGCGAGGTCGAGAGGATGGTCAACCGTCTGATCCGTTCCGACTTCCAGCGCGAGGAGTTCCGCGATATCCCTATCGCCGAGGCCAAGGCCATGGGCGCCATGGCCCTCTTCGGGGAAAAATACGGGGACAAGGTCCGCGCTATCCGCTTCGGGGACTCGATAGAGCTCTGCGGCGGTACCCATACCGCCTCCACCGGCCGTATCGGTATGCTCAAGATCGTCTCCGAGTCAGCGGTCGCTGCCGGAGTGCGCCGTATCCAGGCTGTCACCGGCAGCTATGTTGAGGATATGTTCGACGGCGTGGAGGACCAGATATCGGCCGTGCGCTCATTCTTCGAGAATACACCGGACGTGATTACTGCCATCAAGAAACTCGTGGCCGAGAACGATTCGTTCCGTCATTCCCTCGAGGAGGTGGCCCGCGAGAGAGCCGCCGCCCTCAAGAAGACTCTGGTCGAGAAAAGCGAGACGACACCTGCGGGAGTACGCCTGTTTACTCTTACCGGAGTGTATTCGCCCGATATCATCAAGGATGTAGCTTTCGAGCTGCGCAAGGAGAACACCCGTGCCGCCATGGTGGCCGCCATCATGACCCCTGAGCGCAAGCCCTCTCTGCTGATGATGTACACCGATGACCTGGTGGCAGCCGGAGCTCATGCCGGTAAGGATGTCAAGGCAGCTGCGGCCAACATCAAGGGCGGCGGAGGCGGACAGCCTTTCCTGGCTACGGCCGGAGGCAAGGACCCGGACGGCCTGATGGCTGCGCTGACAGCTATGATCGAATCCGTCAACAAGATAGGTTAAGCGTCACACATATAGATTCTGCTGAATGAAGAAACTGGACCTCTTCCTGCTCAAGTCGTTCCTCGGCCCGTTCGTGATGACGTTCTTCATCACCGTGTTCATACTGGTGATGCAGTTCCTGTGGCTGTACATCGACGAGCTGGTGGGAAAGGGTCTGAGTTTCTGGGTCATCATGGAGTTCCTGGGATGGGGCTCGGCGACTATACTTCCTCTGGCCATGCCCCTGGCCACCCTGCTGGCCTCCATCATGACTTTCGGCAACCTGGGCGAGAACAACGAGCTGCTGGCCATGAAGGCCGCGGGTATCTCGCTGCAGAGGATATTCATGCCCCTTGTCTTCGTGGCTTTTACCATAAGCATAGGGGCATTCTTCGTGTCCAACAACCTCATTCCTCTTGCGTACAAGAAGATTTATGCCCTTCAGTACGACATAGCCCGCACCAAGGATGAGATAAAGATACCTACCGGAACGTTCTACAACGGTATCGACGGCTATTCTATCCGGGTAGACTCCCGTAACAAGAAGACGGACATGATGTACGGCGTGATGGTCTACAACCACACCAAGAACAACGGCAATGTCTCCGTTGCGGTGGCCGATTCCGGCCTTATCCGTTCTACGCCGGACAAGAAGTCGCTGGTATTTACCCTGTTCAACGGCGTGTCCTACGACGAGGAGAACACACGCAGTTTCCGTGACACTTCCTATCAGCTCAGGCAGATTGAGTTCGACATGCAGGAGATAGTGATCGGGCTGGAGAACTATTCCTTCGAGAAAACGGATGAGGACCGTTACGGCAATGAGGTCATGGCCCGTAATCTGCAGCAGTTGCAGCACGACCGCGACTCGCTGGGAGCGCTCTACGTGGAGACCCTGTCGGGACAGCGGAAGAATGTGGGGTACAGTATCTCCCTGAACACTCCGCGCCAGCTCGACACGGCTGCCAACAAGGGACTGAGGAACAATTTCCCTCTGGATACTCTCGCATGGAAGAGCGCCCAGGATGAGATGGACGCCGTCAAGGAGGCCAGGCAGTCGGTGCAGAAGGCTATCCAGACCATACAGTCCTATCAGCGCGAGTCGCTTCAGTACACCTGGTCGCTCAGGCGCATAGACCTGGAGTCCCTCAGGAAGTTCACCCTGTCGTTCGCATGTTTCATATTTTTCTTCATAGGAGCTCCTCTGGGAGCCATCATACGCAAGGGCGGTCTCGGTACGCCGGTCATCGTGTCGGCCCTGTTCTTCGTCCTCTACTGGGTGGTCGACACCTCCGGCAGGAAGCTGGCCCGGGACGGCGCCATATCTCCCGAGCTGGGGGCATTCATATCCTCGATGGTCCTCCTGCCTATAGGCATTTTCCTGACATGGAAGTCCACGAAGGACTCATCCATGTTCAATCTGGATACATATCTGATACCTGTCAAGAAATTTTTTGCAAGACTGTCAATGAACAAACGTAAGGAGACCGGTACTACTGACGGTATGCTGAGCCGTTCGGGCCGGTCGGGAATAGTGTTTATGGGTACCCCCGAATTTGCAGTAGGACCGCTCCGCGCCCTGGTGGAGGGAGGGTACAATGTCGTGGGCGCCGTTACGGTCCCGGACCGCAGGACAGGCCGGGGCCAGAAGGTAGGGTTCAGCCCTGTCAAGGAATATGCCATGTCCGTAGGACTGCCGCTGCTTCAGCCGGAGTCCCTCAAGGACGAGGAGTTCCTCGAGGCCCTCAGAGGCTGGAATGCAGACATGTTCGTCGTGGTGGCCTTCAGGATGCTGCCGCGCGTGGTGTGGTCCATGCCGCCCAAGGGCACGTTTAACCTCCATGCCTCGCTGCTGCCTGCCTACCGCGGCGCAGCTCCCATCAACTGGGCCCTGATCAACGGTGAGACGCGGACAGGAGTCACTACGTTCCTCCTGGACGAGCATATCGACACGGGAGCCGTCCTCTTCCAGCAGGAGGTGGATATCCTGCCTGACGAGGATTTCGGCTCTCTCTACGGAAGACTTATGGATGCCGGAACGCAGCTGGTGCTCAAGACGGTGGATGCTCTTCAGAGCGGTACCGCAGAGCCCATGGCCCAGGACGCCTCGGCTCTCAGGCCGGAACAGGCCGCGGCACCCAAGCTCAGCCGTGAGACCGGACTGATGGACTGGAGCCGTCCGGCCCTGAATCTCCATAATCTGGTGCGCGGACTCTCTCCCAAGCCGGGTGCTCACGGGACGGTCGTCCTGGACGGTCAGGACCTGGAACTGAAGATTTATCGTACTGCTGTACTGTCTGACTCAGAGGCAGTATCGGCCGGTGCTCCGGAGGACTTCGCCTCGGCCGCGCCCGGAACGGCCTATACCGACCACCGTTCCTGCATCCTGGTGCGCTGCGGGGAAGGGGTGCTGTCCCTTATAGACATTCAGGCTCCTGCGAAAAAACGTATGGATGTCAGGAGCTTTCTTGCCGGATGGAGGGGCACAGCCGTATGAGACCCTCCGTTTCCTATGCCATACTCTGTGACGGGGATTTCCCCGGCAACGCCGATGTCCGGGACTGTCTGATGTCCTGCGATGTGGTGGTGTGCTGTGACGGGGCCGCATCCTCGTTCATGCGTTTCCGCAAGCCCGAATTCGTGGTGGGGGACATGGACTCGCTACCCGAGGACCTGCGGCAGGAGCTGGCCGACCAGCTGTTTCCGGTGGGGGAGCAGGAGAGCAATGACCTCTCGAAGGCCTTCCGCTGGATATGCTCCATGCTGAGGGTGGGGAAGGGCAGGCGGCTGCCGGAATTCTCCATCACCGTGTTCGGCGCCACCGGCAAGCGGGAGGACCACACTCTGGGCAATATCTCGCTTCTGGCGGACTTCGCCGAATATCTGGAGCAGTGCGGGGCCCGCGGCATTCTCTCGCTGGTGACGGATTACGGGGTCTTCGTCCCGGTCCTGGGCTCATGCCGGATGAGCCTTCCCGAGGGACAGCCGCTTTCCATATTTGCCTTCGATTCCTCGTTGAGGATAGAGAGCAGTGGCCTGGAGTATCCTACGGACGGGGTGCGCTTCGATATGTGGTGGAAGGCCACTCTCAACCGTGTCAGCTTTCCTGAGGTGGAACTGCGTATGAGTCATCCGGCCAAGGTGCTGCTCTATCTTCCCGGATGGTTCAACAGAATGCTGGATGTGGAGAGGCTATGAGCGTCAGGCAATTTCTGAAGGACTGGATCCTGCCGATAGCCATGCTGGCCGGTGCCGGAGGCTATTTCCTCTTTCATTATGCTGGATTTCTGTCCCCGGTGAAGCCGGCGGTGTGGAAGGCGGTGGAGGTGCTTACTCCGTCGCTGATTTTCATACAGCTGTTCCTTACTTTCTGCAAGATAGACTTCAAGGACCTGCGTATCTCCAGGTGGCACTGGATCATACTGGCCTTCCAGACGCTCTCGGCCCTGGTGATGGCCGGGGTGCTGATATTCGTTCCGATGGATGAGACTTACCGTGAGATATTCGAGGGGGCGATGGTCTGTCTGATCTGCCCGACGGCTACGGCCGCTGCGGTGGTGACTGACAGGCTCGGCGGCAGCGCAGCCCGCATTACTGTGTACAACCTCATGTCCAATATCCTGGCGGCGGCCTTCGTTCCCCTCGTGTTCCCGCTGGTGGAGGTGCATCAGGGGGCCGGGTTTGTCAGCTCGTTCCTGAAGATTCTCTCAAAGGTCTTTCCCCTGCTTATCTGCCCCTTCCTGCTGGCAGTGCTGATCAAGTATCTGTGGCCCAAGGCTCATGACTATTTCAGGGACCATGCGGGCGTGGCTTTCTATCTTTGGGCGGGGGCTCTGGCCCTGGCTATCGGGCAGACCGTGCGCTCCATGCACAACAGTACGGCTCCGGCTCTGGTGCTGTGGCTTCTGGCCGCAGCTGCCCTGCTCAGCTGTGTCCTGCAGTACTGGTTCGGGAAGCGTACCGGGCTCTCTTCCGGGGACAGTATCACTGCGGGGCAGGCTCTGGGACAGAAAAATACGGTGTTGGCCATATGGATGGCCTACACTTATCTGACGCCGGTGTCGTCGCTGGCGCCGGGTACGTACGCTGTCTGGCAGAATCTGTTTAATTCCTGGCAGTTGTGGCGCAGGAACCATAAAGGAGGATAAAAAATATCTTGACAAATAGGGATTTTTTATATTTTTGCACGTTATTTGGGGAGAAGTTATTTATGCGAAAAAAATCCGATAAAGAATATATACTCAACCGCGAGACCCTTGATTACGACGTGGTTGAACAGCCGTCCGTATTTAAAAGGTCGTTGAAAGCGGCCGCAGCCTATATCGTCTCCAGCGTCACTGTCTTCGTCCTGGCGCTGTTCCTCATTACAGACGTGTTCCGTGTCAGGACTCCGAAGCGGCTGCTTGTGGAGAGGGACTCCCGCGAGTGGCACTCCAAACTGGATATGGTCCAGAGACGTCTGGAGTCGGCTTCCGCCGCACTTGAGGATATGGAGCGCAGGGACAATACCCTCTACCGCTCGGTGTTCGGCATGGAGAAGATACCGGGCGATATACGTAATGCGGGATATGGCGGTGTGGACCGCTATTCCAATATCCGTGAAAGGGACGCCAGCGGCGTGCTGACATCTGCCGTCATGCTGTCGGACATGCTGTTGAAGAAGGCATATGTGCAGTCCAGGTCTTTTGACCAGGTGATGCTCCTGTCAGAAAGGGCAGCCGAGATGGCTCTGTGCGCGCCGACCATTCCTCCTGTCAACTATGCCCATGTCCGTCAGGCCTCCGGTTTCGGCACCCGTGTGGATCCGGTGCTCAAGGACCGATACGGACGTCATCTTGGGGTGGACCTCTCGCCAAAGTCCGGACAGCAGGGCGAACCGATATATGTGACAGGCAACGGAGTCGTGGAGGAAGTGGGTTACGATGCAGGAGGCTATGGACGCTATGTCCTGGTGGATCACGGTTTCGGCTATAAGACCCGCTACGCTCATCTTCGGAGTGCCTCCGTCATCAAGGGACAGAAGCTGCAGCGCGGCCAGCAGATTGCGGAGATGGGCAACACCGGCCGTTCCACCGGTACGCATCTGCACTACGAGGTGATCTACATGGGACATCATGTCAACCCCGTAAACTACTACAACAAGGATATCCTTCCCGAGGATTATGCCGCCATCATCAACTCCTCCAACGAGAAGCCTCTGAGCTGATGCCATGGGCAAGCTGAAATACGATAGGGACCTGCTGGATTACGTCGAGGCGAAACGGTCCGCGCGCTACCATCTGCTGCGGGCCCTCAAGTTTGCCGGCATAACCCTTGCCCTCGTGGGGGTGTATTTTGTCGTGTTCACCCTGGTGTTCTCCTCTGACGAGGAAAAGCGGATGATTTCCGAGAACCGTCTCATCGAGGACCAGTACGCGGAGCTGGAAAGTCAGACGAGACTGCTGGAGGAGGCTGTTGAGGAGCTGGGCCGCAAGGACGAGGACATCTACCGGCAGCTGTTCAATACTGATTTTCCTGATTTTTCATTCGCCGACTCATCCTCCGTGACGGAGGTCTCCGGCCTGTCCTACGGACGGGAGATGACTGGAAAGATGGCCCGCAGCATCGCCCGCCTGGACCGCGAATACGATTACTGCGACCGTCTTATCGCTCAGATAAACAGTATGTTGGATGGTGCAGGACCGGATTCTCTGGCACATATCCCTTCGATACTCCCGATTGCTGATTTTCCTCTCGGCAATGTAGGCGCGTCGGTAGGCCGCAAGATGCATCCATTCTATAAGGAGATGATCTATCACGGCGGGCTGGATCTGGTGGCTCCGGTGGGGGTCGAGGTGAGGACCACGGCGGACGGTACTGTGAAGTCTGTGGAGAGGGCGATGAAACTGCAGGGTACCCGCATAGTCATAGACCACGGTAACGGTTACGAGACGGTCTATGCCCATCTCTCCGACCTTCTGGTCCGCAGGGGCCAGGCCGTCAGACGCGGAGACATCATCGGGCGTACCGGCAACAGCGGCACTTCTTTCGCTCCTCATCTGCACTATGAGGTACTTCTGGACGGAAAGCAGCTTGACCCGCTCAACTATTTCAGCGGGGATCTGGACAGCGGAAGCTACGGGGAGCTGCTGGTCTATGCGGTCAATACAGGACAATCACTTGATTAATACCAAAATACCATGCCGTACAAGGAATACAAACCGGAGAAGCTGTACTACAGCATCGGCGAGGTGGCCGAAATACTGGGAGAGAGCACCTCGCTCGTCCGTTTCTGGTCGGACACATTCTCGGATTTCGTGAAGCCGGAGCGCAACCGCAAGGGCAACCGCAGGTTTACCCCGGCCGACGTGGAGAATCTAAAGATTATCCACCACCTGGTCAAGGACTTGAAAATGACCCTAGACGGGGCTGCCGCACGCATGAAGTACAATAGGGAGGGACTGGATGCCCGTACCGAAGTGGTCGGGCGTCTGCGCGGTATCAGGGAGTCTCTTCTGGAAATCTCAAAATCCCTCGGCTGATGAAGGCGGCGGCGATAGCGGCTGTCATCGAGGAGATGGCGCCCCTGGCTCTGCAGGAGAGCTGGGACAACAGCGGATTCTGCATAGGAAACGGGGATTCGGAGGTCCATGCTGCAGTGGTGGGATTTGACTGCACCCCGGAGCTCATTGACGAGGCGGTCTCGCTCGGGGCGGATATGGTGATAACCCATCATCCCCTGATTTTCGGTGGAATCAAGAAAATATCGGAGGCTACTCTTACCGGCAGGACCGTCATATCGGCCATCCGGAACGGTATTACCGTTTACGCCTGCCATACCAATATGGACAAGGTCCCCGGAGGTGTGAGCGGTACGACTGCCTCCCGCATAGGTCTGGTGAATGTCAGGGTGCTGGATGCCGATGCTGACGGTAATGGCTTGGGGATAATCGGTGAGCTGCCGGCTCCCATGTCACCTGCGGTTTTCCTGCAGCATCTTAAGGACTCGCTCCGCCTGAGTACGGTACGTCACTCGAAGCTGCCTGCCGCATTTCTGCGTACGGTAGCCCTCTGCGGAGGTGCCGGCCGTTCGCTCATAGGCCGGGCCGGCGCTGCCGGAGCCGATGTCTATGTGTCGGGAGATATTTCTTATCACGATTTCTATGCTCCTGACGGGATGATGATAGCGGATATAGGGCATTTTGAGAGTGAGGCGGAGATAATCGGCGTTATATGTGATACCGTTCGCAAAAAAATTCCTAACTTTGCCGTCCATATTGCCCGGAACAGTACAGTTAATCCAGTATATTATTTTTAAGAGATATGGCTACAACTAAACAGAAGAATTTGATAGACACCCCTATCGACCACCGCGAGACGTTCGTTTCCCTCTCCAGGAGCATCAATGACACCGATGCCGGCATGGAGCACAAGCTCCACACCCTGTACCTGATCCAGCAGAAGGACTCCAAGATAGATGAGATCCATATGCTGCTCGGAGAGCTGCCCGATGAGATCAGCGACCTCGAGGACGAGATAGAGGGACTCAAGACCCGTGTAGGCAAGCTCCGTGAGGAGATTGCCGATGCTGAGAAGTTCGTGGCTCAGAAAAAGATTGAGGCTGAGAACAGCAAGGCCGCCATCGCCAAGTATCAGGAGCAGCAGGCCAATGTGAAGAACAACAGGGAGTATGTCTCCATCTCCCGCGAAGTGGAGTATCAGCAGCTGGAGCTTGAGCTGGCCAACAAGCGCATAGGCGAGAAGACCGCCCGCATCTCCGAACTCAAGGCCGCGGTGTCGGCTACGCAGAACTCCATCACGCAGAAGGAAGCCGATCTGGAGGAGAAGAAAAAAGAGTGCGGCTCCATCACCGAGGAGACCGCCAAGGAGGAGGAGAACCTCAGGAAGGAGATCGCCGAGCTCAAGAGCTCTATCGATGCGAGAACCCTCGCCGCTTATGAGAAAGTGAGGGCCAATGCCCACAACGGACTCGCTGTGGTGACCGTCAAGAGGGATGCCTGCGGCGGATGCTTCAACAAGATACCGCCCCAGAGGCAGCTTGATATAGCCCAGAACAAGAAAATCATCGTCTGCGAGTACTGCGGCCGTATCCTGGTCAGTCCTGATTTCGAAGAGGAAACGAAGGATTAGGCTATGATCGGACGCACCTTTTTCAGGCACGTAGGACAGACATCACCATCCCCCCTGGCCATCGAGGTAGACAGAGCGGATGGTGTTTTTCTCTACAGCGGTGAGCGCAGGTACCTGGACATGGTCTCCGGAGTCTGTGTCAGCAATGTTGGTCACGGCCGTCCGGAGGTGGTAGAGGCAGTGCGCCGTCAGGCGGAGGACTATTTTCACCTGATGGTCTACGGGGAGATGATAGAGGCCCCGCAGGTGCTGCACGCCTCGCTGCTTACCTCTGTCCTTCCTCCTTCGCTTGACTGTATTTATTATGTCAATTCCGGATCGGAAGCTGTCGATGCCGCTCTCAAGCTGGCCAAGCGTCTGACCGGTCGCCGCCGCATGGCCTCGTTCATAGACTGTTACCACGGATCTTCACATGCATCGATGAGCCTGATGAGCGATACTGTGCGGCAGGATGCTTTCCGTCCTCTGCTGCCTGAGGTGGACCGTCTGCGATTCAACCGTATGGAGGACCTCGCGCGCATTACGGCGGAGACGGCCTGCGTCATCGTGGAGCCGGTGCAGGGCGAGGCCGGGGTGAGACTTCCAGCACCTGGATTTCTCCAGGCCCTGAGGGACAGATGCGACAGGACGGGAGCAATGCTTGTTTTCGACGAGGTCCAGACCGGGTTCGGCCGGACCGGAAGAATGTTCGCTTTCGAGAAATTCGGTGTAGTCCCCGACATTCTGGTGCTGGCCAAGGCGCTGGGTGGAGGGATGCCCCTGGGCGGAGTGGTGTCGTCCAAGGAGAGAGTGGACGCGTTTACCCATGACCCTGTGCTGGGGCATATCACCACTTTCGGCGGACACCCCGTATGCTGTGCCGCGGCTCTTGCCTCGCTCCGGCTGCTGCTCGGCGAACCGTGGGTCGGGGAGGCCGAGAGCAAGGGCCGCCGTATCCAGGAGGCCCTGGAGCAGCATCCTGCAGTCATGGAGGTGCGCCGCGCCGGCCTGCTGCTGGCGGTGGATCTCGCAAGCGCGGATGCTGCCGGCAGGATGTTGCCGCTGCTCCTGGAGGAGGGCGCGGTGAGCGACTATTTTCTATACTGCCCGACAGCATTCCGGATTGCCCCGCCTCTGTGTATAAGCGATGACGAGGTGGAACTGCTGCTGGATATTGTTATCAGGGCATTGAACAGACTGTAAGCTATGGCAAAAACGGTAAGAAACAAAAATAAGGAAGTGTCTCTGGACGCACTCGGGCTTGAGGCTGGCAAGGTTCCCCCGCAGGCTGTGGACGTGGAGGAAGCCGTGCTGGGCGCGATGATGATAGAGCCGAACTGCGTACCGGACGTGCTGGAGTCCCTGACGGCAGGCTGTTTCTACAAGGAGTCTCACCGCAGGATATTTTCGGCCATATTGGCCCTTTCGAAGGATCATGAGCCGGTGGACATCTATACTGTAGCGGAGGCTCTCAAGCGGGACGGATCCCTGGAAGAGATAGGAGGACCCTACTATCTGAGTCTTCTGTCCTCCAAGGTGGGGGCCGCGGCTCACGTGGATTATCACGTCAAGATACTGCTCCAGAAAAACATCCAGAGGGAGCTTATCACTATCTCCGCCGAGATGCAGCGCGATTCTTTCGATGACAGCATACCTGTCGACGACCTGCTCAACAACGCCCAGCAGAAACTCTTCGAGCTGGCCGAGCGGAATATGAAGCGGGAGACCCTGCCCGTTCAGGACGTGCTGAAGGATGCCGTAGCAGAGATAGAGGCCAACCAGGACCGGACTGACGGACTGAGCGGCGTGCCTTCGGGATTTACCGGTATCGACAAGGTTACCCTGGGATGGCAGGAATCCGACCTGGTGATCATAGCTGCCCGCCCCTCGATGGGTAAGACGGCTTTCGTGCTTACCATGGCCCGCAATATGGCCGTGGACCATCATATCCCCGTCGCGTTCTTCTCCCTGGAGATGTCCTCCAAACAGCTGGTCAAGAGGCTTCTGGTGTCGGAAACAGGCTTGTCCTCGGAGAAAATCCGTGGCGGAAAGCGGCTCCTGGACTACGAGCTGGTGCAGCTGCACGAGAGGATCAAGGACTTGGCCTCAGCACCTTTATTTATCGATGACACCCCTTCGATATCGGTCTACGAGCTGCGCTCCAAGGCCCGCCGTCTGGTGCGCAATGCAGGAGTCAAGCTGATTATAATCGACTATCTGCAGCTGATGACGGGACCTCCTGAGCTGAGGGGTATGAGGGAACAGGAGGTGTCAAATATCTCGCGTTCGCTCAAGGCTATAGCCAAGGAACTGTCAATCCCGGTAATCGCTCTGTCACAGCTTAGCCGTGATGTGGAGAAGAGGGGCGGCAACAAGATACCTCAGCTGAGCGACCTGCGTGAGTCCGGAGCCATCGAGCAGGACGCCGATATAGTGATGTTCATCCACCGTCCGGATTACTACGGTACGGAGGAGGAGGGTGCTGTGCCCGGCCAGGCACAGATTATCATAGCCAAGCACCGTAACGGCTCGACGGATGTCGTGCCGATGATTTTCCGCAAGAACGAGGCCCGTTTCGTGGACGCCAACGACGGAGGCTTCATGCCGTCTATGGACGATGTGGAAGAGTATCAGGGAGTCGAATCGAGTATGAACAATTCGGAATTTGATCAGCCGTTCTAGACATATTGTCCTCGTGGCCGGGCTGACGGCTCTGCTTCTGAGCGTCTTCCCCAGGCAGCTCTCCGGGCAGTGCTTCCCTATTCACCCCGCTCTGGCGGAGGAGCATGCCTTCAGACAGGGGGAGAGGCTGACCTACGTCATCCACTACAAGTGGCTGGGCATACGGACCGATGTCGGCTCGGCCGAGGTAAGTCTGCTTGACGGCGGCATGCGCAACGGCCGCCGGCTGCTGCATCCGGTAGCCGTGGGGTCGACCTACAAGTTCTGGGATGTCTTTTTCAAGGTCCGCGACAGGTATGAGTCGAAGTTCTACGAGGACAGCGTCCGGCCGGTCTACTTCCACCGCGACATACATGAGGGCAAGTACACGATTCAGAACTTCTATAACTGGAATGACAGTACCCATGCCATAGAGGCCGAGGTGGTCAAGTCCAAGGGGGTGATAGACACGCTTCTGCCCGGGCATGAGTGTACCTTCGATATCCTGACTCTGTTCTACAATGCCCGCAATATGGATCTGGAGGCCCTTGAGGCCGGAGTCAACAATCCGGTATCCTTCGCCATCGACGAGGAGATATTCGATATATATTTCCGGTATATCGGCAGGGAGGAGAAGCGTATTCCGGGGCTTGGTGTATACCGTACCCTGAAGTTTGCAGCCAAAGTAGTTGCCGGGGAAGTATTTACGGGCGAACAGGAGATGCTTATCTGGGTCTCCGACGACATGAACCGGGTGCCGCTGCTCTTTGAGTCGCCCGTCATAGTCGGGTCTGTCTTCGGCCGCCTGTCCGGCTGGGACGGGCTCAGATATCCTTTGGAGGAATGTAAAGTCGTTAAAAATAAGAAGAAATGAAACATCAGCAGCAGGATGCGGTAATCAGACATGCAGGTACTGTGATGTCAGTAACCTCAGTCCAGACCAAGGTGGAGATACAGGCACAGACAGCCTGTGCGGCCTGTCATGCCAGAGCGGTGTGCGGGGCGTCTTCGGGCGAGTCCCGCGTCATCACAGTCCGCCGTCCGGATGACGGCTCTATACGTCCGGGCGATGAGGTCAATGTGATTATCCGCCAGGGCCAGGGGTTCAAGGCGGTTTTTATAGCTTATCTGATTCCTCTGTTCATCCTATTGGTTTTATTATTAACTTTGCCCGTGTTTTTTGAAAACGAGCTGGTGACGGGACTGGGAGCTCTCGGATTCGTGGCTCTGTATTATCTGGTGCTGGCTCAGTTCAGGGACAGGCTCAACAGTGGATTCGTTTTTACCATAGAGAAGAGATAACTACTATTAACCTAACAACAGATTAACAACAGATGGGTACAACATTTATTTTTACTGTAGTCGTTCTCAGTGTGTTGGGATTGCTTCTCGCCGTAGTGCTTTTTTTCATCGCGAAGAAGTTCAAGGTTGAGGAGGATCCGCTCATCGATATAGTGGAAGCTACGATGCCCGGCGCCAACTGCGGTGGCTGCGGTTTTGCCGGCTGCCGTGCCTTTGCTGAGGCCTGTGTCAGGACCAGGTCCCTGGACGGCAAGTTCTGTCCTGTAGGCGGCAATGCCGTGATGCAGAAGGTGGCCGCTCATCTAGGTGTGACAGTGGAGGACAAGGCTCCCATGGTCGCTGTGGTGAGGTGCAACGGCACCTGTGCCAACAGACCGCGCGTCACAGAGTACCAGGGGTCGGTATCCTGCCGTATCATGAGCTCGCTGTACAGCGGTGACACCGGCTGCCGTTACGGATGTCTCGGATGCGGAGACTGTGAGGCAGTCTGTAAGTTCGGAGCCATCAAGGTCAATCCTGAAACTTTAATCCCGGAGGTCGATGAGGAGAAATGTACCGCCTGCGGCGCCTGTGTCAAGGCCTGCCCCAAAGGTGTCATCGAGCTCCGCAACAAGGGCCCTAAGAACCGCCGTGTCTATGTCTCCTGTATCAATCAGGACAAGGGCGCCGTGGCCCGCAGGGCCTGCTCGGCGGCATGTATCGGCTGCCGCAAGTGTGAGAAGGCCTGTCCCTTCGGCGCCATCACCGTCGAGAACAATCTGGCCTACATCGATTTCAACAAATGCAAGCTCTGCCGTAAGTGCGTGGCCGAGTGCCCCACGGGAGCCATTCACGCCGTGAACTTCCCTCCGAAGCCGGCCGCTCCCGCCACACCCGAAGCAGCCCCCGCGGCCGCCCCTGCAGCAGAAACACCTAAAGAATAACCGCATGAGACGTACATTTTCAATGGGTGGTGTCCACCCGCGCGACTGCAAGATATCCGCTGATTCAGCGATAGAGATATTCCCTCTGCCACAGAGGATGTACATTTCCATGTCCCAGCATCTGGGAGCACCGGCCAAGCCCCTTGTCCAGAAAGGCGATAAGGTCAAGGTCGGACAGATGATAGGAGCCTCCGCCGGTTTCATCTCCGCCAATATCCACAGCTCCGTATCCGGTACCGTTGCCGCCGTCGAGCCATACGCCGACCTGGCCGGCAACCCCGTGATGCACGTGGTGATAGACGTGGAGGGAGACGAGTGGGAGGAGAGCATCGACCGCACACCCGATACCGTGCGTGAGATAACCCTCGGTCCTGCCGAGATTATAAAGAGGATAGCCGACTGCGGCATAGTGGGTATGGGCGGTGCTTCCTTCCCGACCCATGTCAAGCTGTCTCCCCCTCCGGGAAAGAAGGCCGAATTCCTGATTATCAACGGAGCCGAGTGCGAGCCTTACCTGACCTCCGACTACCGCCTGATGGTCGAGCATCCCGAGGAGGTCCTGCTGGGCGCCCGTATCATGATGAGGGCCCTGGGCGTGACCAAAGGCTATATAGGCATAGAGGACAATAAGCCCGCCGCCATCGAGGCCATGCGCAGGCTGACAGCCTCCTCCTATACGGAGATAGAGGTGGTTCCTCTGAAGAAGAAATACCCTCAGGGCGGTGAGAAGCAGCTTATCGACGCTGTCACCGGCCGTAAGGTGCCCTCGATGGGCCTGCCCATCGACACCGGGGTGGTGGTGCAGAACGTGGGTACTTCCTACGCCGTGTATGAGGCAGTACAGAAGAACAAGCCTCTCTTCGAGGGAGTGATGACCATTACCGGACAGTGCCTGGGAGGACAGCACAATTTCCTGGTGCGTACCGGTACCACATTCGACCGTATCCTGGAACATGTGGGCGGAGTGCCGCAGACTGCGGCCAAGATCATCAGCGGAGGTCCCATGATGGGCAAGGCTGTGTCCAATCTGTCCGCTGCCACCGTCAAGAGCTCCTCGTCCCTGCTTCTGCTTACCGAGGAACAGACCCGCCGCCGTGCCGAGGGCGAGTGCATCCGCTGCGGCAAATGTGTTGAGGCCTGTCCTATGGGGCTGGAGCCGTATCTGCTCAACAAGCTCTCCCGTGCCGGCCGCATGGAGGAGCTGGAGGAGCACAAGGTGTACGACTGCATCGAGTGCGGATGCTGCGTGTTCACCTGTCCCGCATATATACCGCTGCTCGACTACATCCGTATCGGCAAGGCCGATGTGATGCGTATCATGCGCAGCCGTCCTAAAAAGTAACCGATTAAATACTTGAGATATATGAGAAAGCTGATAGTCTCTCCCGCACCCCACGTGCACGGCAGCGAGAGCACCAGGAAGATCATGCTGGACGTGATCATAGCCCTGGCTCCCTCGATGCTGGTGGCCGTATATTTCTTCGGCCTGAGCGCCGTCCAGCTCCTGCTGGTGTCAGTGCTCGTCTGCGTGGGACTGGAGTACCTGATTCAGAAATACATGCTCCGCAGGCAGCCCACGGTCAGTGACCTGTCTGCCGTAGTGACCGGAGTGCTTCTGGCGCTCAACCTTCCTCCCTCGGCTCCCTGGTGGGTGGCCGTGATAGGCGGTGTGGTGGCCATAGGCATCACCAAGATGACATTCGGAGGCCTGGGACACAACATCTTCAACCCCGCCCTGGTGGGCCGTGTCTTCCTTCTGGTCTCCTTCCCCGTAATCATGACGGACTGGACGGTGCCTGAGTCGATCTTCCGTCCGGGAGTGGATGCCGTATCCGGTGCGACTCCCCTCGCCATGATCAAGGAAGGGCTGGCTCAGGGGCAGACGGTGGACCAGATTCTGGCGGCCAATCCCGACCTCTCGTACGGTCAGATGCTCTTTGCCCGGGCAGGCGGCTCTGCCGGTGAGGCCTCGGCCCTGGCTCTGATTCTGGGATTCATCTACCTGCTGGTACGCAAGGTCATCCGTCCCCATATTCCCGTCGCCATCATCCTGACTGTGGCCGTGATGTCCGGCATCTTCTGGCTCATCAACCCTGAGCAGTACACCGATCCTCTGTTCAACATCCTCACCGGTGGCCTCCTTCTCGGCTCCATCTTCATGGCCACAGACTATGTGACCTCTCCGATGGCGCCCAAGGGTATGGTCATCTACGGTATCGGTATCGGAGTGCTCACGGTGCTCATCCGCTATTTCGGATCCTATCCCGAAGGTGTGTCCTTCGCGATACTGATCATGAACTCGATAGTTCCACTGCTCAACAAATACATAAAGCCCGCAAGGTTCGGGAAGGAGGTAAAACATGCCTAAAGAATCCACACTCCGCAGCATGGCTCTTTGCCTCTTCCTGGTGTGTCTGGCCTGCTCGGCCCTCCTCGGAGGCGTGTATGTGCTGACCCTCGACAAGATCAACCAGGAGGTGGTCAAGAAGACCAACAACGCCATAGCCTTAGTAACGCCCGAGTTCGACAACGAACCCTCTGCCGAAAGCCTCTCAATCGAGCTGGACGGCGACGCAATCACCGTTTATCCCGCCAAAAAAGGCGGAGAGACTGTCGGATACGCCATAGAGTCCTTCACATCGAAGGGCTTCAGCGGCACGATCAACATCATGGTCGGATTCGACATGGACGGCAACATCACCGGTACCTCAGTCATTTCCCACGCCGAGACTCCCGGTCTGGGTGCCAAGATGACCGAGCCCTCCTTCTATTCCCAGTTCGTGGGCAAGAACCCCGCGTCCTTCCGCCTGGCAGTGACCAAGGACGGAGGAGAGGTGGACGCCATCACTGCCTCCACCATCACCTCCAGGGCCTACTGCGATGCCGTGGACAGGGCCTGGAGGGCATTTCAGAAAGTAGTAAACTCTAAATAGTTGCGGAATATGAGTAAACTGAGAATTATAACCAACGGCATCATAAAGGACAACCCCACCTTCGTCCTCGTGCTCGGTATGTGTCCCACCATCGGCACCACCACTTCCGCGATCAACGGTATGGGAATGGGACTGGCCACGACTTTTGTCCTGATTCTCTCCAATGTATTCATCTCCCTGCTGGCCAAGATGATTCCCGATAAGGTCAGGATACCTGCCTATATCGTGATCATAGCATCTTTCGTAACGGTGCTCCAGCTGCTGATGCAGGCATACGTGCCCGACCTCTATGCGGCTCTGGGTCTGTTCATCCCCCTTATCGTGGTGAACTGTATCATCCTCGGCCGTGCCGAGGCCTTCGCCAACAAGAACACTCCGGGAGATTCCGCTCTCGACGGTATCGGTATCGGACTCGGATTTACCCTGGCCCTTACCTTCATCGGACTGGTCCGCGAGCTGCTGGGCAGCCTCTCCCTCTTCGGTATGAAACTCGGTGAGGGCGACGGCATGCTGGCGTTCGTCCTGGCTCCCGGAGGATTCCTGGTGCTGGGATATCTCATGGTGATCTTCAGGAAACTTATTAACAAAAAGGCTTAATCGTTATGGAATATCTGATAATTATCATATCGGCGATATTCGTCAACAATATCGTACTGTCGCAGTTCCTCGGAATCTGTCCTTTCCTCGGTGTCTCCAACAAGGTCAGCACTGCCACCGGAATGTCGGCCGCCGTGGTCTTCGTGATCACACTCTCGACCCTGGTGACCTACCTGCTGCACTACTATGTGCTGGTGCCTCTCGGAATAGAGTTCATGATGACCATAGTCTTCATCCTGGTCATAGCGGCCCTGGTGCAGATGGTCGAGATTATCCTCAAGAAGATATCGCCTTCGCTTTATCAGGCCCTGGGTATCTTCCTGCCCTTGATTACCACCAACTGTACCGTACTCGGCGTGGCCATCAACGTGGTGACAAAGGAGTTTACCTTCGGAGGCGAGGCCCATCTGCTCAATCTCGGCGAGACCGTGGTCTATGCAGCCTCAAGTGCCCTAGGTTTCGGTGTGGCAATGGTACTCTTCGCAGGTATCCGTGAGCAGATGGAGCTGATAGGCGTCCCCAATGCCTTCAAAGGGACCCCTATCGCACTGATTACGGCAGGTATTCTGGCAATGGCCTTTATGGGATTCAGTGGACTGGTATAGAGATGGTGACAGTAACGGATATAGAAAAACTGGTAGCGGCAGGGCATCTTGACGATGCGCTGAGTCAGCTTGAGACACTGCTGGCCGCTGAGCCGGACAACTCGCAGGCATGGTTTCTTCTGGGAGGCATCTACCGCAGGCACGAGCTGTGGGGTGATGCCATCAATGCCTACAACAGGGCTAAGCTGATAGATCCCGAAGGGCCGGCGGCAGCTGCTGTCGAATCCATATACGACATCCTGCATTTTGTGAATGTCGATCTGATGAACCCCTAGCGGGGAGTAAGGACGTACAGGACTATTCCTATGGCAACCGAGACATTCAGGGAGTGCTTGGTGCCCCACTGAGGGATTTCAAGAGTCCAGTCGCACAGGTCCACAGCCTCCTGGGATATGCCGTGAACTTCGTTTCCGAAGATTACGGCATATTTTCTGTCCGGATCCAGCTTTTTTGTTCCGTTGAGGAAACTGTCGGTGGAGACTGAATCCTCGGTCTGCTCGACACCTATCAGGATGTATCCCCGTTCCTTGAGCTCCCGTACGGCTTCCACCGTGCTTTCGCGGTATGACCAGTCTACTGAGAACTCTGCGCCAAGGGCTGATTTGTGTATCTCGGGGGAGGGGGGTGTGGAGCTGATGCCGCAGAGGACAATGCCGGAGGCCCGGAAGGCATCGCAGGTGCGGAAGGCAGAGCCGATGTTGTGCCGGCTCCTTACATTGTCCAGAATCACGGTTACAGGACTTTTGGGGAGAGATTTGTATTCCTCGACGGCGGGACGTCCGAGCTCGCTGTTCAATAATTTCCTAAACATGTCTTCGGTCTTAAAAAGATGAGGTGCAAAAGTATTAAATTTAATGCATCAGACAGATAGGCTTTGTTAAATAGAAAAACAAAATTTACCTTTGTGGTTTGAATTGACTTATGAGAAAGTTATTGTCGTTTTTTCTTTCTGTCCTGGTGTCGGTCTCTGTTGTTTCAGCACAGGAGCAGCACGCGCATTGGAGGACAGATGTCAAGCAGTTGGGAGACAGATTGTACCGTGTATCCGTGACGGCCGTCATAGACTCCGCATGGCATATATACGATACTCTCAGAACAGAGTTCGGGCCTAATGCCACTATCGTCCAGTTCAATATCGCCGATCCTAAGAGGGCGGTAAAAGAAGGGGAGATGCTCATCTCCGCCGAGCCGTTCCGGTATTACGATGATATCTATATGATGGATGTCGGATATTTTGAGGACAGCGTGACATTCTCTCAGGATATCCGTCTGAAGAAAAAGGATGCAGTCCTGAATGTGTATGTGGAGTGGATGGCATGCGATGATACGAACTGCCTGCCGCTGGCTGACCGGGAGTTCGTGATCGGGCTCCCGGATGATTCCGCGGCAGCCTTTCCCGGAGCAGGTGAGGGCGGAGGCAAGAGCCTGTGGGCGCTGATTCTTGAGGCCATTGCCTGGGGGTTCGCAGCTCTGCTGACGCCCTGTGTGTTCCCCATGGTTCCGATGACCGTGTCATATTTTCTCAAGGGCGATGGCGGCCCTGCCCGAGGCCGGATGCGGGCAGCCCTGTACGGCTTTTTCATTGTGGCCCTCTATACCCTGCCTGTTGCGGTGATTATTCTGCTTACAAGGATAGTGGGAGGTGATGCGGTGACGGCGGACATCTTCAACTGGCTGTCCACGCACTGGCTGCCAAATATCATATTCTTCGTCGTTTTCATGATTTTCGCAGCCTCGTTTTTCGGAGCATTCGAGATTACCATGCCTTCGAGGCTGGTCAATAAGTCCGATTCCAAGGCCGACACCAAGGGTGTCGGCGGCATATTCTTCCTTGCCCTGACCCTTGTGCTGGTATCCTTCTCCTGTACAGGACCCATCGTGGGCGGAGTGCTGATCAAGTCCACTCAGGGAGAGTTCTGGGATCCCATTGTCACCATGCTGGCGTTTTCGGTGGCATTCGCACTGCCTTTCACCATATTTGCCCTCTTTCCGTCGATACTCAGGAAACTGCCCAGGAGCGGCGGCTGGCTCAACAGCGTGAAGGTGGTCATCGCCTTCATAGAGGTAGCTCTCGGTTTCAAGTTTCTGTCGACGGCTGACCAGACCTATCACTGGGGCCTTCTGGACAGGGAGGTCTATCTGGCCATATGGATTGTAGTCTTCACTTTGCTGGGATTCTATCTGCTGGGCAAGATCCGTTTCGCGCACGACGATGAGGTCAAGCATATCGGGGTGGGACGTCTGACACTGGTGATAGCGGTGTTCTCCTTCGTGGTGTACATGATTCCCGGTATGTGGGGTGCTCCGCTAAAGGCACTGTCCGGGTATCTGCCTCCGCTCACGACGCAGGACTTCATCCTCGGAGACGAGGCTCCTGTAATCGTCACAGGCGGTACGGCGGGGACAGCTGCAGTGCAGGATCCACTGGGCGGCAGGACTCCCAAATACAGTGATTTCCTGCATCTGCCGCACAACCTGCAGGGCTTCTTCGAGCTTGAGGAGGCCAGGGCATATGCCGAGAGCGTGGACAAGCCCCTGTTCATCGACTTTACGGGACACGGCTGCGTCAACTGCCGCGAGATGGAGAACCGTGTATGGTCCGATCCCCGGGTGCTGGACATACTCCGCAATGACTATGTCATAGTCGCGCTCTACTGCGATGACAAGAAACCGGCCGATGAGAGCGACTGGATTACGGCCGGTGACAGGACGCTGCAGCACATAGGCAAGATCAACTCTTACATAGCCTATACCCGTTACGGAGTCAACGCCCAGCCATGTTATGTCCTGGAGGGACGTGACGGGGAGCTGCTGGCCGAGCCCCGCAGCTATGATCTGGACATCGATGCTTTCATACGGTTCCTCGAGGAAGGTCTGGAAAATTACAGTAAAAAATTATAATGCAAATTCAAAACAAGAAACTTTTATGCACATGACTGATTTTAGAAAACTTATTTTCGGTCTCACCTGCCTGGCGGGTATGATGACCGCAATCGCATCCTGTGAAAAGAACGGGCCGGAGGGCGGCGGAGACGGTAATGAGGGAGACAATGACCAGAAACCCTCGATAGAGGAGGTGACGGGGCCTGTGACATTTCTGAGCAATGAGGAAAACGCAACTGCCACAGTGACGCTTGAGATGGCTTCGGACTGGACGGCATCCTCAAACAGTTCCTGGCTGGACGTGACGCCTGCCTCCGGAGCGGCCGGTACCATAGAACTGACGGTTACGGCAATGGAGGTCAATTATGATGCAAAGGAGCGGGTCGGTACATTTATCGTCGCATCCGACAGCGTGAGTGTTAAATGCAGTGTAGTACAGGATGTATATCCCAGCATGACTTTAGCCGATACGGACCTGACGGTAGGCGGCGGAGGGGAAGAGCTGACTGTTTCTTTCTGGTCCAACGTGGATTTCGAGATAAAGTCTGAAGCCGACTGGATAACAATAGTGGATCTGGAAGAAGACTCCGTCCTGATTGTCCAGGAAGAGAAAATATATTCCAGGACCAAGGAATACACTCTGCTGCTGGATGTGGCCTCCAATGATGGAGAAATGCGTGAGGGAAGGGTGGTCGTAAATGCTCCAGGGGTTACGGATTCCGAGATTGTCATAACTCAGCTGAAGGTGGGGGATGCTGATTTTTCCCGCTCTTTCTTCAGGCGCTCGTTCATCGCCAAGTTCTCGGCTACATGGTGCGGCCCCTGCTATATTGCCAACGAATATATTCATGAGGCAATGAATAATGTTCCCGACAGGATGGAGATCGGTGCGTACATGCTGTCTTCCAACGGTGGCGGCCTGTCCGAGTGGTCCGGGGCAGATAAGGCTTACAATGAGCTGTATTATGCAGGGATTGCGGGCGGAGGAATACCCTTCGTCCTGTGGAACAATTATGGTGTCCTGGAGGGCGCTTACCCCCCGGATACCTATGTGGCTCTTAACGATGAGGCCTTGACCTCCCTTCCTGCCCATACAGGCATAGCCGGCAGGGTGATTGAGTCTGACGGGATACTGGATGTGTTTCTCGACATAGCGTCGACCGAGACGGCGGACTACAGTATCCGCGTATATCTGCTGGAGGACGGCCTTCTGTACTCAGGATGCGCGGCAGGCAGCACCTATCCCAACAACGACGTGATAAGGGAAGAGCTGACGGAGGCCGGCGGGGAACCTGTGTCTTTGACCGCGAATGAGGTGACAAGTGTCTCTTATTCATGTCCTGTTCCCAGTTACGTGAAGGATGCGGGGAACCTGCATGTCCTGGCAGTACTGTACCGGAGCGGAGAATTCACCAGCTCGGTAATTTACAGCAGCGGTTTGGACAAAGTGGTGGACAACGTGGTGGACATCCCCGTCAATTCCGAAGTGGACTTTGAGTACGAAAACTGATGTCTGATTCTTAAATAATTTGATGAATATGAAACGTTTTGTTCTATTTGCGGCAGCCTGTCTCATGCCGGTAATGCTGTGGGGGCAGAAGGTCCTTCCCGGTATCGAGGTCAAGAATATCGACGGGGACAATATCAACGTGCAGTCCATTATGGAAGACGGTGTCCCCGTGATACTCTCATTCTGGTACACCACCTGCAAGCCCTGCCTCCAGGAGCTCGGTGCCATCAATGACGCCTATGTGGACTGGATCGAGGAGGCGGAGTTCAAGGTCGTGGCTGTATCTACTGATGATTCCCGTTCCAGTTCGAAGGTGAAGCCTATGGTCAACGGCCGCGGCTGGACGGATTTTACCATCCTCCTGGATGAGAACGGTGACCTCAAGCGGGCGATGAACGTGCAGACGCAGCCGACTGTATTCGTCCTGGACAGGGAGGGCAATGTAGTGTATACCCACACCGGTTATACTCCCGGCAGTGAGGAAGAGCTGTTCGAACAGATTTTAAAACTTCAATAGAAACCTATGCTTAGAAGATTTACTCTCGCGGTAGGTCTTCTGGCCCTGACGGCGGGTGCCTTTGCCCAGAATGACAGAGGCACTTTCTCCGCAGGACTGGAGACCAATACGACATTCTACTTCAATGATGAGAAAACAGGGGCCATGGCTCCTGAAGGGAGAATAGGCTCCAACAACTATCTCAAGATGGACTATGCCTGGAGAGGATTCTATGCCGGTATGCAGCTTGAAGGCTATCTGCCGCCTCTTCTCGGTTATTTTTCTGCTACGGACATGCAGGCAGAGCTTTTTACCCGCTATGACATCTATGCCGGCTACAGCGCGGACGGCTGGGACGTACGCCTGGGCAGTCTATACGAACAGTTCGGCAGCGGTCTGCTGTTCCGTACCTACGAGGACCGGACGCTGGGCATCAACAATGCCGTACAGGGTGTGAAGGCCGGCTATACTTTCGGAGACTTCCTGACAGTCAAGGCTCTATACGGACGTACAAGGGCAATAAAGGAATATACCGGAGCTTTTGTCGCCGGAGCCGATATGTCCCTGTCCATTTCCCGCGCTGCGGGCTGGAACAATTTTGACTGGGCGGTGGAAGGCAGTGTCCTGGATAAATATGAGGCGGTCGAGATTGAGCTTCCCGGAGTTACGCCGCATACTTTCGGTTATTCCGCCAGAACTTCTCTGGGATATGCCGGTTTTCATCTGGGCGGAGAATATGTCAGCCGTAAAAGTGACCCGGGCAATTACAACGCTATGGACACTACCCGGAGCGAGGCGTTTCAGGTCGATCTGGGGTATACCGGTTACGGTTTCGGGGCCCTGCTCTCATTCCGCAAACTGCACAACCCCTTCCTCCAGGCGTCCCGCACCATCAATGACCTGAGCACCTACATCAACTATGTCCCGGCCCTTACCCAGCAGCATACCTACTCTCTCGCCACGCTCAATCCCTATACCAGCCAGTCCGACGAGATCGGAGGTCAGGCTGACCTGTACTATAATTTCCGAAGGGGTACTGCCGTGGGCGGCAAGAAAGGAATGAAGATTCACGCCAATTTCTCTACGTATTATGGCGATGTCTACGACTATGCTTCAGGCAGCTCGTCCAGCAAGCTCCTTTTCAGGGATCTGACAGTGGATGCTGAGCGGTGGTTCGGCAGCGATTTCAAGCTGATTCTTTTCTACAGCTGGCAGACATACAATCATGCTCCCGCATCGGATGATCCTTCTTCCATCTGGAAGTCTCATACGGTCGTGGCGGACATGACCTACAAATTTGACCGCAAGAACTCTCTCCGGCTGGAGCTGCAGCATCTCTGGACCAGGCAGGACAAGAAGAACTGGGCGGCTGCTCTCCTGGAGTACAGCTTCGCTCCCCGTTGGAGCGTTTCTGTGCAGGATATGTGGAATTACGGAGACAGCGGGACTCATTACATCAACGGCAGTGTCAGCTATTCCTATTCAAAGGTGCGGGCTGCCATCAACTTCGGGCGCTTCAAGGAGGGGTATCTGTGCTCTGGCGGTGTGTGCCGTATGACACCGGCATATACTGGAGTCAATCTTTCCCTGATAGTCGCCCTCTAAGGTAAAATTCTATATAAGAAATTTTTGCGAATGGAAAATTTTCTGTATACTTTTGCGGGTATATAGCGAGGAGAATATTTACAAATATCATATTATGAAACAGGATCTTCAAATTTCCGAACTTATCAAGAAGGAGGAGAACCGACAGCTTCACGGCATCGAGCTCATCGCTTCTGAAAACTTTGTCAGTGACAATGTTCTGGCCGCTCTCGGCTCTTGCCTGACCAACAAGTATGCTGAAGGCTATCCCGGAGCCCGCTACTACGGCGGCTGCGAGGTGGTGGACCAGGTGGAGCAGCTGGCTATAGACCGTCTCAAAGAGCTTTACGGCGCTGAGTTTGCCAATGTGCAGCCTCATTCCGGAGCTCAGGCCAACATGGCCGTATTCATGGCCTGCCTCAAGCCCGGCGATACTTTCATGGGGCTCGACCTTGCTCACGGCGGACACCTTACTCACGGTTCGCCCGTCAATATGTCCGGTATCAACTATCATCCCGTAGCATACAAGCTCAACGAGGAGACAGGACGCGTGGATTATGACCAGATGGAGAAGGCTGCCCTCGAGCACAGGCCCAAACTGATTGTCGGCGGTGCATCAGCTTACTCCAGAGAGTGGGACTGGAAGAGGATGCGTGAGATTGCAGATGAAGTAGGTGCTATCTTTATGGTCGACATGGCCCATCCTGCCGGTCTTATCGCAGCAGGTCTGCTGGACAACCCTGTAAAGTATGCCCACATCGTTACCACCACTACCCACAAGACCCTCCGTGGTCCACGTGGCGGTGCCATCATCATCGGTAAGGACTTCGAGAATCCCTGGGGCCTCAAGACTCCCAAAGGTCAGATCAAGATGATGTCCCAGCTGATTAACTCGGCCGTGTTCCCCGGTATCCAGGGAGGTCCGCTCGAGCATTGCATCGGTGCGAAGGCAGTTGCTTTCTATGAGGCTCTGCAGCCCGAGTTCAAGGAGTATCAGCTCCAGGTCAAGAAGAATGCCGCAGCGATGGCCAAGGCATTTATCGACAGAGGCTATAAGATTGTGTCCGGCGGTACTGACAACCACCTGATGCTGATAGACCTCCGCACCAAGTTCCCCGATCTGACAGGAAAGGTGGCAGAGAAGACTCTCGTACGTGCCGATATCACCGTCAACAAGAACATGGTGCCGTTCGACAGCCGTACTCCCTTCACTACTTCAGGCATCCGCGTAGGAACACCGGCCATCACATCCAGAGGTCTGGTGGAAAAAGACATGGAGGCCATCGTAGAACTTATAGACGAGGTTCTTTCTGATGTTGAGAATGAGGCTGTTATAGAGAAGGTTAAGAATGCGGCTCATGCACTCGTGGCAGGTCGTCCTCTCAACGTCTGGTAGTGAATATGCGTCATAACAGTCTGAGGTACGTACAGATAATATTTAATAGAGTTAATGGGGTGGATTGGACGGTCCGCCCCATTTTTAATTCCGAACATTTCTGTCATTAGAATGAAAGATTATCCTATCGTATTGTCAATCGCCGGGTCCGATCCGTCGGGAGGTGCCGGTATTCAGGCCGATATCAAGGCAATATCGGCCTGCGGAGGTTATGCGGCTACGGCTATAACGGCTGTTACCGTGCAGAATACTGTCGGCGTTTCCGAAGTGGAGTATATGAAGCCGGAGCTTGTCGCAGCGCAGATAGATGCAGTGATGTCCGACCTGGCTGTGGATGCAGTCAAGATCGGGATGACGGGAACGGTGCCGATAGTGGAGGCTATTGCCGGGCAGCTTGCCGTCCATCCGGTGCTGTATGTGGTGACTGATCCGGTCATGGTCTCGACCAGTAAGGACCCGCTGACTATGCCGGAGGCGGTGGATGCGTTGTGTACCAAGATTTTCCACCGCTCATATATCGTGACTCCAAATATCGACGAGGCCTCCCGTCTGGCCGGCTTCCGGATACGGTCTGTGGAGGACATGGACAGGGCCGCAGTGCAGCTCAGGGACCGTTATGGCTGTGCTTTTCTGATTAAAGGCGGAGATCTTCCCGCCGCCGCCGGTGAGGATGCCCCTTGTATTGTCTCCGAGTCCACGGATGTCCTCTGTGATCTCAACGGATTGGTTCATATCGCGTCCGAGCGGATTCTGACAAACAATCTGCACGGTACGGGCTGCACTCTCTCCTCGGCGATAGCTACTTTTCTAGGAGCCGGACATCCTGTCCGTGAGGCAGTCCATACCGCAGTTGCGTATGTCCATAACGCCATAGCGGCAGCTTCCACTCTTAGAATAGGCCACGGACACGGGCCCTTAAGGCATTTCTACAGATGAGGATAGTAGTCATTACCGATTCAGAATTTTTGCCCCGTGAGGCGGAGGCGCTTGCCGCCCTGCTGGATGCCGGGGCGTGGAGGGTGCATGTCCGCAAGCCCGGCAGTGATGTCCGGAGTATGATGCGGCTGCTGGAGGCTTTCCCTGAGCGGTATCACCGGTATATTTCCCTGCATGACCATCATGAGCTGGCGCTGGACCTCGGTATAGGCGGGGTGCATCTCAGCAGTCGTAATCCTCTGTTTCCCCGTGGATTCACCGGACAGGTCAGCCGTTCCTGTCATTCATTTGAGGAGCTGGGAAGATATGCTGGACAGTGTGACTACATGTTTTTAAGTCCTGTGTTCGACAGCATATCGAAGCAGGGCTACCGCTCGCAGTTCCCGCTGGAGGAAATCAGCCGTCGGAGTGCCGGGCAGAGTGTTGCAGCAGACTCTGAGGAAGAGCTGCGGTGCAGAAGAGAATTGTCCGGTGGAGTTATTCCACGAGCAGCTGATTGTACACAGGTTGACTGGACGATGGTCTTCGCTCTGGGGGGAGTCTGTCCGGATAACGTGCCTTTGGTGCGGGATGCCGGTTTCGGCGGCGCGGCTGTGCTGGGATATCTCTGGGAACAGTATCGTATCAATACTGACCTGGATGCTCTGGTCTCCAGGCTCAGGTGCCTCGTGCCGGCTGAGCAGGCGGACGTAAACGGTTTTAAACGAATATAATCGTTTCGTTATCACCTTAATATACAGGAATTACTATATTTGCGGCAGAAAACTTAAAGAGATATGTATACGAAGTATTTAGACCCGAAAGCTGATCTTACTTTCAAGAAAGTGTTCGGAGAGCATGAGGATTTGGTGATAAGTTTTCTGAATTCCATGCTGCCGTTTGAGAGTGAGGACGAGAAAATCAAGAGCGTGGAGTATCTTAATCCGGAGCTTGTGCCGCTTAATCCTCTTAGGAAGGACAGTATCGTCGATGTCCGGTGCAGGGACTCGCTGGGCCGCCAGTTCATAGTGGAGATGCAGATGATGTGGACTTCCGAGTACAAGCAGCGGGTGCTGTTCAATGCCTCAAAGGCATACGTGAGCCAGCTGGAGTGCGGGAAGGACTATGATTTGCTGCATCCGGTATATTCGTTGAATATGGTGAACGACGTTTACTCGGACAGCGAGGACTATTATCATGATTACCGTATAGTGGAGATAGCCGGGACCAACGAGGTGATAGAGGGGCTCCGCTTTATCTTTATCGAGCTGCCGAAGTTCAGGCCTAAGAACTATGGAGACAAGAAGATGCAGGTGCTGTGGCTGCGTTATCTGACGGAGATCAACGGGAATACGCGGGCCGTGCCGGAGGAGCTTACGAACAATCCCGTAATCAACAAGGCTGTAGTGCAGCTGGAGGTTTCGGCTTTTTCAGAGGCCCAGCTTCTCGGTTATGACCGCTTCTGGGATATGGTAAGTACGGCGAGGATGCAGATATCCAGTTCCAGAAAGGAAGGATTGAGACGAGGTCGTAAAGAAGGTCGTAAAGAAGGTCTGGAGGAAGGCCGTAAAGAAGGCCGTAAAGAAGGCCGTAAAGAAGGCCGGAAAGAAGGCATGAATGAAGAGCGGATCAAGAATGCCCGGGGTATGAAGGCAGAAGGTATCGCCGACGAGATAATCGCCAGAGTCACGGGCCTCACTCCAGAGGAAATGGCTGCTCTCCAGTAGTGTGGATGTAACTATAAATCCCGGAGCAGACACTGAATCTGTTCCGGGATTTTTCTGTATAAAACTCTAGGTTACTTCTTAAGACGGGCTATGATCTCATCGGCGGCTTTCTTGCCGGAGAGGAGCATACCGCCGAAGATAGGTCCCATGCGGGGTGTGCCGGAGACGGCGGAGGCGGCCATGCCGCAGACGTAGAGGCCGGGGTAGATCTCCTTGGTGCCGTTTACGACTTCCTGTTCTCCGGAAGTTACGTCGAGGGAGCGCTCTCCGATGACTCCGCCGGTCTCGGTGGCCAGTCGGATGCCGTTCTTACGGGCGATGGTGGCGGCTATCTCACTGTCATGGCCGGTACCGTCGACTACGACCTTGGCCAGGATGTTCAGCGGGTCCACGTGCAGGCCCTCGCGGAGTACGGGAGTCCAGTTGACCACCACTCCGCTGACCTTGCCGTCCTTGAAGATTACGTCCTCTACTGAGTAGCAGTTGAAGATGCGGGCCCCGGCGTGTACGGCGTGATATAGCAGTGAAGAGGTGCTCTCGACCGAGTCCATGGTGTAGAGGCCGTCTCCGTAGGGAGTGTGGTTGATCTCGAAGTCGCGCACGATGTGCATGGCTTCTTCCTGGATTACGATCTGGTTGAACATCATGGCTCCTCCCCACATTCCTCCGCCGGGGGCCAGCTTGCGGTCGAACTGGGCTACCTTGAGCCCGGCCTTGGCCATATAGTATGCGGCTACAATTCCCGAGGGACCTCCGCCCACGATGGCGGCGTCCAGCTCGAGGCAGTCCTGGAGTTTGTCGAAATAGGTACTGATGATACCTCTGGATACTTTTGTCTCAATCATTGTTTTATGGATTTAAATTGTTTGATTCTGTGATACTTCCTCGCCTTCGGTGGAGACACCGCAGTCTCTCAGCTGGCTGCTGATGCGCATGGCGCAGAAGTTGGGGCCGCACATGGTGCAGTACTTGCCGCCCACGTGGTTGGCCTCCTTGTAGTACTCGAGGGCCCGTTCGGGGTCGAGGCTGAGGTTGAACTGGTCTTTCCAGCGGAACTCGAAGCGGGCCTTGCTCAGGGCATCGTCCCTTACCTGGGCTCCGGGATGGCCTTTCGCCAGGTCGGCGGCGTGGGCTGCGATCTTGTAGGTGACGACCCCGATACGCACATCCTCTTTTTTGGGCAGGGCCAGGTGCTCCTTTGGAGTCACGTAGCAGAGCATGGCGGTGCCGAGCCAGCCTATCTGGGCGGCACCTATCGCGCTGGTGATGTGGTCGTAGCCGGGGGCTATGTCGGTCACGATAGGGCCGAGGGTATAGAAAGGTGCGTTGTGGCACTTCTCGATCTGACGCTCCATGTTCTCGGCTATCCTGTGCATAGGTACGTGGCCAGGGCCCTCGATGAAGGCCTGCACGTTCCTGGCCCAGGCCCTCTCCACCAGCTCGCCCATGGTGTCCAGCTCGGCGAACTGGGCCGCGTCGTTGGCATCGCGGATGGCTCCGGGACGCAGACCGTCACCGAGCGACAGGGCCACGTCGTACTGGGCGCAGATGTCGCAGATGTCGTCAAAATGCTCGTAGAGGAAGCTCTCCCTATTGTGCGCAAGGCACCACGAGGCGATGATGCTGCCGCCGCGGCTGACCATGCCGCACAGACGGCTGTCGGCCAGATGCACGTTCTTCAGGCGGATGCCGCAGTGTATGGTGAAATAGTCCACACCCTGTTCGCACTGCTCTATCAGCGTGTCGCGGAACAGCTCCCAGGTCAGTTTCTCGGCCCTGCCGCGCACCTTCTCCATGGCCTGGTACATGGGCACGGTGCCCACGGGCACGGGGCAGTTGCGGATGATCCACTCGCGGGTCTCGTGGATGTTGTCTCCGGTCGAGAGGTCCATGAGGGTGTCTCCGCCCCACTTGCAGCTCCAGACGGCCTTCTCGACCTCCTCTTCTATGGTGGAGGTGGTGGCGGAGTTGCCGATGTTGGTGTTGATCTTCACCAGGAAGTTGCGGCCGATGATCATGGGCTCGGCCTCAGGGTGGTTGATGTTGGCCGGCAGGGCTGCCCGTCCGGCTGCTATCTCGTCGCGCACGAATTCGGGGGTGATATGGGTCTCGATACCCAGGGCCTTGCAGTTCATGTTCTCGCGGATGGCCACGTACTCCATCTCGGGAGTTACGATGCCCTGCTTGGCGAAGTACATCTGGGTAATCTGCGAGCCCTTCCTGGCCCGGTAGGGCAGGCGGATGTGCTCGAAGCGCAGGTGGTCCAGGGACTTGTCGGCCAACCGTTCCCGGCCGTATTCCGAGGTTACCTCAGGCAGCTGTTCCACCTCCCGTTCCAGTATCCACTTTTCGCGGATCCTGGGCAGACCGCGCCGCAGGTCGATGTCTGCCGCAGGGTCGCTGTACGGCCCGCTGGTGTCGTAGAGGTAGACGGGAGGATTCTCCGTCATGATTTTCTTTCCGTCCTTGACGGTCACTGTGGGGGTGAGGCTCACTTTCCTCATGCCCACTCTTACGTCCGGATGGAGCGAGCCCTGCATGTAGACTTTCTCCGAGTCCGGGTAGGTGATTCTGATGTTGTTGTTATTCATATTTCTCTAAAATATATTTCAGTCCGATGCAATGGAGGCGGCGATGTCCATCACCCTCCGCATCTCCGCCACCGGGTCCTCCGCCCTCAGGATGCTGCCGCTCAGGGCAATGCCGCTGAGTCCTGCCTCCGCCAGGGCCGGCATGTCCTCCGCCGTCACGCCTCCGATGCCCACGACCGGTAGGGCCAGGCCCTCGCGGCGCATTCCGTCCATGAGGCTCCTGTAGCCTTCGAGTCCCAGGGTCGGGGCCAGCCTGGCGGGGTCCTTGGTAGTGGTGAAGCGGAACGGGCCGCAGCCGATGTAGTCCGCTCCTGAAGCAGCGTGCATACGGATGTCCTCCAGAGTATTGGCGGTGCCTCCGATGATGAATTGTCCCCGGTGTAAGATCCTCCTGGCTTCAGCCACCGGCATGTCGGTCAGTCCCAGATGGACGCCGTCCGCTCCGCACTCACGTACCAGTTCCACGCGGTCATCGAGAATCAGGACGGCCCCGTACTGCCTGCACAGGGGCAGGGCCTTTCCGGCAGCGGCACGGACCTCATCCTCCGGGGCATCCTTCATGCGCAGCTGTATCCAGCGGCATCCGCCTTCGAGGGCGATGCGCACGGAGTCGAGGTAGGAGAGGGTCTCCGTAAAGTGGGTGATGAATTGTACTTGAAAGCTCATTTCTAAAAAATTATCCGGAACGGAGAGATGCCGCGGATGCGCGGCGGAAGAGCCTTGCACTCGAAAAGTCCCTACGACGGTACTGACCGTATCAGGTTCGACGGGTGTAATCTCAGCCTCCGCGACCGTGCGGCCATACGGGAGGCACCCCTCTTTTCCGTATGCAAATATAGGATTTAATTTGGCTTATTGATTTTTTTTTTAGCTTTGCCATAGCTAATTGACTAAAATTTTAACGTTATGAGAAAGATTTACACACTTGCACTGGTGATTGCAGCAGTTCTCGCTTCCATGCCTCTGTACGGACAGTCTAAGGGCAAACATCCCAAGTGGGTGGATTACACCGGAACACATGAAGTGGATGTCAGTGTGGGATTCCCGACAGCATATGCTCTGGCCTATATGGCGGATATGAACAGGGGGGTATTGTGGTTAAATAATTGGGCAGGTGATATAATTGACCGCATTGATGGCAATGAGCCGGCCGACCGGGTGAACGCCAATGCGGCGGGAGGGGACAGATTCATCCCGAATCTCCGGGCTGAATACGGGTATAATGTCCTCAGCTGGCTTAATGTCGGTGTGGCAGTCAATTATTCCGGCTGCTCGCGGCCCATGGAGGATATGGATTCCGGGCAGTATCTGTGGACGGAGAACACTCACCTGACAACAGTGACCGCCAAGGTCAAGTTTTATTGGCTGAACCGCAAGTGGGTGCGGATGTACTCCAGTGTGGGTGCCGGAGTGGGTGTATGCAGGACGAATCTTCTGTCGCAGGATGTGGCGGATTCAGAGACCTATGTGACAACTACCCGTTTTACGCCGGATATCTGTCTGGTCGGACTTACCGTGGGGCGGAATCTTTACGGCCGTATAGAGTGGGGAACCCTCTACGGGGGACTCACCGCGGGTATCGGTTACCGCTTCTGACACTGGAGGCCGGTATCAGGAAATCATATTATGCGCCAGTCGTGAAGTTCACGGCTGAGTGCTGTTTCACGACCGCCGAGCAGGGAGTCCAGCAGGGCGTGGAATCCGGGGCCGTGGTCCGGGTAACGGAGGTGGCATAGCTCGTGCAGGATGACGTAGTCCTGCAGGTGCTCCGGGAGGAGAATCAGGCGCATGTTGAGGTTGATATTGCCCTTCGATGAGCAGGATCCCCAGTTGGAGACGTTGTTTTTGACGGCCATGCGGCCCTTGAAGGGAAATCCGTATCTTGCTGCGGCTTCCCTCAATTTCGGCGTCAGTACAGCGCGGGCCTCTTCCCGCATCCGTTCGAGAGCGACCGGGTCGTCCGGAACACCTGCCGTCCGGCCTTCTGCTTCCGCATGCTGCTGCCTGAGTGCCTGTTTTTGCAGGACGTTCCTTATCCATTGGACTTTGGACATGAGAAATCTTTCTGCTGCGGCATAGGGTACCGGCCATGGTACGGTCACTGTCACTCCACGTCTGGGCGATACGCTGATACGCAGTCTTCGTGCTCCGGCTTTTCTGAGCATGAGGACTTCTCCGATTCCGGGAACTGTGATGACTTTCTGGGAATTTGTCCGGAACATAGTTTTGTCGTTGAGGAAAAATTTGTATGCAAAAGTAGTATAATTTGATTTTAATTACATATCTTTGCAACCCCGATTTTGGGGAAGAATTATAAGTTTAACTGATTTATTAATTTAAAGGTTTATGGCAGAGTATCTTGCAGCAGACAAGAAGCAGGAGATTTTCGCTAAATACGGGAAGTCTAATACGGACACCGGCTCGGCAGAGAGTCAGATTGCTCTATTTTCCTACCGTATCGCTCATCTGACAGAACACCTTCGCAACAACAAGAAGGACTTCGGCACCCAGCGTGCCCTGCTCCGTCTTGTAGGTAAGAGGCGCCGCCTCCTCGACTACCTGAAGGCCAAGGATATTGAGAGATACAGGGAGATTGTCAAAGCGCTCGGTTTACGTAAGTAAGCGCTTTGGCTTCGTAAGAGAAACGGGGTTGTCAAGACAGACTGGGCAGCCCCTTTTTCTTAGATGGCCGCGGCACTCTCGCATAAAGGCAGACACAATTAGAAGGATAATATGAATATTGTTAAGAAGACCATCACAATGGGTGATGGAACGATCGTTGAGATCGAGACCGGCAAACTCGCCAAGCAGGCGGCCGGTTCGGTAGTCGTAAAGGTCGGCGGTACCATGTTACTGGCGACTGTCACATGTGCAAAGGACGCCAAGGAGGATGTGGATTTCATGCCTCTGTCGGTGGAGTATAAGGAGAAATATGCCGCTGCAGGCCGTTATCCCGGAGGATTCCTCAAGAGGGAGGGCCGCGCCTCGGATTCCGAGATTCTGGTGGCCAGGCTCGTTGACAGGGCTCTGCGTCCCCTCTTCCCCGATGATTTCCACGCAGAAGTCTTTGTAAACGTACTTCTGATCTCCGCTGACAAGCAGAACATGCCTGATTCATACGCGGGTCTGGCAGCATCCGCAGCCCTGGCAGTGAGCGATATTCCCTGGCACGGTCCCATCTCGGAGGTGAGAGTTGCCCGTATCGGCGGTGAATTTGTGATCAACCCTACATTCGACATAGTAAAGGATGCGGATATTGACCTGATAGTAGCTGCCACTGAGGAGAACATCATGATGGTGGAGGGCGAGATGAACGAGGTGAGCGAGGCTGAGATGCTTGAGGCCATCAAGTGTGCCCACGAGGCCATCAAGGGCCAGTGCCGTGCACAGAAGGAACTGATGGAGGAGGTAGGCAAGGTGGAGAAGAAGGCCTACTGCCACGAGGTCAATGACGAGGATCTTCGCAAGGCAGTTCACGACTACTGCTATGACAAGTGCTACGCCATCGCCAAGAGCGGTCTGGCCAAGCATGAGCGCGAGGACGCATTCGACGCTCTCAAGGAAGAATTCATGGAGACCATCCCCGAAGAGGAGAGAGAGGAGAAGGCCATGATGGTAAGCAGATATTACGGTGCTGTGGAGAAAGAGGCCATGCGCCGCATGATCATAGACGAGGGTGTGCGTCTTGACGGACGCAGCACTACTCAGATCCGTCCGATCTGGTGCGAGGTTGGTTATCTGCCCGGAGCGCACGGCTCGGCCATCTTCACCCGCGGTGAGACTCAGTCCCTGTCGACTGTGACCCTCGGTACCAAGATGGACATGAAGGAACTGGACGAGGTGCTGGTTCAGGATACCCAGCAGTTCGTGCTGCACTACAACTTCCCTCCCTTCGCCACCGGTGAGGCCAAACCCCAGAGAGGTGTGGGCCGCAGGGAGATCGGTCACGGCAACCTGGCATGGAGGGCCCTCAAGCCCGTAGTGCCCGTGGGAGAGGAGAACCCCTACGCTGTCCGCGTGGTGTCCGATATCCTCGAGTCCAACGGCTCTTCTTCCATGGCTACAGTCTGCGCCGGTACCTTAGCCCTGATGGACTGCGGCGTGAAGATCAAGAAGCCCGTAGCCGGTATCGCCATGGGTCTGATCTCCGATGAGAAGACAGGCAAGTTCGTGGTGCTCTCCGATATCCTCGGCGATGAGGACCACCTCGGAGACATGGACTTCAAGGTGACCGGAACCAAGGACGGCATCACCGC